>Ga0075122_10000350_pt1 | contig 37661 bp, 34 predicted proteins | sample AntAceMetag02UKB_FD_69790 | JGI IMG/M metagenome (GOLD analysis project Ga0075122, IMG submission 69790) | Saline lake microbial communities from Ace Lake, Antarctica - Antarctic Ace Lake Metagenome 02UKB | ecosystem: Environmental > Aquatic > Non-marine Saline and Alkaline > Saline | place... | reverse complement strand
AGGTGATTGTGCCATCAGAAGTAATTCCTGTAGATGCAATGATTGCTCCAGATGAATTTATTTGAAATTGATTAGAGTTTCCAATAGATAGTGCTGAAGTTGGGTCGTCCGTGCCGATGCCGATATTACCAGCGAAATAGTTGTCGTCAGATCCACCTACATACACTCCATAACCTGATTGAAAAGTAGAGTTATTGATAGTTGCTCCACTAGTAGTGTGAAGAGTTCCTCCCGTAAATCTCTCAGAAAGGGTTATATTATCTGCCTCAAGATTACCATAAATATCTAACTTAGTTTTTGGATCATCTGTGCCGATACCAACATCAACGGTTGTGTTGTAAACTTTGGTGATAGGGCTATCATATGACCAGTCAGCATCGCCAGAGGTAAGTGCACTGTCAACATATCCCATGGTAGCAGCATCTGTGTCTTCAGTCGGCGTTGCCAGATTAACTATCTTATTATTTGAAAGATCAACTTCTCCAATAACTTTTAAATTATCATCTACAATAACCTTACCTAAATTAGCCCCCCTTAAAGTTAAATCAACATTCTGACTAGAATCTCCCGCTTCAATATATAAAGGGGCATAAGATTTAATATATGAAGCTGTTGGGTTTGTGAATTGAAGATCAGAGGCGATAGATATATCGCCGGCCGCAGCTAAATTAAGAGGAACATTCATTACTATTTGTTGATCTGTAACAATAAATTTATTATTTACGTCCAAAAGCCCTGTTGGGGCGAGATAATCTGGGCCTATACCCAAATAACCATCCTCGGTTATAACAGCAGCAACCGTCCCCGCAGAATCAAATAAAAGATCTGAAGAGTCTTCGTCGGCATACATTGACCAAACTGGACCACTTCCCCCTGTAGACAATATAATTCCAACTGGGACATCTCCGTCATAACGCTGGATTCGCATATACGAATCAATAGCGTCTGGAGACAGGACGTCTAATGTATAACCAGGATTTATTGTTGAAATGCCAACCCTACCATTATCTCCTTCAATAAAGAAAAATGGCACACCTTCGGTGTTTTGAACCTTAAAATCACGAGCAGCTAAAGCGTCAGAAATAAAAGAAAAACCAAAACAAGCCATCAATATTAAAACTGCCAGAGTTTTTATGAACAGCGCCTTTATTAAAAGACTTTCTTTAATTTTTGATTTCACCAAACCTTTCATATTTTTTTATTGTTTTTGCCCGATGTCTACAAGTTACATTTATAGATTATAGCGAAATTATAACATTACCATTGGCATCAATTTGCATTACATTTGTGCCGTCATCATCGGTAAAATTAACAATCACCTCGGCTACCGCTGCTTTGACCTGTAATTTTGCACTTGGCGTGATTGTGCCGACACCGATTTTGTTATCAAGCTCATAAATTGGGGTTGTTGTTTTGGTAACAGTATTTGCATCGCTCCATTTAGTAATATAATTTGCTTGACCATTTCCAACACCACCAACACCACCAATTTCGTTCAAATCTTTCCAATAGGCACGACCAGTACTATCAGCAGTTGCTAAAATTCTATTCGCTGCTACGCCAGTAATATCAAAAGTAACATAATCTCCATAAATATGTAATTTATCTTGCGGAGATGTCGTCCCTATCCCAACCTCTTCATCTGAATCTATGGTAATTGCCCTAGCGTCAGAAACATCTAAAATACCTGAATCTTCAAGATTAACACCATCATGGCGTACAATAATATTATCTATTGTTGCTATTATACTATGTGAATCAACGGTAGCAGCATCACCACTTATGTCATTTGAAAGTGTAGGTGAACCATCTTCTGTGAATTCTCCCGCATCTATTGTACTAGTGGTATCTATTATACCACTCATAGTTATTGTGGCGGGAGTGAGATCTCCGTCAATATTAACATTGCCAGCAAAGTAGTTATCCTCTGCTGTTCCATTAGCGAAAATTGAACCTTGAGTGTAAAGACCCCAAGTTGTGGAAGCAGGGTCAAGATAATATAAAACACTATCTATGTCCCTAAAACTATCGGTAGTTAAAACGCCTGATTCAGTATATAAATTACCTTCATCAGAGCTTAAGTCGCCCCAAACATTAAGTTTGTATGTTCCAGGATTTGCTGTCCCAATACCAACGTTACCATCCGTATCAATGGTTACTTGTCTTGTATTATTTGTTTCAAAAGTAAGGTCATAGCTATCATTAGTCCCTAATGTGGCTAATGATCCAAATGAGTTGCCATCCTGAACAAAAGCATCGCCAGTACCTCCTGGTTCACCTCCAGCAAGTGGAGCAAAATTTTCATGAATATATACTCTAGGTACAGCTTCACTATCAGAAAGAGGAATTAAATTTAAACCCATAATACGTCCGCCAGAAACATCTACTACTTGACCCGTGCCTCCATCAATATCAAGTTTTACGCTTGGAATTGTCGTACCAATACCAACATTGCCATCATCTCTAACCATTAAAGCAACTGTATCATTAGAATTTCTTACTGTAATTCCGTATGTCCCAGAACCTGTTCCCGCTCCCTTTACTTCCAATCTGCTATCTGGGTCGGTTACTCCAACTCCAATTTTGCCATCGCTTTTAATGACCAGTCTTTCGGTTCTATTTCCTTCAGTAGTTCCAGTAACAAATGAAATTCTTTGAGGAACAACGGTAGAGGTAACTGCACCATCAACATAAAAATCTATCATAGAAGTAAATATCATACTACTTCCACTGTATCCGCCTGGACCAAAAGAAGCTAATTGGTCACCGTTTACTACTGGCAAAGGAGAACTTAAGGTTCCCCTTGCTTTTCTAAATTGCAAAATAGGTCTTTGGGTTGCACTGCTTGAAGCCTGAATAATTGTTGAAATTATATTTTGCCCACCCCCTGTTAATAACATTGTTGGCGCAGTCCCGGTAAGAACATTAGCGTGCAAATCAACACCATCTTCAGATATATGTAATTTACTTCGTGGATTATCTGTGCCAATTCCAACCTTATTGTCATCACTAATCATAAAAGGAACATCTCCGTTATGTTCAAAAAGTAAATCTTCTGCAGAACCACCGTCAACATACATCGACCAAAGCGGAGTACTAGCCCCAGTTGCTAACATAACACCTGTTTGAACTTCTCCGTCATAACGCTGAACACGCACAAATGAATCAGTATCGTCTGGAGATAAAATATCTAATTTATAGCCAGCAGAAGTTGTACCAACAGCCACATCACCTGTTGAAGTTATCCTCATTCTTTCGTTTGCTAATTGATTGCCACCTGTTACAAAATTTATATATCCATTGTCACCAGCAGCCACTAATGTTGTCTTGCCGTTTATTAAGTAGCTAGCAAGAGCCATCTGATCACCGATAAACATACCATTAGAATAAGAGCTTCCTGTTGTAATAAGTTGCCCGCTTAATCCTGATGGTGTATTAAAATCTATTGTTCCATAGCTACTAGCTGATGTAATCTCAAGGTTAACTCCACTATTTGCGCCTCCGGAGGATCTTAAGTGCAATTTAGCTCCTGGGGCTGCTGTCCCTATTCCCATTTTGCCATCTTTATCTATTACAACTAATTCCCCTCCTTGTCCCTCTCCTCGGAATACTTCTGCATCTGTTGCTGGCTTAATATGTAATTTAGCAATAGGAGATGTCACTCCAATTCCAACCCTATTAACATTAGTTAGATTATTGGGTTGTAATACTAAATCGCTAGTAACGGAAACTCCCACATTAACCGCCCTAATCCAACCATATCCACTTGTTGCACCCATTTGAAAACCAATATTGCTAGCTGTATCTCTTAAATTCATTAATGCATTTGCTGTGGCAGGCGTGCCACTTATACCATCAACATGAAGTTTGGATGAAGGGATAGAAGTACCAATGCCTACACTACCATTAGCTACAAGTAGGTCTCCAGTTGCGACCTCTATATCGTTAATAATATATGCCGATCCTGCACTAATCTGATTACTTATATCAACGCTACCCAAAACGTCTAAATCTATTAAAGGACTAGGTGTGCCAACACCAACATACCCAGTATTATTATTATAAATATGATCACCTGTAGCAGTTTTACTCCAATAAGCACCAGGCTCTCCAGGCTTACCAGTAAATAAATCATCTACATATTCTTTGGACGTAACATCTGTAGGAACCTCCGGAGTAGCCACAAAATGGATTCTATTGGTTGCGCCAGGCGCACCAATCGCTATGTCTCCCCGAACATCTAATATATATTGAGGATCAGCGGTTCCTATACCAATACGATCATTCAATTCATATATTGGGGTAGCAGTTTCAGTTAAAATACCATCGGTGCCATATTTAGATATATAATTAGGACTACCAGTTACGCCAGCGTTAGATGTTTCTTTAACATAACCGACAGTTGCAGCATACTTATCGTCAGCGGTTCCTCCATTAAAGTCATCAATATATATATTACCTCCCTCAATATCCAATTTAGCTCGAGGAATTGAAGTGCCAATCCCAACATCACCATTGAGCAAAGTATTACCTGTGCCAGATGGGGTAAGTATTACATTTTCGTTTGTACCGCCAGCTGCAAAGGTTAAAGCACCTGGTCCTGAACCTGTGATAGAACCAGTTGATGTTCCTGTACCACCATGAACTACGGCTATATTATCTCCTTGCCACGTTCCTGCCGAAACAGTACCTGTGTCAGTTACCATAAAAGCATCGTCTCCTACAGTAAGTTTCGCTCCAGGACTCGTTGTTCCAATACCAACATCGCCATTTTCATCAAGTCTTAACCCCTCGCCCGCAACAGTATTTAATGTTACATAACCAGTCGCATAGTTGTTATACAAACCTAAATTGGTTTGTGTTGTATGAATTGCGCCTCTTGTAAAATAATTTCCAGTATTGCCAAAATATAACTTTCTTTGAGTTGGATGATTGCCAATATAAATATCTCCATCACCGATATCTAGTCTACCCCGGGGTACTGTTGTCCCAATACCAACGTCACCATTAGTGCCTAAAATATATAGGCCAATATCTTCTGTCCCATCCCTATCAACAAGAAATTTGATATCAGACTCACCTCTTGTTTGGAACGCAAATAAATTATCCGACGCATCCCATCCAAAATTAGCCTTATAAATACCGTTCTCCCTAAAGCCCATAAAATTATCTTGACCACTGGCAGAATTAAGTACTATTCCCGCTGGCCCCGCAACACTGTCTATATATATCTGACCATATTGTGAACCACTATAAGCCCCACTAATCTGCAAATTTGTTAGCGGACCTATTGTTCCGATACCGATATTACCCCCGCTAGCAATAGTTAATCTATCAGTGCTGCCTGTCCAAAAACGCAAGTCTTCTGAATTATCGCCCGGCTCATAAATCCCCGTCTGTCCATCTTCAAAATAAATCATTGATTGTTCGTCTGTATCAGAGCTTAATAGAATTTCTGAAGGACCAGCCGAGTCATAAACCTCTAGATCAACGCTTGGGTTAGAAATACCTATCCCCACATTATAATCCATATTAGATGGATAAAGATACGAATCAGTTACTTGCCAATATTCCATATCACTAACATATCCCTTAGTAACAGCATCTGTATCATTAATCGGAGGAGCTAAATTAGTTATCCTATTATTTGAAAGGTTAAGTTGAGCATCAGATACTACTTCTCCAGCATTAAAAGCGCGTAAAACTAAATCATAGTTATGATTATTGTCACCAGCCTCTAAATACAAAGGGGCGTAGGATTTGATATATGAGGCTGTTGGGTTTGTAAATTGAAGGTCGGAAGCAATAGATATATCTCCAGCTGCTGCCAAATTAAGGGGAACATTCATTATTATTTGCTCATTACTGACAATAAAATTATTATTAACATCCAATAGTCCTGTTGGTGTGCTAATACCAATCCCGACATTACCACCATCTAAAACAGTTAAAACGTTGGTAGTATCGTCGTAAAGATTAAAAATATCAGCAGTCCCAGTCTGGCGAACTTCTATTTTGCCGTCAGGAGAAGATATACCAATTCCCAAATTGCCAGCCAAATAATTATCATTAGTAGTGCCAATAGCCCTAATAGAACCCAGAACATCGAGAGAAAAATCGCTTGATCCAGGGCTAACAAAATAAATACCGTTATAGAAAGCAGTCCCTGTTAAAATATCACTAAAACGCACTTCTCCAAAAACATCTAACTCATACGAAGGGGAGTAAGTTCCAATACCAATCTTACCATCTGTGGTAAAAACAAAATTAGTAGATGTGCTAGGATTATAAGCCCCAAATATTGTGCCTGGTATAACTATATTTTTTCCAACAGTAAGAGATCCTTCTTTGGCCTGTCCCGTCGGCCCCGTATTTAATGGTTGCGGAACATTATCTTGGGGCGGAGGACTCTGAGGTGGCGTCCAAGCAAAAGCATTGGAACATTGGAACATTGGAGTATTAGAACATAGAAATATAAAGACAAACAAAAAAAGCCAAAAGCTAAGCTTTGACTTAAAACAAACTCGACTAAATATAGAAAATGGAAATTTTTTATTTTGCGAGTTCCTCATAAAAATAAACTACTAAAACAATTTTAAATTTTGAACACTTTCTGTAAAAAAACTTTTGACATCAACCCAAGAAACTTCGTCAAACATTTTCGGCAAAGGTTCTTTATCTGCTTGTTCAAAATAGCAAAGATTTTTAAAAATATGAGTCATATTAAAATCTATCTCTTTGTATTTTTTGCCAAAAAGTTTGAAAATTTTTTCTAATGGAATTTTTTTACAGATAAAATAAAAATCAATAAAATCTTTCTTGCTCCCCCTGGAGGAAATAGCACTTAATTTCATACAGGCAATATCTAAATAATCAGCAATATTAATTTTTTTAAATTTTTTAAAAGGACACAAAAATGGATAGGAATAATTAAGGAATGTTATTCTATCTCCATTTAAAATACTATGAAGAGTCCCCCAGCTTTTTGATTCTATGGAAAATTTGCTAAGTTCTTTAATTTGAGTTACTAACAATTCTGGATTAAATTTTTGAGCACTAAAAAAATCTAAATCTATTGAAATTCTGTGACCGAATTGTAATGCTAAACCTGTTCCGCCAGCTAAATAAAAATCTTTTAAAATTGGTGTTTGGCTCAGTGTGGCCAAATTTTGTTTTGTTTTTTCGCTGATGACCTTTTCAAACATAAAACTTTATTGCGATCTAAATTAAGAACCAAAGCCCAAAAATTAGCGCTTTTAGAGCTAAGAAAGCGAGAGCTAATAATTGTCTTTTTAATTGTGTCTTTTGGAAAATTTTTAGCTAACCAATCTACATCTTTCTTGTTTCCATATTCCAAGATTCTCTCTATGACAAAATAAGGATGTTTTTGAGGGTTTAGCTTGTCAAAATCTACGTCCCAAAAACATGATTGCAAAAATCCAGGCAAAGGCATACTATTTCTTTATTATATTTATATAATAACACTATTACATCAGAAAAACAATGAAAATAATAGGAATTTTATTAGTCAACACCAAAAAATTGTGACTTGGGAAAACTGCTCTTTGCTTGTCGCTCATAACCATCATGAACTCCTTTAGCAGTAACACTAAATCCAACGGGAAAAGTGCCAGCGATAGGTACTAAGGTATATGTCTCTGAGCTTAATGCGTCTAAATTATTGATACGAATCTTGTAATATTTCGTTTCTTCAGAAATATTGAAACTGTATGGTAAAGAAGATTTAAAAACTTGGGAGTAATCAGAATCACAAATGCGAGGAGTGCCAGCAGTAGTGCATTCATAAATAATCAAATCGGTAGATATAGAGCCTGTCTGCGTAACATTCAAGCTAGCCGGATAAATACCCGTGCCATTAAAATCTAATGCTAATTCAAAAGATTCTCCTGCATCTAAATTTATCTCAAAGGAGTCCCTATTGTCTAAGCTGACATCCGTAATTTCATAAGAAGCACCATTATCTACGTTGCCATTTAGAGTATAAGAAGAAATATTATTATAATTTTTAATAATATCATAATTTGCTTTTTCTAAAGCACTTTCCGCTGCAAAATATGCATTTTCCGAAACCTCAGAACTTTTTACTGTCTGACTATGTCTAATCATAACGTCTCCAACAGTAATAGTACTAACCAAAATAGAAGAAATAATGAGGATCGTGATAACAAGAGAAATAGACCTTTTGTCATGAGAACACTGGAACATTGGGAATTTTTAAGTTAATTAAAATAATTAAAGATTTACTTCTTATGGGTATATCTTTGGGAAACTGTTTGCTGAAGCACAATTTCAGCTGTTGTGGAACTTTGCGCCAAAGATTTAAGTTTCAAGACAACGGTAGTGCAGGGATGATTATAGCTTTCAGAGCCGGCCGTAAATGGATCACTTATCGGATAGACATAAAAGTCTAATCGTTCAATACTAATATCAGTCATAGTAATATCTTCATAATCACCACAAGGATTTCCCTTGCATCTTTGCAAGATACATCTGTCTTTAACACAATTTCCGCTACTGTCCAGATCACTCTTATATCTAATCTCGTCGTCAGAAAAATCCAAAAGCATTAATTCATTTTCGGGGATACCTAATCCTCCAAGATAAGAACTATAATCGATTTGCCCGGCTCGAATATTTTTGATTATTAAACCTATAATATATTGTCCTTCTTCTTGAATATTAAGATCACCTAAAGATTGTTCTCTGGTGCCAATTACCCGTAAGTAAATGCCCATAGCCGATAGAATTACAACTACCAAAATACTCAAAGAAACCATAAGTTCTATAAGAGTAAAACCCTTGTCATTAGAATATTGGAACATTTATTTTTTGACATCATTTTTTAATCCTCTAATTATTGGCGACAACATAGCACCTATTTCATCAGCCATTTTAAGACCTTTATTGTATTATTTTTCAGAAATATATTTTTTAATAAAAGGAAGACCAGACAAATATTTTGACTCTTTCAATGGGCTATAAAATATTTCAAAAAAATTATATTGAACATTCTTTTAAAAACGAGCAAAACATTCAACAAAACTTAAAACAATAAACAATGTAGATCATCTAATTTGATAAGTCACTCCATATAGTTTATCTTTTGGAAAATTACTTCTTATACTATAAATAAAATGGACATACCCATCCATTTTCTTTTTTAATTCTTCGCGAAAATTTTGACTTTTCATAATACTCTCATGTTCTAATATTCAAATACTCTTATAGCTTCATCGCCAGTCCGTAAAACGAGTTTCAAAACTAATAGTGTGAGGTCTACCCCTCTCTTCCCAATAAACAGAAGAAACGACTTTCTTTTCGCAATCATCGCAATTACCACCCAAGTCATCGCCAGTTGAAATAACCACCAGCCTATGGAACGGACTCCGAATAGCGCAATTATTATCATTGTGATAATAATATTCAGCAGTAGCGTGCTGACAAAGTTGACAATTAACACAATATTCCACAGTAGTCCCCCCTGAAAAACTGGCGTCAGACCCCATCACCAAACCAGCAGGATTAAATCCAACTCTATACAAACCATTAATTAATCCATATGGCCAAGATCGCTCTGGATTTAGAAGATTGCTATTGCGAACAGCAGAAACAATCTCTATTCCTTCTCGCGCTAGATTAATAGCCATAACCCTCTCTTCTGACTGTCCGCCTAATCTAACGCTGGTTAAACCCACTGACATAATACCTACCACAGCAATAACCACGATAGAAATAGCTACTACCGATTCAATTAAACTCTGGCTTTTTTTATTTAAAAACATCAACTTCTCCATAAGAAGTAATTCTCAGAAATCTATTTAAATTAATTGTTACATAGGTTAAAGTAATATTTAAGGGAAGAGCAACCGAGGCATGTACCTCACCTAGAGGTGGTGTAAAAATAAGAGAAAAAGCAGGGTCCGGAACTGTTATTTCTATATTGTCGGGGAAAGAAAAAGATTGGATAATTGTATCATTACCATCGTCATAGGCATAAGAAGCTCCGTCATGATTATTCATAAAAAGCTTATAAGACGTAGAATCAACATAAATTCCATAACCATAAGTCGGGCGACTTGAATTGATATGCCTGCCAGTCAAAGCCATCATTTGGGCTTGACGAACGACCCCTCCAAATTTCTGAGCTTCAGAAGTCAAATCCATACCTTCTCCCCCAGAACGCATATTAACTATTAACAATACTGCTATAAAAGCCGTGATACCTAAAACTACCAGCATTTCTATAACGGTAAAAGATTTATTGTTGATTACTGGCTGTTGATTATTAAGCATTGGAATATCTATTTTTTATAATATTCTAAAAATTTTAGCATTATCCTGTCTTGTCTAGGTTCGATACGGCAAAGAACAAGGCATTAGCCAAGGTAAAGGGTAATTATTTTATCTCCAAATAAAAAAGCGATAAGAGTGCCTATGGCTAAAAATGGACCCAATGGAATAGCGCTTTTGATTTTTTTCTTTCCTTTTAATATTAAAATCAAAGAGACTAAAGAGCCAATAACATAAGAACAAAAAATAGCCACCAATAAATATTGCCAACCTCCACAAACAATTCCCATAAAAAAACCTATTCGTAGATCTCCCAAACCTATTCCCTTGCCTTTTGTAACCAAATACTGAACTCCAAAAAAAACAACTCCGAGTAGGGCACTAAAGATTATAGGGAGAAAAGATTGGCCAAGAAATAAACTAAAAATCAGAATCAAAACCGTCGCTGGGAATAAAACAATATCCTCTATTTCCGAATATTTTAAGTCGTAAACAAAAATAAAAAGCAAAGTGAAAAAAATAATCCAATCTCTTAAAACAATCAATAATGATAATTCTCCTATACGAAACCAAATAGAAAACACAAAAAGCAATGCCATTACTGATTCCACGACTGGATATTGCCAAGAAATTTTTTCTTTGCACAATCGGCAACGCGCTTTTAATAAAAGAAAAGAAATTACTGGAATATTGTCATACCATTTAATCTTTTGCTTACACTTTGGACAAAAAGAACGCCCCAAAATTGTTTTCCTATTATGTAAACGATAAATCAAACAATTCAAAAAACTGCCAAAAATCAGCCCTGCCAAAAAAGAAATGATAAATATAATAGCCATCATATATAACTATTATACATAAAATTTATATAAAAAACCAGCAAGAACTATGAATGCAAGGCGCCTGCCAAAAATATTGAAACAGGAACAATGGTTAAAAAATTGCGCCCAACAATTGTGCCGTCTACCACAAATTGATAAGAGGGCGTAAATAAATAAATCACGAGATAAGAACAAAACACACCCAAAATCACTAAAAATAAATAAAGATTACTACTATTAAAAATTCTATTCCTTCTAAAAAGCATAATCAGAACAAAAAAACCAAACCAGAAATGAAAAGAATGCTCAAAAAACAATTGATAAAGTAAGACAGGTAAAATTTCAAAATGAAAACCGTTAAACGATACAGCCCCCGCAGAAACATTATCATACCCTAAACCAAAATACTTTTTAAAAATTAACCAAGGAAAAACAAGACATAATATGTACAATACAGACTTAAAACAAATTTTATAGTTTACTTTCCCGCGATTTTTGAACAAAGATTTTTTTAAAAAACAATAAACCATAAAAGCCAAAAGAAGGACACCGACCAACATCAATCCTTCATTCTTGACCCATGTTGTTAGGCCAGCAAAAATCCCAGCTAAAGCTAGATCTTGATAATTTCTCTGTTGCAAATATTTAAAAACGAAAACAGTTGCGACGGTAAAATAAAATGCTAAAATTAAATCGGCATAAGCGCTAAAACCATGATAGGATAGAAGGGGTAAAGTGGCGAGGAAAGTAGTAAAAATTAAAGATAATTTCCTGGAAGTCAAAGAGCGCAAAGTAAAATAAATAAAACAAATTAGAGACAAAAAATATAAAGCAAAAATAATGCCAACAATTACATCATTCACTCCGCCTATCCACAAATAAGTCCAGGTCATTAAAAGTGGAACGTGAAGGGGGTAATTCTGGTGGCCACCACCTAAAAATAAAGAAGAAGTATGATCAAACGCCTGTTGTGATTGGCTAAAAAATACTTTCGCCTTAAATGCCCAATTAGCAACAGCATCAAAATTAATAATTGGACGCATTAAACTTTCGCTAAAAACAAAACTAAACTGAAAAATAATAACTAAAATTAGAATTATTTCTAGAATATTTAAACGATAAAATTTTATCGTAATTGATTTTAATATCCCTTTTATATAAATCTTTTTCCAACTTTTTTTAATCAAAAGTATTAAAATGATAGTAGCTAAAATAATAATAATTTTAATGAAGTCCGAAAAAGGCAAACCAAGTAGGCCCGTCCAAAACATTAAATAAGTGGTCAAGCCAGTGCCCAACGCAAAAGAACAAATAAGACTGACAATTTTTGATTGTTTTTTGCGAATAATTAAAGATAAAATACCAGCGCCAAAAATAGTAGGGATTAATAATGAAAGAAAAAAACGAAAAATCATATTTGTTTCTGTTTGAGAATAAATTTATTGGGTGCAAATTCTTTAAACAACCGCCAGCCATCTGGTGGTTGTTTTAAATCAACGTCAAAAAGAATAGTATATTCTGCTTTATTAAAATCCACAAAAACCAAATCTGGATAAAGCCAATATTTGGTCCAATTTGCGAGAACTTCATTGTCGAAAGGAACAAAATGAATGCTAGCTCCTTTGGGGATTTGTTGATGACTAAATTCTAAAAAATTAACAAAATCATACCAATCTCTTGTTATATTTGTGTTAACAAAGAATTTGTTAGTCAATATTGTTCGACGTTCTACGACAGGCCTTCCTGCGAATGAAAAAAAATCATCTTTTAGCCAACGAAGTTCTGTAAGCAACCAAGGCGTTGAAGTAAAAAGCCAAAAAAATAATAAAAAATAAATAAAATTGGAAATTAGATACTTAGAGGTCTTAACCATAAAATTCTTTCTTCTATTCGAGTAATTAATTAATAAAATCCCTATTAGTATCAGGATTAAAGATAAAAAGAAATAAAAATAAAAATAATCCGGTAAAGACAAAAAATCATTCCCCGGAATAAAATTAATATAATAATATTGTTCAATCATAAAATCGGTACTTAACCAACGCTTCAATTGCTTTAAAGCCATCTCGCCAGTTGATTTTTTTTACCTTCCTTAAAAGACCTGCCTTGATAACTAATCGGCAGTTCTAAAATTTGCTCACCAGATTTTAAAAATTTTGAAGTTAACTCAGATTCAAAGTCAAAACCCTTTGAATGAAAAATATGATCAGCAATGATATTCTTTCTAAAAACTTTATAACAAGTCGTCGGGTCCGTTATTTTGGCTCTGTAGAAAAGCCAAAATAAAAAAGATAATGAGATGGCCGACAAGTATCAGCCAAGACTCTTGATCCGTAGACAATATTGCTCTTGCCATCTAAAATAGGCTGAACTAATTTCAAAATGTCTTGTGGGTTGTATTCCAAATCCGCATCTTGAACGACAATAATTTCGCCTTGTGCTTTCTGAAAACCATAACGCAAGCTTGATCCTTTGCCCTGATTCTGGGAGAGAAAAAATGTCTTGATTGGAGCCTGGCCACTGACAAAATCTGTTGCCGATAAATTGCGAAGAATATTTTGACTACCGTCATTTGACCCATCGTCAATAATAATAATTTCATAGCTGTAAGGAAAATCAACCCTAACAACGCGATGAAGCAATTCTAAAATTGTTTTCTTCTCGTTATAAACTGGAATAATTATTGAAAGCGTCATTTTAAAAAATGTAAAATATAAAGTTTATATTTTTTCAAAATATAAAATTTTTAAAATCTGTTCACTCGTTTTTCCCCAAGAAAACTTTTGGGCTTGGACGAGACCCCTTTTTCTTAACTCTTGCCTCAAAATTTCATTAGTCAAAATCTTTTTTAACGCAACAGCTATCTCGTCAACCTTATATGGGTTAACTAAAATGGCCGCGTCACCTACCACCTCTGGTAAAGAAGATATATTAGAGGTAATGACAGGACAACCACAAGCCATGGCCTCCAGAGGAGGTAAACCAAACCCTTCGTAAAGAGAGGGATAAACAAAACAGATCGCTTTATTATATAAACACGGTAAATCTTCTGCTGGCAAATAATTAAGGAAAATAACCTTATCCTCTATCTTTAAATCTCTAACCTCATTAAAAACTTCTTGGTAAAACCAACCCCTTTTCCTAACAATCACTAAAGGAAAATGAGTTGAAGCAATATTATATGCTTGAATCAAGCGTTTAATATTTTTCCTTGGTTCAAGTGTTCCAACAAAAAGAATAAATTTTTCAGGCAAATTATATCTATCTAAAAATAGTTGAATTCTCTTTTTGTTTTCTATTATACAATATTTAGAATGGACCCCTAAATCAATGATAACAATTTTATTCTCCCTGACCCTAAAAATTTTAATTAAATCCTTCTTAGTGTTCTGAGAAATAGTAATAATCTTTTGGGAATTTTTTAAAGCCAATCTTATAAAAAAGTTTTCAATCAGTTTGGTTTTTAATTTTACTGATTTTTTTATTGAAGAAAAAACAAATAAGTCGTAAACAATAATAACATTAGAAGATGAAAAATTTAGAGCAGGAATAATAAAACTAAGTGGAGAAAAAAATACATCAAACTTATGAAACAACAGGTCTAGTAAAACAAAAAAATGCCAAAAAATGCCTGGAGCTTTAATGATTTTCTTAGAAAAATTGGACGGCAACACTCTACTAAAATCACGATTTAAATATAAAAAATAATGATTTTTTTTATCCGATTTAAACAACTCGTCTAAAACATTAATAATACAAATTTCTTTGCCAGTAGGCTCTAAAGATACCAAGGCTCTAGCGTCAAGGGCAATTTTCATAAAGTTTAGATAATTGATTAATAATTATTTCCTCTTTGCCAAAATTTTTAGCAGATTTCATGGCATTAAAGCCTAATTTTTTTGCCAATAATGGATTATTTAAAATCTGAAAAATTTTTTGGGCAAAGTCATTTGGATCCTGGGGCTTAGCTAAAAGACCATCTTTTTTGTCCTCTATCATTTCTATTATACCGCCAATTCTTGAAGCAACTATCGGTTTACCAAGGCTCATTGAGTCAGCTAATGTAGTTGGGGCCATATTCTCCCACTGCTCAGCAACCACTACGACTTCTGCTCTTTTCATACAGCCTAAATATTCTCTACGAGATAATCTTCCAAAAAAAATAATCTTTTTTTGTAAACCTAAAGATTTAATCATTTTTTTAATCCTTAAATAATATTGATTATCTGTATAATGCCCCACATCTTTAACGGCTATATAAAGTTTAGCATTGGGCGTTAGTTTAACTATATTAGAAAAAGCTCGGACGACAATATGTACTCCCTTATGTGGCAACATCCATGTATTAAAAAAAATATTTCCCCTCTCTATAGAAATTTTTTTCTTAGTGTCTTGTACAATAGATAGTTGTTTTACAACAAAAATTTTATTTTTGTCTATTGGATATTGAGAAATCAAATCTTTACAAGCGTTAGAAAGGACCGAAAAACGAGTCACTCGGGAGAGAAAAGAATCAAAAACCTTTCTCCTAAAGAAAGATGTAAGTTTTAATGTTAACCGGCCGTTAATCGATGAACAATTCTTGCACCAAAAACCATGAAATTTGTGACAAGGATTAGCCTCCTTATCTATCAATAATCTTGTCGGACAAAAAACCCAATAATCATAAACCGCTAAAATGACTGGTATTTTAAATATTTTAGCAACAATAACAGGTGTTAAAGAAATTTCTGTTACTCTATGGATATGAATAATTTTCGGTTTTATTTTTAAGATAATAAAAACTAAATGGAATAGAGACACAAAGTCAAATGGCAAAATCTGATTTTTAAAGCTAGTAATATAATGCTTAAAATTTTTAGGTAAAAAATCTTCAGTAGTGCGTATATTAATAAACTTAAAATTTTCCTTTACTTGCTGTATCGGCCTTGTTCCACCCACAAAAACTTTAACATCTCTTAACTTAAGAGATGTTTTTATTTGTCTATAAGCAACTTTTTCAGCTCCACCCCAAACTGGATAATAATTTGGTAAAGCATCCGTAATATGTAGAATGGTTATCTTTTTACTGCTATTATTCATATGATCTTATCTGTTCAAAAAATTCTTTTTTTAGGTCATCAGTTCTTTCTGGATTTCTCAAAAATTCCACAATTTTATTAGCCGTTCTTTTTGAATTAATATTTACAAGGGCCAAATCGACAATACGACATTCTATCATCTCTCTAATGTTTGAAATAATACTTTCAATCTCTAGACAGGAGTTATTAAAACGCTTCAAACAATCCTCGTCATGTCTGCTTAAAAGTCTATTTCTTAAAAAATCGAATGACGGGGGAATTAAAACTATTAAGCATGATTTAGGAAAAAGTTTTTTTAACGATAACCCTATTAACGTACTCTCTATAAAATAAAGATTTTCTTTGTTTCTTGTCTTTAGAAGCTCCTTACAACTTATTCCGTATAGCTTATTATTAACATTATAACGACCAGCAAAGAGTATCTCTTTCGTCTTAAATTTCTCTATGAAACCTTTTTCACCTAAAAATACCATGTGATCCACTTTTTTGAGATCACCCCTTGAGCAACGAGTAGAGATTCTTTTAATTCTTTCGCTTTTGTTAACTAAAGTAAGACACTCCTCTAAAACTGTATCACGACCACACCCAGAAACACTTAAAAAAATAATTAAATTTTCTCCTGACCCAACTTCACTTTGTAAATCTATCGCCTTACTATTTAACTTTAATTTATTGACAAAATTTAGGTTGAATTGTCTGGTAAAAATTGGCAATAAAAAATTTGTGCTAAAAGATATTTTATTGCTTCTCATTTTAATAATTTGGTTTTAATCTTGCTTAACAATCTATTAATTCCAACTTTAATATAAAAATATATATATCCGTAATCATATTTCAAGATTGCTTTAACTGTCGTTATGGCACGCTTTTTGCGAGAACAACCAGATGCCTCACCGCTCATAAATTTACTTAAGTCAGCAATTCGTGATTGCAATTTTTTTGGATATTCATTAGAAACAGGACCTGATAATTTTCCATAAAAACTTTTATCAAACTGCATCAGTTTATCAAACGGCAAATAATAACTAAAATGAGCATTGATTCCTTGTCGTAAAGACCAATGTAAGCTTCTTAAATCTTTCTTATAGGTAGAGCCGGGCAACCCAATTATGAAAAATCCATTAACAAATTGAAAATATTTTTTAGCTATTTGATTGCGTTTTTAATCATGGCAGGATTAATACCTTTTTTAATATTTATCAAAATATCAGATGACAGCGATTCAATCCCGAAACTAACCTCTTTGCAACCAGATTCTGCTAGTGCTTGAGCTAATTCTTCGTCAAAACTATTAATCCTTAGGCCATTGCTACAATTCCATTTTAATTTTAAATCTTTAACTTTGTGGCAAAAATCTATCACCCTTCTTGGTTCCAAATTAAAACAATCATCTAAAATTTGAAACGACTTAATGTTATACTTTTCCTTGGCCTGTTTAAGTTCTTGATAACAATTTTCTATACTCCTTGATTTCCATGGTCTATTACGAGCTGAGCAATAGATACATTGATAAGGACACCCTTGGCTAGTCATTATTGTATAGGGCCAATCGCCCATTTGCCAATGTTTTTTAAACATATCGAAAGAGTCAAATAATTCATACTTAGGAAACGGCAAATTATCATCAAATGGGTGAGGAAAATTTAAATCTTCTTTTAATTTTAAAAATGGATAACAACACTCTATATCTATAACTCCAGAGATAGAAACAATTTTTGTTTTCGGATATTTTTTCTTATATAGGTTACTAATTCTAATAGATTCACCGTAAGTTCTAGATTGAATTGAAATCCCCAAAACATCTGTTTTTTGATTCAAAAACCTATTAGCTAATTTTTGCTCAGTATTTAAATCAATAATCTTTGAATTAGAAATTGTCCCAATATATGCTAATTGCAAATTAGGCATTTCTTTGTTTGTCCCTGCGAAAGGATTAATTAAAATCATATATATTTTTTAACAAGCACATCCCCAACGATAGAGACATGTTTTACAATACGTAAATGGATATTTTGGATTAATCTTTTGTCTTAAAGTCAAAAGCTCCTCTTGAGATAGTGTCTTGGGATATCGACTATCTAAAATAGTTTTTCTAATCGTCCTAATTTTAGGACCGCTCCAAATCATATTAAAATCGTCTTTAAAAATATTACCTAACCTATACTCCCCTAAAGGAACATTAACAAATTTACCTCTATAATATTCTTTAAAACTATCCACGGGGCCTTTGTCGCTCCGAGCCTCATAAATATAACAACATGGGTAAATATCTCCAGTAATAGAAATTGTTGGCGAAATCCATGGATCAAAACATTTTTTTTTGGTTGGTTGATCGTGTTTAGTATAAATACGCACTCCTACTTTTTGAGCAATCTTCCTAATATTGTTTAGATAACTTTTTAGATTAGATAAATAATAAACATGATTTTTATCTTCATATTCTTGGAAAGCTATTGGATAAATTAGCGAAACATCAGCTGATAGTTCTTTTGCCATATAAACTATTTGTTCCATTTGCCCTATAGTTTCTTTCATTAATAAAGGTTGAAGACAAATCTTTATATCTGGTCGTAAAGTTTTTAGTTTTTTTATATTTGCAATTACTAACCCTAGATCTACGCCTCTAATCTTTTTATAAATTTGGGGAACAGGACTATCAATTGAAAAATAAATTGTTTGAATATTGGACGGTAATTTTTTAATATTTTCCTCAGTTAATAAAACCCCATTGGTAACAAAAATTATGCTAATACGTTTTTGGTTAGACAATTCCAACATTTTATAGAACTGTGGATTCATTAGTGGTTCACCAAGTCCACAAAAATTTACTAACCTAATCTTAGGAACCGTATCTAAAACTTTCTTAAACTCTTGTAATGTCATATTTCTATCTCTCTCAACCGTAAATGTCTGTCTTGGACACATTGGACAATTTAGATTACAATTCCATGTTATTTCAATAGTTAAACTGCGTGGAGAAAAAGCACGTTGTTTTTTAATTCTAACAAAGAATCGTCTAAAAATAGATAACTTTAATTTCTGACGAAAATAATAATTTTTAATCCTTTGAAACACCATATATCTTTTCTCTAATATTTGTATCCCATGCTCGACAACCAGCACAAAGAATTGGGACAGAGCCAGTCTTACACGGGACCATTTGCCTAAACTTTTTATATCTCTCTGAATACCAAATTTTTTTAAAGGGTTTTTCGAAAATATTACCAAAACAATATTTTCTCAAAAAATCACGACGATTTGACATTAAAAGCGCACAACAAGGTAAGACATAACCACCCATCATTATATATGGTTCATTCCAAGCCGCGCAATTACTTATGCTTGGTAGCTTAACCTTCTCCGAATGAGCAAACGCAATAGATAAACCCAATTTATCAGCCTTCTGTTGCGTAATCTTCAAAATCTCTTCTGGAATTTCTGACAAATAATATTGCTCAATTTCCTTGAATTTTAAAAGTCCAGCGAACTCCAGTCGCGAACCTTCTCCCAGGTTTCCAAGAGAATGAACCAAATCTACCATCATTGGCATCTCGTGAACATTTAATGTAGTAATAACAAAACGAAAGCAAATTGTGGGAGAAGGAGATCTTAACTCCTGTTTCATTTCTAAAAGATTTTTAATATTTCTAATAGCTCTATCAAAATTACAACCAATCTTTATTTTTTCGTAAGTCTCCTTTGTCGCAGCATCCATAGAAACCCAGATACAATTAACACCCATTTCAACCAATCTTCTAGCTTTTGTAATATCTAAAAAATCGAATTCATCAACAAAATTAACAGACACATCACGAGACCTGGCATATTCAATCATTTTTAAAAAATCTTTATTCAAAAACCCAGAACCTTCGCCAGTCATGTTAATCCACCTTAATCTAGGGAACTGATTAAGAATATGTTTGAATTGATCAAGGGATAATTCCTGTTCTTTTTCGTGCCAATACGTGTGCTCACAAAGAATACAATGCTTATTACACTTAGTTGTCATTTCAACCTCAAGTTTAAATGGGTATGGAGCTATTTTCGGAAATCTAGTAATAATCGGATTAAGAATTGCTATTTCTCCCCCCTCGTCAGCAACAAAATATTTAACAAACAAAAAATGCAACGCAGATTTAATCCCTTTATTTTTAATAATAAATTGAATTGTTTTTTTATATTTCCACGGCAAAAACAAAACTTTGTTAATCTTTTTAAATAATCTAAACATATTTTTCTTTTATTTTCCAACTAATAAAATTATAATAACTTTTCCCGGCCCAATTCGTTAAGAATATTGCCATTCACTATACTTATGACAAGAATCTACTTACTGCGTTCACGGTATTTCATCCGCTCACTACGTTCGCAGAACCTTGAAATTAAATTTTGTGGTGTGGTATCCGTACACGTCAGGGTGTTTTGATTATAACAAAATTATTGGAAATTGTCCTTGTTTTATTATAGATTAATTATTTTTTGCAATTCTAAAATATCTTTTTCGATACCACTAGTTATAGTTTGCTGAGACGATAAAATCAAGCCCTTCCTGTTCTGAATTACTTCTGGGGGATAATGCTTTAAAATTTTGTTAGCAATATTTTTCGCTTCTTGCTTTCTGTTCTGTCCCAAATATAATCGAGCTAAATCTAAATAATATATAGGTCTATTTAGAGGGTCTAATGTAATCGCTTGCCTGAATTCTTGTTCTGCTTTAATTAAATTATTTTTATTAATAGCAATATAACCCGATAGTTGATAATTTAATGCATTGTGTTTGTCTGTTTTCTTTAATTTCTGCGACAAATCCTCCGCTTGTTGAATCTTGTTATTAACTAATAAAAAATAAGAGAAAGCTCTCTGATAATTTGGATTAGGGTTTAAAAACAATGATTGATTATAATATTTTTGAGCTTGATTAAATGAGTCCATGTCCCGATAATTACACGCCCGAGTAAAAGAATAATCAACAAATAAACCATGGCTGGCTTTAAAAACCAAAAAAAATGCAATAAAAAATAAAATTGATTTAGCAATTTTACTAAATCCAGAAGTACCGTGTTCTAAATTATCGGCATTCAATGTCGCTTGATAAAAACAAGCACTAAATAAAGAAAAAAGAAATAAGTTAATTAGCCAATACCAATCAATATCCAAAAAACAATGTAAACATGAACCTAAGGCTCCAACCCAAAATCCTAAAATTATTGGTTTTTTGTTAAAATTGATTTTTTTTCTTGCTATTAAAAAAATATAAATCAGGAAAAAGATAAAAAATAAAAAAGTAAAAATCCCTGCTTCGCTTAAAGTTTTTAAGTAGACATTATGTGCATATTTGCCCGCATTTAAGGGGCTTGTTTGATAAAACGGATAAATGTTTTGAAAATTGTCAAAACCAACACCAAACCAAGGAAAATCTTTAAAAATATTCCAAGACCCTTCCCAGTAGCTCAAACGAATTTCACTGCTGGTATCTAAAAAAGAATTGTTGTTTGGTTTGCTGAAAAATTTTACTGAAGATGAATTCAGGGACGTGTTCATGTTGGACAACAATGAAGAAAAAACAAAAATTAATAAAACTAAGCAAATCAACCAATAAAAGTTTTTTTTAAAAAAATTACGTTGATAATAAAAAACAAAAATTAGAGGAATGATGAGCGCTAAAAAAGCTCCACGAGAGCCAGTTAGAATAAAAGCTGTAGAAAAAACAGTTAAGAGTGGAACAATGAAAACTTTTTTTTTACTTTTAAAAAAGATAATTAAACTTAACGGAATAACAAATAAAAGATAGCCAGCGAAAGGATTAGGCCAATAAAAAATAGATGTTAAACGGGAATAATGCCCTGTTATATAAAAATAAAAACCAATTAAACAAAGTATAAACGCTGTGGCTAAAATAATATTTATTAGAATTCTTAAATCTTTAGTAGAAATACGTAAAGCACTTATCACAAAAAACAATATCGCCATACTAAATATCTGTAAAAAATATACAAAACTATTGTAAGCTGAGAGAGAGAAAAACAAACTTAAAGCACTAAAAAATAAAAAGCCAAACAAAATATAATGAGCTTTTCTTAAATAAAACTTATTATTTTTAATAGCCAATAGCAATAAAAAGCCAGAAAAAAATAATAGTAAGTTGTTCGCTAAAAAACCACGACCACCGTTCAATAAAGACAACAGAATGATCAAAAGAGCTAAAATCCAAAGACCTATCTGTTGTATTTTTTTCTGTTTTAACATATTTAATAGAATAATTGGAGAATAATTACTATTTAATACCTTCTCTTATTAAAAATTGCTGAGCAATTTTATTGTCTGGATTTATGTCTAAAACTTGTTGAAAATATTTCTTCGCTTCAATTGTATCGTCCTTTTGATCATAAAGCAGTCCTATCACCAAAGGCCAAGTGGAGTCTCCCGGAGACAAAGCCATGCCGTGTAAATTTCTTTGAATTGCTGTATCTAAATCGCCTTGCTTATAGTAAATATCAGCAATCTTTTTCCAAATATTCGGCCTTCCAATGGGAACCAATCTTAACGCTTCGATATACATCTGTTCTGATTTTTTGTAGTTCTCTTTATTAAAATAAATTTGACCTATTCTCTCATAAACTCCCGACATTTCAGTTTTAATCATTACTTTGCGATCCCCAGAAGTTTCCGGTTTAATTTCTGGATATAAATTAATTGCCTTTTCACACATCTCCAGGGCTGTTTGCCAATCTTGTTGTTCAATTTTTAACTGACACCAATCGCTGTAAATACCTGCCATTTTGGGGGAAAACTCTATTGCTTCTTGAAAAATTTTATCAGCTGTTAAAAAATCATCTAAATTCTGCGTTAAACTTGCTTTAGTAATATATATTTGAGTTAAATCTCTTACAACCTTTAATCCTATGTCTTGCTGAGAAATCTTATTTATTACATTAATAGCTAAATTAAGAATTTGAATTTTTGCTTCTTTATTTTTATAAAAATCCAATCCCTTTCTTAGGTCAATAGCAAAATTAACTTGATAAAACGACTCATAGCCCTGATAAAACAAAACTTTATTGTAGTGATTTAACGCCTTGGGCCAGTTTTCCCCGTTTTGATACTGTATTGCCCTTTTGAAATGAACATCTGCCAAAAAAATCCTTAAACAAAAAAACCAAATAGAAGTGCTTAAGAAAACTACTAATAAAATTATTAAAATTATTTTTATAAAAAGACGCATATGAAATAAATTGCTAAACTTTTTTATCTAAAATTATAACCTTTAAAATGATTGCCATATAGCCCCAGAAATAAATAGCCGTTGGAACAACATGAAAAGAGAACTGAAGGGAAATAAGATAACCAGTTAGTCCCGTTAATAAACAAAGAATCATTGATTGCTGATAATTGATTACTGATTTAAAAATATTCTTTAAACCAAAATAAAAAACAGAAACAATCAAAAATAAATAACTAATTAAACCTAAAATTCCTGAAACCAAAAGCGTATCCAAAAAATCATTATGTGCGCGATCTGGATAGCTATTTATTTTTTCTAAAAGAGCGTATTTGGGTATATAGTATTTAAAAAAATTAAAAAATTGGGTTTCTGGGCCATATCCTAAAATTGGCTTTTGCTTAATTAAATCCCAAGCTGCTTGCCAACTTATAATTCTTGCCTGCCCAGTAGTTGAATAACGCAAATTAGTTAAACTTTTAAAACGAGAGACAAGAAAGGAATCACTTGATCTTGAATATAAAGGATTAAAATTCATATAAACAACAAAAATAACAGTAACTGCCAATAAAATTATTAAAAGTGATGCAATTCGTTTTTGCTTTTTTAAAAGATTGTAAATAATACTAAAAAAGAAAAAAGAAAAAAATAATCCAACCCAAGCACCTCTGCTCTGCGTTAAAGCTAATGAAAAAATAGCACAAAAAAGTAAAGATACAACCAAGATACTAGTCATCTGACGTTTAACACTTTTGTTCTTTCTAAATTTTTCTGAAGTACGAATTAAAAAGTAAAGAATAACTGGTATAACTAATATTAACCAAGATCCCAAGAAATTTGGTTGACCAATAGTAGAAAAAATTCGAAAGGTTTGAGAAGGCGGTTCAAGCCAATGAACAAAATCAAAATTCAAAAATTGACAAAAGCCATAGACAATTACCATTAAAGAGGAGAATAAAATAGTTTTCAAAACCCTTTTAATCTGTTTGTTATTTTTAATGTTAAAAAATAGAATTAAAAAGAAAATAAAAAAATGAAGCCAAGTTAAATAGCCCATTTTACGAGAATATTTTCCCCAGAAACTGGTATATGGCGACTGAGAAAAAATAACCGCCAATCCAAGAATAGCAATAAAAATACAAGCAGGAATAATAAAGCGAAGAGTTTGGGGGTCGAGTCTCCATTTGGAAACTCGACCCCCAAAAGTTAAAATAATTTTTACTAGACAAAAAAATAAAATTACCTCAGTTAAAAGACAAAATAAAAAATACTGACTAATAACAAAGTCGCTATAACAAATAAGAGAGAAAAAAATCGGGCAAAGACCAAAAACTAAAAGCCAACCAATCTCAATAACCCTGTTTAGAAAGATAGAAACTCTATAATTTTGCATACCGATTATTATATCAAATCTGAACAAATTTCCAAATATAAAATCCGCACCACCGAAGATACGGATTTATAATATTTTAAAATAAAATCAGCTATTGAATAATTAGTTATAATTAATCGTCATCAACTATTCCTGCTGGCGTAGCACTATGATCAGTTCCTCCAGTTATACTTCCAAGGGCACTCCCAATGCAATATGTAATATGGTAGCTCGTGCTGTTGTCACGTGAATAGACATAAGCACTAGTACCAGTACATGAGCCTCCCTCGTCATAAGGAGCAGGATTAAGTGGTACCTCAGACATATAAACAGTTCCATCACAAGCTGAACTCCATCCAGTACCACCCGTTGAACTTAAACATTGCGATACTGCTGATCCAATATGTACATTTGGACCAGTTGGATAGTCATAATTATCCAAAAAATAAAGCTCCAAGGCGGTTTGGACTTGTTTAATATCAGAAACACGTCTAGCATCTCGAGCTCGAGCTCGAGCATTATTAAGAGCAACAACTGCTAGAGAAGCTAACAGACCCATAATTGCAACTACGACCAAAAGTTCGATTAAAGTAAAACCTTTTTTGTGATTTTGTTTCTTCTCCATAAAAATGTTCATTAAATTAAATATTGTTTTATAATATATGTTAATACTATTCTTAATATCACCACGACACTAGTATAACACATTCTTCAAAAAAGTTATACACAGGCATAGTTACTGACTATTAAAACAAAAAATTAGAGCCGGTTTGGAAAGCCAAACATCAAATAGTATCTATTGACAAATCTTGGAAATCTGTCATTATTAATGTATAAGTAATTGTCTTTGATTTTCTGTCTATCAGTGGTAAAACCAGTCATCCCTCCTAACTGGGAAGTAGCCACAAGCCAAGGTTGATCTTGCTTGTCAAGCGTAGACCTTGCACTGGTAGACAGAAAAGTGAAGAAAAGTTTATTCAAGAATTATATTTAGCACAGCTTCTCTCTATTCCCCTCTCTAAAGCAAAATTAATTGCATTACAAGCTAAGTCAACAGATTGTTCAACAATCTGTTTTTCTTTTCTGCTAAATTTTTGTAAAACAATCTTCTTGGCATCAATGAAACTTACGTCTAAATTTTTTATCCCTATCCTAAAACGGACAAAATTTTGACTTCCCAATCTATTAATAATAGATTGCACGCCTTTGTGTCCGGCTGAAGAGCTGTTAAAAGATATTTTTATTCTTCCTAAATTTAAATCTAAATCGTCATGAATCACCCAGAGATTGGAAAATTTGGCATTTAGAGAATCAGGTGATCGGGTATATTTTTTGATTAGCTTTTCTGCACTAATGCCTGACTCGTTCATAAAAATAGTAGGCAGAGCTAAAAGAATATCATCTTTTCTGGAAATATAGGCTTTTAAATTTTTATCTAATTTCAATCTCGGGAAATAAAAATCATGAACAAGTTTTTTCAAAACTACCTGCCCAATGTTGTGACGAGTTTTTTGATATTTCAGTCCAGGATTACCAAGACCTACGATTATAACCATAAAACCATAGAACATTAGAACACGGGAACATCACAAGAATCAACCTAACTATCCCAATTCAATTAATAAATACTAATACTAAATTTTTAGATTTTACTTTTATTTGTTAACGTAATTTTAATTGGAGTTCCCGAAAAATCCCATCTCCCCCTAAGAGCTTTTTCTATAATATTGATTTGAGCTGGATTAATAGATTTCCGTTTAAGAATAATAGAAGGGGCTAAAAATAAAAAACTTGGTGGACAAACGTCAGTTTGCTGGGCATGAACTTTTACCCAAACATCAGGAGGGAGTTTTTTCCTCTTTACTGTTGATATCAAAAATTCGTTTAATTTTAATTCGGTTATTCTACGAAAACAATTTTTTTGCACCCTTACTATCAAACTAAATATCTCTTTAACATTGTCTCCCTTCTGTGCGGAAATAAAAATAGCTGGGGCCCAAGAGCCAAAGTCAAGGGCAAAGTCATCTCTTTTGAACTTTTGTTTAGGAACTAAATCACATTTATTAATAACAAATATTAATCCCTTATCCTTTTTAATAATAAAATCAATCAAAGCCTTATCTTGATGACTTAAAGAGGATGTAATGTCTAAAACCATCAAAATAATATCTGCACGTTCAATGGTCTCTAAGGAGCGACGAACTCCGATTTTTTCAATAACAGCCTTAATCTTTGCTCGTCTTCTAATGCCCGCAGTATCAATCAGAAGAAAGTCATTTTCTCCTACCGTTAAAGAACTATCTTGGGGTCCACGCGTAGTATGGGGAAGAGAAGAAACAATAACTTTTTCTTCTCCCAGAAGAGAATTAAGTAAAGTTGATTTCCCCACATTAGGCTTACCGATAATAGCAACTTTAATTAAGGGTAATTTTTCTTGACTAACGTCTGTTGACGCCAAAAATTGTTCTTTTATTTGACACGTTACATGGTCTAATAAATCGCCAACCCCACTACCATTAAGAGCAGAAACACAGAAGGGTTCTCCCGCGCCCATCTTTAACCAATGATTACTTAGGCCCCACTCTCTTTTAGCCGGGTTATCTGCTTTGTTTAAAATTAAAAAACATGGTTTTTTTGATTTTTTAATCAAACGGCTTATATCTCTCTCTAAATTAGAGATAGGAACATCTGGTGATTTAATTTCTAAAATAAAAAAAATAAAATCAGATTCTTGAATAGCAATATCAATATGCTTAATCACACTTTCTTTGAAATCATCTGGATCTTCCCATACCCCCCCTGTGTCAATAAAAGTAATTTCTTTGCCTCGCCATTCGCAGACCCCATAGTTGCGATCACGCGTAGTTCCGGGAATAGCTGAAGTAATCGCTTTAGATTGAGATATTAAACGATTAAATAGGGTTGATTTACCTACGTTAGCTTGTCCTACTAAAGCAATTTTAGTCATAAAATATTAGTTAGTTGGATAAATCGGTATGATTAAGATTCGGAGCCCACCCAGGATCTAAAACCCTAAGCGAATCTTGACCCTCTATCATATTTGGACTTTCTGTAGTCTTTATTGAAAAAATATTTTCCGCCAATTCTGCTAATTCCTTAAAATTACCAGTTTTAGTTCTTAAGACATAAGCCCCATTGTCCATAATTATTTGTTCTAGTAATCCTTCGGGACCAATTTCAATAACTTTGGTAATAATATCTTTAAATGAAGCATAACTAGCTAGTCGCGCTATCTTAATTATTTGACCAACATCTAGATTACTACTGATATTATTTTGAAGAATGTTATAAAAACGTAATATTCTTTGTGGATGATCTAAAATATTCTGGTCCAGGGTCTTATTAGCAATGGCAGTTAAAACCTTCTGCTGTCTTTTACTACGAGCAAAATCAGAATTCTCTCCATTCCCCCCATGACGAGAACGCACGAATTGAAGAGCTCTGTCGCCATCCATTATTTGCAAGCCTGCTTCAAAACTAACAGTTCGAGACTGATAATTAAAACCAGGAAATTGATAATCAACAAAACTTTTATCTACATCTACTTCTATTCCACCCAATTCTTTAATTAATTCTTTAAAAATTTTAAAATCTGCTCGAGCCCAATAATGAACAGGTAAATCCAAGATATCGCTCACCACCTTGCTAACTAACTCTCCTCCATCTTTGGAGCGAGCTACACCCAAAGCATTGGCAAAGTTAATTCTTTGCCAACCATATCCAGAGATAGGAACGTAAAGGTCTCGAGGAATTGATAAAAGAGCTATTTGATGAGTAGATGGCTTCAAACTAGCCAAAATAATGGAATCTGTCAAATAAGGACCTTCATGTTGGGCTCCACCCATACCTAAAATCAAAACATTAATTCTGTCAGACGATTCTCCTTCAAGGGTTTTATCTTTATTTATAGCCATTTTTACCACTCCCTCCCAAAAAGAAAGTTTCCCAAAATTACTCAAAAAACTATTTTGAGAAACAACTACTTGCGAGAAAAAAATACTCAAAAAAATTAAAAGAAAAAATAATATTCTAAAATTTCGCCAAAATTTTTTTCTTTTAACATTACGAGCAATATAATCTTCGTCACGACAAGACGGCGTGTAAACCCTATCAATTAAATTAATTCTTTTGTCGTGCATACTATATTAGTTAATCAGATAATTGACTTCAGTCCATTTTTGATGGAAATCGAAATCATATATTAAGTGCCCAATGAGTTGGAATTATTTTAACAAATTTTGGTTTGTTTTGAAATACTAATTAGAATCCCAAAAGCTGCTAAAAAAATGATAAGGTCAGAACTGCCATAACTCATGAATGGTAAGGGAATGCCAGTCATAGGTAAAATCCCTAGCATACCACATATATTAATAGAAGCCTGCAGAATAAACCAAAAACCTATTCCTCCCGCTAAAAGCTGACCGAATTTATCCTTTGCCAAAAAAGCAATCTTAAAAATGCGATAAGCTACGAAAAAATAAACAATTACCAAAAATGAAGTGACTATAAATCCCAACTCTTCCGCTGTAACTGCAAAAATAGAATCACCAACAACCTCTGGCAGGCGATATATTTTTTGAAACGAACGTCCGAGACCTTTACCAAAAACACCCCCAGAGCTAATAGCTAAAAGTGCCTGATTGACATGATAACCAATTCCTTCGGTATCTATTCTGGGAGAATAAAAAAAAACCTGAAATCGCTGTAGGCGATAAAGCTCATATTTAATAGCAATAGCTACTGCTAATATTAAACCTATGAATAAATAACCAAAGTATAAAATAGGAGCGCCAGCTATAAAATAAACAATCATAGCAGAGAAAATAATTACTATTAGAGTACTTAAGTCTTTTTGAGGAATAATCAAAGCAGAAATAATTCCCATTAAAAAAACAAATGGAACAAATACTCTGTAAAAATTTTTAATATTTGTTTGATCTTTAGATAACCAAGCAGATAAAAAAAGCAAAAAAGCTAATTTAATTGCCCCTGAGGGCTGAAAAATAATGTTCCCTATCTTCAGCCAGCGTTGAGAGCCACCCCTAGTAACTCCAAATTCAGGCAAAAATATCAAAATCAAAAGAAGAATTACGCCCACCAGACTAGGTACAGCCGCTTTTTTAAGCTTCCGATAATCAATGTGTGACAAAAGAAAAAGAATAATCAATCCTGGCAATAAACCATATAACAACTGATGCTTTAAAAAAAAATAACAATTATTTAATTTCTGACAACCAATAAAATAACTAGCAGAGGTCAACATTAAAAGCCCTATAGTAAGTAAAATAATAAAACCAATAATTAAATGATAGTCCGGGGCATGAATTTTCGAAGATGACTTTAACATAACTTAAAACCAGTAATTAATAAAATAAATAACAATAAAATAATCTGCACAATTAAACAAGTGTTTAACAAAACAAAAACAATTTTTCTTTCTTGCCGAGTATAAAAATAAGAAACCAAAATTAAATTAACCATCAAAACTGAAAAGCCAAATAAAATAGGGACAAATAATCTTGTCCAAGAGCCAATGGCGTCAATGCCAAAAAAAATATTGTAGTGTAATATTACAAATTCTTTAATGCCGAAAAAATTAAAAATAATATAAAGCCAAGCGAAAATATTCAAAATTAAACTAGTAATTATCAAAAAACGAATTTTGGTTTCTTTCCAAAAAGCTATTCTAGGAAAATTTGGAAAAATATTTTTAATCATTATTTTTCTTTTTAGGTCACTTAAGGGATGGGTGCTTAGGCTTTCTATTGTTATAAATAAGCCTTTCCTGCCTGCCGACAGACAGGGAAATTGAATATTACTGTACAAAGATTAGGATATTTTAATTAGAATATCAAATTATCTCGAAATAAATAATTGACATAAATTATAAATATGATAAAATAAAAATATTAATAAGATAAACAACAACGTTAATTTTCTTGCGTTTATAAATTATAAATATGTCACATAAAAAAGCAGGGGGTTCAACATCATTGGGTCGCGACTCTCAAGGACAGAGATTAGGGGTCAAAGCTTACGGTGGCCAAAAAGTAAAACCTGGAGTAATCATTATTAGACAGAGAGGAACTAAATTCCATCCAGGAGATGGAGTACGTCGAGGGAAAGACGATACACTTTATTCTGTAAAAGAAGGAAAGGTTTATTTTAGCAAAAAAAAGGCTGTCCGGTTTGACAGTCGCTTACGTTTAAGAAAATTCGTTAACGTTAGGGACATTTCTTCGGCAAAGAATAAAAAATAAAATTTTTGAATTTAAATATCAAATAAATCATTACTTCACGTTAATACATTAACGTGAAGTTTTATTTGCTTAAAATTTCTAAAGCATGTACTAGCTGAGGGTCTTTATTTTCTAAATAATCTTCTTCTGTTATTTCTACATCCACATCTGGAGTAATCCCCCCTTCATTAAAAGAACGGTTTAATGGTGTGTACCAATTAGCAATAGTAAGCTTAATGGCTGAACCATCAGATAAATTTTTTACTTCTTGCACCGAGCCCTTTCCAAACGTTTGTGTCCCTAAGATTGTTGCCATTTGATAATCCTGTAAAGCTCCCACCAAAATTTCTGAGGCCGAAGCTGAACCCTGGTTAACCAAGACAACAGTTGGTAAATCATTAAAATACTGAGATATAGGGGGTTTATACTCTTTCTCTCGCCCTTCAGCATCCCGAGAAACAACTACCACCTTTCTTCCCAACCAATAACCCGCAATATTTACAGCTGTGTCCATATATCCACCAGGATTATTGCGCAAATCTATAATTAAACCATCTGGATTAGTAGAATAGGATAATTGAGCAATGTTTTGAAAGTCAGTCCAAGTATCATCAGAAAAATGAGTTATTTTAATATAAGCAATTTTATCGTTTTCTCCTTTTAATTCCCAAGAAACTGTTTTAATATCAATAGTATCTCTAATAATTTCTACTTCTCTTGTGTTTTTTTCTGGTTTTCTTAAAATAGTTAGAGTAACCTTGGTCCCCTTTTCTCCCCTAATCAGATGAGCAGCTTCATCTAGACCCATTCCCAAGGTACTCTTTTTGTCAATAGCATAAATCTTATCTCCAGAACGCAAGCCAGCTCGAAAGGCCGGAGTATAGTCCAAAGGAGCTATAACAGTCAACAAGTCATCTTTAATGCCTATTTCTATCCCCACCCCCTCAAAACTGCCAGAAACATCATCTAAAAACCTTTTAGCCAACTCTGGTTTTAAAAAAACAGAATAAGGATCTTCTAATCCTTTAACCATTCCCTGTAAGGATCCATAGAATAAGTTCTCTTCTGAAATCGGTTGTACTACATAATCTTTTTCAATTATATTCCAAACTTTTTCAAACAAAGAAACGTCAAATTGATCGTCAATATCATCCACTGATTGATTAGAAATAATTATTTCTGGATAAGTAATAAATTTTTTATTCAGAGAAACACCAATTATAAAGCTAGAAAAAGAAAATATAAAGATTAAAATTATGGCTCTTTTTTTACTAATAGTTCTCATAAAAGATATATTAATCTGTAAGAGTATTATTCTTTAAATGCTGATATGCTAGTTTCGTCGCAACTCGGCCCCTGGGAGTTCTATTTAAAAAACCAAGACGAATTAAATAAGGCTCATATATTTCCTCTATACTTGCCAAATCTTCGCCGGTACTAGCAGCTAAAGTTTTAAGTCCTACTGGACCACCATTAAATTTTTTAATTAGAGAATAAAGAATTTCGCGGTCTACGAGACTAAGCCCAAAATTATCAATACCTAAAATATTTAAAAGACTAAAAAGGGTAGATTCTTTAATAACCCTCTCCCCTTTTATTTGAGCGAAATCTCGCGTTCTTTTTAATAAACGATTAGCTATGCGAGGGGTGAAACGAGAACGTTTAGCTAATTCAGAGACCGTCTTTGGTTCTAAATTTATTTTTAAAATTTTAGATGAACGTCTAATAATGTCTTCTATTTCTAAGGTCTCGTAAAAACTCAAACGATAGGTTATACCGAAACGGTCACGCAAGGGAGGAGATATCAGGCTGGGCTTAGTGGTAGCGCCAACTAAAGTAAAGTGAGGAATATCTAAGCGCAAAGTTTTAGCACTAGGTCCCTTCCCCACTATTATATCTAAAGCGCATTCTTCCATCGCTGGGTAAAGAGTCTCCTCAATATGTCTATTGAGACGATGAATCTCATCGATAAACAAAACACCATTCTCTGGCAAACTAGTTAAAATGGCAGCCAAATCACCCGTTCTCTCTATAGCAGGGCCAGAAGTAATTTGAACATTAACCCCCATCTCATGAGCTATAATATGTGAAAGTGTGGTTTTCCCCAGACCATGAGACCCCTGAAATAATATATGCTCTAGTGGCTCGTTTCTCTGTTTAGCTGCTTTAATAAATATTCTAAGACTTTTTTTTAAATTTTTTTGGCCAACAAATTCATCTAATGTTCTGGGACGCAATGTTAAACTAGCTCCTTGATCTTCTGGCAACTCTTCTCGACTAACAATATTTTTTGGTAATGCTTTAGGCATAATACTTAAAATTAGAAAAGAATCAAATTAAAAAGTTTTGATTTAATATTTATGTTTGTATTATTATAACAAAATTAAATTTTTTCACAAGAAAAATATATTTTGACATTGCTCCCTAAAATGTTATTATAAACAAAGTATTAGAGTGTGTTTAAAAAATTAAGATTCAATGTCCTAAGTAAGAATTATAATTATAGAGACGTATCTTGACCATGAAACATTTGATACAAAAAGATGATTTTCAATCATATTATTTTAAACACAAGCGTGTAGCTCAGGGGTCAGAGCGCCACTCTTATGGCGATAACTTCTTTTTATTTAAATCTTAAGTGGGCGTAAATATGGGCGTGTAGCTCAGGGGTCAGAGCGCCACTCTTATAAAGTGGATGTCGCAGGTTCAAATCCTGCCACGCCCACTTAAGATTTACTATAATGTGGTTATCGATATATCAAACAACATCCATATAATATTATATAATAATGGTGGTTGTTAATATAAAGTGGATATCGCAGGTTCAATCCTGCCACGCCCACCTGCAAGGTAATAATAATTAAAAATATATTAATATGTTAAGAGTATTTATTGGGATATTAATTACTATTGTTGGGTTTATAATTGTTTGGAAATCAGAAAAAGTTTTAAATTTTTTTGGGAAAAGTACCTGGGCCGAGAAACATCTTAGATATGAAGGTGGAAGTCATTTATTCTACAAATTAGTAGGGGTGGTTGTTATTTTTGGGGGCCTTTTTTTGATTAGCAATGTATGGCAAGACATTATGAAGGGAATAGCTGGCATTTTTTAAGATAATATGGGCCTATAGTTTAATGGTAGAACGCTACGTTTGCAACGTAGGAATGGCAGTTCGATTCTGCCTAGGTCCACCATGTAAAATATTAAAAAATGTGAGATATTTTACGTGACTTTTGATGTTTTGTGAAATAAAATATTTTATATAGTATTTAACAAATCAATAACCACAGTCGCATAGCATGATTTGTTTGAAAATACTAACAAGTGTAGACGGGTTGTATGCCTACAAATTGTTAAAATTATTGATAATGCAAAATGATTACCAACAAACAAATTATTAATTTAATCAATAAAGAAACAGAAAAAAAGCCCCTTCGTTATATTACTCGCAATAAACAACGAGCAATAGGTATAGAAAAATTGTTAACAAACTATAGAATAATCACGACATCCCCTATAAAAAATACTTCTGAAATAATTAGGACAACAATCATCCCTAAAGGTAATGCACTTGTTTTTAAAAATAGCTCTAAAATACAAAAAACAAGTAAGGAGAAAAAAATTAAATTACTAAACCCTGATTTTCGTTTAGTAGAAAAATATGAAAATAAAATTAGCCAATATGAGTGGCTAAAAAAAATTATTCCAGAATACATCCCCCCCACTATTATAAGTACTCCTAAATCTATTCTGTTTTCGGAATTGACAAAGAAGATTGGCAAACCGTTTATTTGTCAATTTAATCGTAGTCATAGCGGAGAAGGAACTCAAATAATCAAAAATAAAGAGGATTGGGAGGGATTAAAAAATAAATTCCCTCAACGTCCACTTCGTCTCTCAAAATTAATTTCTGGAGAAACATTTACCCTTAATGTTTGCCTTTGGAAAAAATGTATATTATTAGGGAACCCAAGCTACCAAATAACTGGACTCAAAGAATTCACGGATTTGCCCTTTGCTACTATTGGCAATGATTGGCACTATGCCAATAAAAAACTTCTGAAGAAAGATTTAGAAAATATAAGAAAAATTACCCAAAAGATAGGCAGCTCGATGCTTCAAGATGGATGGAAGGGATTGTTTGGTTTAGATTTTATTTGTGCTGATAGAAATTGGTTTGTGATTGAAGTTAACGCTCGTCAACCGGCCTCAGTAAATTTAGAAACAATTTATCAACAAAAACAAGGGAACGGATTAACTATAATGGCTATTCATTTAGCTTCTTTATTGGATATACCCATCCCTGTTGATTGCTTAAAAATTCAGAAATCCATACAAAAATTGAACCAAGGCGCACAAATTTTAATAAGAAAAAAAAATGGACAAAACCCTATCAAATTAAAAAAATTATTCTCTGCCTCAAGGCAAAAATGGGTTTGTAATAAACAAAAAATAGGATCTGGTCTTATTAGACATAATGAGGTTGTTTGTTCTGTCCAGAAAGAAAAAAGCGGATTCATTGAAAAGCATAATCAATGGAACCTAAGTGCTCGAAAGATTATAAAAATATTATCCAACTAAAATAGTTTAAATAAACAAATAAAATATGGGACAAAAGCTTTTTTTATCTACCCCAGCTCAACAAACCATTGATTCTTATTTAAAAATGGCAATTGGCAAAAGGACTATTGTTTGTCCTTATTTTATCAATCGTCTCCAAGCTAAAGCTAGTTTACGTGTATTCTTGGGGAAAGGAACAGCAAACGAGATTGTTGAAGAGGTACAATTAATCGCTAGACAGAAAAATATCAATTTAGAAACAATACCAGAGCAACAGCTGTATCAATTTTTAAACAAATATCACTTAGGTATTGACTGTTCCGCCCTGGTAACTTACGTTTTAACATCGGAATACAAGAAAAAAAAACATATCAATATTATTTCCCGAATTCATATCGTTTCTCTTTGGAAAAAACCTTTCCGTTATTTAATATCCCTATTTCGACCAATAGAAAATATTAGTGTTAGGGTGTTAGCTAATAGCAAGAATAGCCGAGAGATTAAAAATTTAAGTCAGATTCTTCCTGGAGATATGATAGTTTATTGTAATCTAAAACATATTCTTTTAGTCAGAGACGTAGAAATTGAAAACAATATTGTACGAGAAATAACACTTATTCACGCCCAAAGACTCATTAAAGAAGGATATAATGGGCCTGGTATGCACGAAATAAAAATCTCTTTTGCAGACATAGCTCATCCTAATATAGAAAATCTACAAAAACAAATAAAAAAAGAAAAAATAATTATTCGCCGTTTAAGATTTTAAAAAAATATGGATTTTTTTTACCAAAACTTATTAACAATAATTTTATTTTTTATTATTTTTTCTTGCCTAATAGCTTTTATTTTAGCCCCTCTAGTCATCCATTTACTCTACAAATTAAAAATCCAAAGAAAAATGGATATAGATCCTTCGCTAAAAGCAAATAACCAACGCGCAGAGAAAGAGGGTACACCTATTATGGGTGGTTTATTAATAATAATTACCATCCTTATTGTTACCTTAATCTTTAATTTTGAGAAAAGGTTTACTTATGTCCCTATAGGCGTAATGTGTTTATCTGCACTTCTCGGAGGAATAGATGATATCCTAAATGTTTTTGGTAAAAAAAGAAAAAGCAGGTCTCTAAAATTAACCCTAAAATTAATCCATCTCCATAAAAATAAATTTTATCGTGTTTGGTTAATCCTTAGTATGCCTTGGGTCTTATTTCGTAATGCTTTTCGTATTTTTAGCTCCCATCCTACTCGTGGTGTTCTACCACATGAAAAAATAATTTTACAATTTTTGACAGGAGTTATTACTGCCTGGTGGATAGTATTTAAATTAGGGAGTCAATGGCTTTATGTCTGGATACCTTTTAACGGCGAGGTTTATTTGGGGTACTGGATGATACCTGTGGTCATTTTTACTGTAATGTTTTTTGCCAATGCGGTGAATATCTCCGATGGATTGGATGGGCTTTCTGGAGGTGTTTTACTCTCAGCTTTTTGTGGATTAGCTATTATTAGCTTTTTGCAAAATAATTTTCACTTTGCTATTTTAAATGCTAGTGTCATTGGAGCGCTAATTGCCTATATTTATTTTAATATCAAGCCAGCCCGTTTCCAAATGGGAGACGTGGGGTCTCTTAGTATGGGCTCTTTATTTGCCGTAACAGCCATTGCTCAAAATAGACTTTTAATTATTCCCTTTTTTGGTTTTATATTCTTGGTAGAAATTATTTCCGTAATCTTACAAATATTCTGGCGCCATATTATAGGTAAACGCTTATTTAAAATAGCTCCCCTACACCATCACCTAGAATATTTAGGATGGAGTGAGGAAAAAATAGTAATGCGTTTCTGGATTATTAATTTGTTTATGATGTTTTTTGGTTTATGGATAGCAATGCATTAATTAACAAACATATTGACTTGAGAAACAAAAAGATCCTTATCTATACTGGGGATTCTTTCGGGTTAAATGCCCGTAAAACAATGCCAAGTAGGCCCAAAACAGCTGACGGAATATTGCGATATGCTAAATATAA
>Ga0075122_10000348_pt1 | contig 37883 bp, 29 predicted proteins | sample AntAceMetag02UKB_FD_69790 | JGI IMG/M metagenome (GOLD analysis project Ga0075122, IMG submission 69790) | Saline lake microbial communities from Ace Lake, Antarctica - Antarctic Ace Lake Metagenome 02UKB | ecosystem: Environmental > Aquatic > Non-marine Saline and Alkaline > Saline | place... | reverse complement strand
GAATTGATGGGAGACAATAATGAAGATAAAGTTTTGTCTGAAGTTTTAGAAGTAGTTAAAGATGATGTAAAGAATGTAGATCAAAGAGTTGTTGAAGTGGTTATTACAAAACACTTAGAGGGTGATGAGACTGTTACTTCAGAAGAAGTAATAGATATTATTGATATTACACTACAAGTTGCACTAGATGATGCTGAGGGTTCTAAAAAAGCTGTAGAAGAAGATGGGCTGGTAATAGAAGAAGCAAAAGGTGTTAATCAAGTGTTGGTAGAAGGTTTGGAAGTTGAAGTTGTTAGCTCTACTGAATCTGAAGAGGTTGTAGTTTTGAGTACAACAACTTTGGCAGTAGAATTAGCTGATGATGAAAAAATTGCAAAGGCAGATAGTGATAATAAAGAAGCAACAGAAAAAGTTGATACAGCATCAAACGATGTTACCGAAAAAGTAGATGCAGTAAAAACTTTGTTATCAGTAGGGGCTTTAGAAGATATGATAGAAAAAATGGAAGAAGTTAAAACTGCTGTTGGTGTTGTGGTGGATATTTCTGATGAATCAAAAGCAAGTGTTGCAAGTATTACGCCTGCCACAGAAGAAGTTGAAGAAGAGGAAGAGGTTGTTGATGAAAATACAACAAGTACAGAAAATGTAGAAGAAGTAACTTCTACTGAAGATGTTGTAGAAGATGATAATGAAGAAAGTGATGAAGAAAATTTACAATTAAATACAGAAGAATAATCGTTCCATTTTTGTCATTCTGAGCTTGTCGAAGAATCCCTTAAAAGGAATAAGAATCGTTCTTCTACTTGATCTATTTTATTGGTGACCGTCGTTGTCATCCTGAGGAATCGAAGGATCCCTTAAGTAATAGAATAATCAAGTAGGAGAGAGAACCTAGTTAACAATCGGTTTACACCGAAAGGTCGAGAGCACATAGTTGCTTACGTAAACCTCATGTATATCTTTTAAGAATTTTCTTAAAAGAACAAATGTCTAGTTTATTTGACTTATATTTATTATATGATTTCGTCTTATGTCGGAATTATAGATAATTAAGCGCAAATAATTAGATAAAGATTATTAAAAAATTTATGTACGAAAAAATGAAAAGAACTTTCACTTTTGGCGTAGTATTGACTACAATTTTGTGGTCAGTTGGTGCTGCTGCTTTGGTACCTACAGCTGCTTTAGCTGCAACTCAAGGTGATGAAACACTTTGTGAAAATATCGTAGCAGGAAATCTTATTAAAACTCATGGTAATACAGCAATTTGGGCTGTTAATGAAGGTTTAACAAGATCATTCTTTGTGAATAGTGAATATTTCCATTCTTGGAATAATGACGGTGATTATAAAAAACATCGTTTATATGTTACTGATGCATGCATGAACAGTTTTGAAACTGTTAGCTCTGTAGTACCTCGTTCTGGTACTTATTTGCTAGATGACCCTTCTACTGATTATATCTGGGCAGTATTGCCAGGTAACGTAATTACACAAATTTCATCAGCAGCTGCTGAAGAATTATATGGTGATGATTACGCTACTGAAAGATATATTGAAGTTGATGTTGCTTCTTGGACATTCTGGTCAGATTACAGAACAGCTGGTGAAATTACAGAATTAGTACCTCACGAAGGTATGCTAGTTAAATATAGTGATGAATATTACTTTGTTGAAGCTGGTATGGTTTTACGTAAAGTTACTGAATCTGGTATAACAGCTAACCGTTTTGATACAAAATGGGCTTATGAAATGACAACAACTGAAGGATTCACAATGGGTGATGATATCGAAGTTGAAGAAACTACTATTTCAGACAGAACTCAAGGTTTAGAAACTACACCTACTGTAGATCCTGAAGTTCCTGTAGTTACTGGTTCTGCTTCAATCTCTTTAAGTGCAAATACACCAGAAGGTGGCAATGTAGTTAAAAGTTCAGAAGTTCAATTTTCTAAGATTATGTTAACAGCAGGTTCTGATGGTGCTATTATCGTAAATTCTTTAAAAATTGGTCGTCAAGGTTTAGGTTCTGTTGATGATTTTACATCTGTTACTTTATATGACGGATCAATAAAATTAGGAAGCACAAAAACTTCTTGGAACTCAGACAACACAATGACTTATAATATTGCTGGTGGTTGGACTATTCCAGCTGGAACAACAAAAGAGTTAACTATTGCTGGTATTCTTAGCGCAGCTGGTACTTACAACGCACTTGGTGTAGTTGCTGTTACTGGTGTAGGCCTAGAAACATCTGGTTTACCTGTATATGGTAACCAAATGTCTGCAGTTAATGTAACTGTTGGTACAGTAATTATCACAAATGTTGGTACTAATTCTACAAAAAAGATTGGTACTTCTGATGTTACTTTGGCTGAATTCAAATTAGCTGTTGATTCTAAAGAAGATTCAACATTTGAAGCTATTACATTGAAGAACAAAGCTGCTTCTCCAAATGCTTCTGACGGCGATATCTCTAACCTTTATTTATACAAAGGTAGTGAAATGTTAGCTGGTCCTGTGTCTATGGTATCTGACAAAATTGTTTTTGTATTAGATACACCATATGCAATTGACAAAAGCAAAAATGAAACTTTCAAAGTTGTTGGTGATGTTGTAAATGGTGCTGCTAACAAAGTTGAATTTAACCTAGATACATCTAGTGATTTGAAACTAAGAGGTGATACATACAAAACTTACCTTACAGTTACTGATACATTAGCTGCTTCTGGTATGGTAGTTTTGATTGATGGTGCTGAATTAAATATCGCTTATAGCGGTACTAATTTAGATAGTGTTGATGACAAAACTGATGTAGTATTTGGTACATTAACAATGTCTGCTGGCGCTACTGACATCAAAGTTACTAGCATGCAAATGAATGTTGTAGAAACAGACGGTAACAGCACTTCTACAGATAATAAAGATGTTGATTTGTTTGAAATGGTAGATACAGTTGGTGGTGCTGCTTATAGCGGTACAGTTTCTTCAACTACTGGTGGTGATACTGATTCTGATACAGAAGTTTGGACATTTACTGATGAAATTTATTTAAGTGCTGGTGAAACACGTACTTTTGAATTCCGCGGTGACTTGCCTGCAGGTATTGGTAATGGTGATAGTTACAAAGTGACTATGACTGTTAATGATACAAACTTAGTAGCAGAAACTGTTCCTGCTGGAGATTCTGTTGATAATTTTTCAACTGCTTCTTTCACTGGTAAAACAGTTACTGTAAAATCACCTACATTAAAAGTTACAGGTGTAACAATGAATGATGGTACTGCAGTAGTAAATGATGAAAATGTTATTATTTACAAAGGTGCTTTAGAAGCTTCTGCTGATGATATCCATGTTAGTTATGCTAACTTCGATGCAATTGGAGGAACATTTACTGTAGCTAACTGGACTGAAGTAGGTTTCTATTTAGTTAACGCTGATGGAACTTATAGCACTACTCCTGGTGAATACCAAGTAGTAGGTAATTCAAGTATGACTAATAATACTTTATCATTTGATTCACTTGACTTTGATGTATTGAATGGTACAACAAACAAAGTAAACTTTGTTTTGAAAGGTAAAGTAGCTGCAACTGTTGCTGCAACTTTTGCTGCTAGTTTAGATCTTGATTATTTCACTGCAAAAGATGGTGAAAATAATGATGTTGTATACAGCCCAACTACAGCTGGTACCGTAGGTGCTGGTTATATTACTACAGGTAATAGAATTGTAACTTTGGCTGATACTGGTAAATTGTATATCCAAATGGTAAACAATGTTACTGGTTACAACAAAGATCAAGTAGTACTAGCTGGAACTGAATTCTGGGCTGGTAAAATCAAAATGAGAGCTGATGATGAACCTATTAAAATCAAAGATTTGAAATTAACTAACGCAACAGATGACGATGAAGATAGTATATCTGAAGTTTGTCTATATACTGCTGAATTAGCTACTGAAGAAAATTTGATTGGTTGTGCTGATATGGATACAGATAATGTTGTATTCTTCGATGATATTGATCAAGTTGTAGCACAAGGTACTGAATATTGGTACATCCATGTTGCAACAAAAGCAATGAGTAACGGAGCTGACGGCACTGCTGATAGTTCTGGTCTTGTTCAAACTTTTGCTGATACAATTGCAATGTCAATTGCTACTTCAACTACTGGTTATTTAGCTGCAGAAGGTGACAAATCTGGCTCAACATTTGCTGTTGGTGCTCATGATGCTGGCGCTGTAGTTGCTGGTAAATGGTATTTTGACTATGATATGGATAATATTTATAATGAAGTGGCTGATGCTGATGGTACTGCTGCTACAAAGTCTTTCTATATTGCTGGTACAAAAATTAGCAACGTTGCTTTTGTAGATTCATATGAAGGTGTAAATGTTGCTACAGCTATTGAAGCTACTGGAAGTACTACTTTAGCTATCGTAGCTATTACCGCTGATGGTAATGGTAATACAGATGCTGATGGTAATATTCTAAAAGTAGCTATTGATAACTTCTCATTTGATATTACTAAGTTCAATGATGTAGGAATTAGTGGTGCTACTATCGAAAGAATCAGTGGTGTTACTGCTTCTCCTTCAGCATTAACTGCTGTTGCTAGTTCAACTGGAACTGGTGCAAATGATGTAGGTGGTGCTTGGTCATTGGCAAATGTTACTACAACTTTAGGTAACGATGCTTTAATTGATTCAGGTTCAATCGCATACTTTGCTATAGTGGGTAATATTAGTGCATTAAGCGTAACTACTAATGAAACAAACTGGATAACAGTTGCTCTTAATGATCTAAAAGGTGGCGTAGGTGATGGTAATAACAATATCGACTGGTTCGATGGTTATGAAACAACTTTTGCTACTGCTAGTAACTTTGATTACTTATTCTTAAGTAATGATAGTCTTGCTGGTACTCAGATCTCTGCTACAAAGAATAACTAATTACTTAGTTGTTTGATAGTAGGCAATTTTAGTCATAAAAAACTAAGATTACAAAACCCTCGCCTTCGGGCGGGGGTTTTGGTTTTGCGTGGTTTTCCCCTCTAGAGAGGGGATGTCCCGCAGGACAGGGGTGTGTTGGTGTAACACCTTCCTAACCCTCCTAGGTTGCTTCGTTCCTCGCAATGACAGGGAATTCGTTCGTTATTTTACTATTACTCAGTATGACAAGTTGGTATAGCCTTCACTATTGTCATCCCGACTGGAGCATCAGCGGAATGGAGTGTAGTGGAGGAATCTCTTAAAACCATCCACAGCCAGTCTTGACAAAGAGAAAAAATATAAGTATAATATAATTACATTGTAATATATTAATTTAAACAATATGCAAAAAGAATTACTACAAGTTAGGCTTAATACTAAAGTAAAAAAAGAAGCTGGAAAAGTGTTGTCTTCTTTGGGTATGGATTTAAGTACTGGTGTAAGAATTTTTTTAAACCAAGTAGTGTTAAAAAAAGGGATACCTTTTAAAATTTTAACAGAAAATGGTTTTACAAATGAGCAAGAAGATGAGATGTTAAGAGAAATTGCAGAAGTTAAAAGGCTATATGATAGTGGGGAGAGAAAAGGGTTTGATACTATAGAAGAATTACATGAAGAGTTGTTAAAGTAGTTTTTTATGAAGTATGTATTAGACTATACAGCAAAGTTTAAAAAACAATATAAAAAAGTTTGCAAAGTTAATAAAAAGGTTAAGATAGAAATGAAGAATATTATTAATATTTTGCAGTTTGATTTAGTTTTTCCTGAAAAATATAAAAATCATAAATTACATGGAAAGTTAAGTAACCTTTATGAGTGTCATGTGAAGTCTGATTGGTTATTAATTTATGAAAAAGATCAAGATAGATTAATATTAACTTTAGTAAAAACTGGAACACATTCAGAATTGTTTAATTAGAAATTTTAAAAATAATATCCAAAAACCCTCGCCTTTGAGCGGGGTTTTTGGTTTTTGATTGTCATTGCGAGGTACGAAGCAATCTAGGAGGTACCCGAAGGTTGGAGGGGTTGCATATTCTCCCCCTTTCCAAGGGGGAGCTAGACTTGTCCCGTAGCGAACTGGTATGGGAGGGGGTTGCCATTAACTAAGTTTGACTTAAACTCCTATTTTCTTTATAATAATAGAGTTAAATTATATATATCTGTATTATGAAATCAAAATATCTAGAAAAAATCATTAAATATTGTATCTATGCAACTTTTTTTGTTCCGCTCATAGTTTTACCTAGTTCTTATATTTTTCCTTTCATAGTTCCTAAAATTTTAATGTTTAGAATTTTAGTAGAAGTGATGCTTGGTTGTTATGTTTTACTTTTGATTGTAAATTGGAAAGAATATCGTCCTAAAATGACCCCGATTAATATCGCGGTTTTGTTATTTTTAATAAGTTTTACAGTTTCTACTTTTGTCGGTGCTGATCCTTACCATAGTTTTTGGGATAATCATGAAAGAATGTTGGGTTTGTTTACAATTTTTCATTATGTTAGTTTCTTTTTTGTTAGTACAGCCATATTTAAAGATTGGAAAGATTGGCGGGTTGCTTTGCTATGGTTTTTAGGGGCTGGTTCAATTGTAATGTTTATTGCTTTAATGCAAAAGTTTAGCCCAGAATTATTATTAAATAGAGGTAGTGGCAGAGTTTCTAGCACACTTGGAAATCCGATTTACGTTTCTGGTTATGGTTTGTTTTTGTTTTTTACCTCGGCGTTATTGGTTTTTAAAGAAAAGGTTAAAGTTTGGAAGTATTTAGAAATTGTCATGGGAATTTTGGCAGTTGTAGGATTATTTGGTGGTGGTTCTCGTGGTCCGATGCTTGGCTGGCTAGTTGGTGTTGGTTTGGTGTTCTTGCTTTATGCTATCTTCTTAAAGGGAAGTAAAAAAGTTAGAAATAGTGTGTGGGGGATAATTGTTTTAGGACTAGTTTTAATTTCGGTTTTATATATTAATCGTGAGTCTGAATTTGTTGGGAATATACAGACATTAGATAGAACATTAAATACTTCATTCTCTAGTGTTAAAGAAAGTCCTCGTTGGATTGCTTGGGGAATTGCGATTGAAGCTTGGCAAGAAAGACCGATATTTGGTTGGGGGCCGAATAATTATTTTTATGCTTTTAATAAATTTTACCAACCAAGATTATTAGAATTTGGTTATGGTGAAACTTGGTTTGATAATGCTCACAACATTATAATGAACACGATTGCGGTTCAAGGTAGCTTTGGTATTTTGGTTTACTTATCTTTGTTTGGTATTGCTTGGGTTAGTTTGGGGTTGGGTTATAAAAATAAACAGACAGATAAACATATTTTTATAATTGGAAGTGCTTTTTTATTGGCACATTTAGTACAAAATGTGACAGTTTTTGAAAATCCAACTTCATATTTATATTTTATGTTTTGGTTGGCGATGATTTCGTCTTTGTTAAATGCCATTTCTGAGAAGGAAGAAACCTTTGTGAGTAGTAATAAAATAAGTTCTGGTTTGTTAATTGGAATGAGTATTATAGTATTGTGTTTTATTTTTATTTTTAATATCCAACCGTCAAGAGCTAACAAACAAACACTTCAAGCGATTAGAGAAGTTAATCAGAATCCAATTACAGGCTTGGAAGCAGCAAAAAAAGCTTTAGCTTTTAATTCTCCGCATATTGACGATATTAGATCTGATTTAGGAAGGTCTATTACTCAAATTGTTTCTAAGTATCAAAAAGATCTAGGAGTAGAAAATAGCAATAAAATGATTGATGTAGTGTATAATGAACTTAAGAAAAATCTTGAATTACATCCGCTTGATATTAGAAATCAATTAGCTTTATCTCAACTTACTCAAACAAAAGCGATTTTAAATCAAGATATGAATAGTTTGATTGAATCAGAGTTGTTGTTAGAAAATGCACTTTCTAAATCTCAAAAAAGACAGCAGATAATTTATTCACTTGCAACCGTTAAAGTACAGCTTGGTAAAAATGATGAAGCAGAAAGCATGCTGAGGCAAGTTATTGAAGATAACGATGTGGTAGGGGAGACTTATTGGAGATTAGCAAACCTTTTGTTTATGATTGGTAAAAATGATGAAGCTTTAGAAGTTGCAAATTTAGCATTGGGTAATGATGAAGTGAAGTTAGATGAAAATGGTAAGAATATATTGTTAAATATAATTGGTAATATAAACAGCACAACAGAAGTGTCTAAATAAACAAAATTAAAAATATATGAAAAAAGCATTAATAACAGGAATTACTGGTCAAGATGGGTCATATTTAGCAGAATTTTTACTTAAAAAAGGCTATGAAGTTCATGGAATAATTCGTCGCTCTAGCTCTTTTAATACTGATAGGATTGATCATATTTATCGTGATCCACATGAAAAAAATGTTAAAATGCTTCTTCATTATGGAGATTTAACCGATGGTAGTAATGTGAGTCGCTTATTGGATAAAATAAAACCAGATGAAGTATACAATTTAGGAGCGCAAAGTCATGTAAAAGTTAGTTTTGAACTACCTGTTTATACTGCAAATACTGTCGGGATAGGCACCCTTCGTTTGCTTGATGCTATAAAAGATAAAGAAAGATCTGTTAAATTTTATCAAGCTGGTTCTTCCGAAATGTTTGGTAAAGTATTGGAAGTTCCTCAAAAAGAAACTACACCATTTTATCCTCGTAGTCCTTATTCTTGTGCAAAAGTTTTTGCTCATTGGACAACAATTAATCACAGAGAATCATATGGTTTGTTTGCTTGTAATGGAATTTTATTTAATCATGAATCTCCTCGTCGTGGTGGAACTTTTGTAACTAAAAAAATTACCAATGCCTTTGTTAAAATTAAATTAGGGAAACAAGATAAAGTGTATCTTGGTAATTTAGATGCAAAAAGAGATTGGGGTTATGCCAAAGATTATGTTGAAGCAATGTGGTTAATGTTGCAACAGGATAAACCAGAGGATTATGTAGTGGCAACTGGAGAAAGTCATAGCGTTCGTGAATTTGTAGAAATCACTGCTAAAATGTTAGGGTTTGATTTTGAATGGCAAGGTAAAGGTTTAGATGAAATTGGGGTAGATAAAAATACTGGAAAAACTATAGTTGAGATAGATGAAAAATATTTTAGACCAGCAGAAGTAGAAGAGCTTATTGGTGACCCAGCCAAAGCAAAAGAAAAATTAGGTTGGGAACCAAAGACTAGCTTTGAAGAATTAATTAAAATTATGGTTGAAGCAGAATTTAATGAATTAGAAGAAGACTCAGGTAAATACTTAAAATAGTGTTGTCATGTCATTCTGAACTCGTTTCAGAATCTTTCTCTTGTATGTCATTCTGAGGAATCGAAGAATCTCTTTCGTCACTTGTTGTCATCCTGAATTTATTTCAGGATCTAAAAAATAATTATATGAAAAAAGACTCCAAAATTTACATAGCAGGGCATCGTGGTTTGGTTGGTTCTGCATTAATCCGAGAATTAAAAAAACAAGGTTTTGAAAATTTGGTTTTACGCACTCACAAAGAATTAGACTTGCTTGATCAAAATGCAGTAAAGGAATTTTTTGAATCAGAAAAACCAGAGTATGTATTTTTGGCAGCGGCTAAAGTTGGTGGAATATTAGCTAACAATACTGAGCCAGCTCAGTTTATATATGAAAATCTTCAAATTCAAAATAATATAATTCATAATGCTTATTTAAATAAGGTTAAAAAATTATTGTTTCTAGGGTCTTCTTGCATTTATCCGCGTGATTGTGAACAACCAATGAAAGAAGAGTATTTATTAACTGGTTTGCTTGAACCAACTAATGAGCCCTATGCTTTGGCAAAAATTTCTGGAATAAAAATGTGTCAGAGCTATAACAGGCAGTATGGTACAAATTTTATTGCAGTTATGCCAACAAATTTATATGGTCCATATGATAATTTTGATTTAGAAAGTTCTCATGTTTTACCAGCGTTAATTAGAAAGTTTCATGAAGCAAAAATAGAAGGTAAAGATCGTGTTGAGGCTTGGGGAACAGGCAAGCCAAAACGAGAATTTTTATATGTTGATGATATGGCAAAGGGCTGTTTGTTTTTAATGGAGAATTTTAATCCGACTAAAGAACAAAATAAGGCAGGTGATATATTTTTAAATCTTGGTACAGGTGTAGATGTGACAATTAAAGAATTAACGGAAGTGGTAAAAGAAGTAGTAGAGTTTAAAGGTGAAATAAAATGGGATATAACAAAACCAGATGGCACTCCACGTAAGTTATTGGATATGAGTAAAATGCATGGTTTGAGTTGGAAACATGAGGTAGATTTAAAAGAAGGAGTAGAATTGAGTTATAATTGGTTTAAAGAGAATTACTTAAGTGTAAAAAAGTAAGAATCTTGTAAGAATCAATTCTTACTTTGTTTATTGTCATTCTGAACTTGTTTCAGAATCTCTAAAATTAAATTTAATACAAAAAATATGGGGGATAGAAAAATAGGAGAGAAAAGTATAAGAAAATTAACTAAAGTTGGTTCTGGAAGAAGTATTGCTCTTACTTTGCCGATTGATATAGTTAGAAAATTAAAATTAAGAGATGGGCAAAAAGTGGTTGTGAAATTAAGAGGTAAAAAAATAACTATTGAAGACTGGAAGCCTAAAACTAAGAAGGAGTAGCCTGTGGATAAGTAATTTGATACCTTTTGACACTTAATGACACTTCTTGGTATACTAGAGGAAATGTTTTAAATTAAGAAATATGGTAGAAATAAATAAAAATGAAGTCTATACAACTGCTGAAGCGCAAGAATTGCTAAAAATAAGCAATAGTACTATTAAACGTCTCTTAAAAAAAGGTTTACTTAAAGCTAATAAAGTAGGTGGACAGTATAGAATAATGGGTCACGAACTCTTAAGACTTGTTTCTCCAAAAGTAGATAGAAAAGCCACAGATTTATATCAAAAAGTTAAAAAACAAGTAATTAAAAAAACTAGAGATTGGTAATATGGAATTAATTATAAAACCAAAAAATAAATGGTGGCAGTTTAACTGGAAAGAACTTTGGTTTTTTCGTGATATATTTTATTTTCTTACTTGGCGTGATGTTAAGGTAAAGTATAAGCAGACTGCAATCGGTGTATTGTGGGCAATTTTTCAACCATTTATTACAATGATTATTTTTACTATTTTTTTTGGTAAATTAGCTAAAATGCCATCAGATGGAATTCCTTACCCTATTTTTGTATATACTGGACTTTTATTTTGGACATTATTTAATACGGGTTTATCATCAGCAAGTAATTCTTTCGTTGCTAATGAAAAAATAGTAACAAAAATTTATTTTCCAAGAATTATTTTACCAATTGCATCTATTATTACTAGCATGGTAGATTTTTTAATTGCTAGCGTTATCCTAGGAGGTATGATGATTTATTATAACTATGTTCCTTCTTTAGTTGGATTATTATTAATACCATTTCTAATTTTAATAACAATGTTTACTACAGCTGGTGTTGGTTTATTTTTTGCGTCTATAAACGTTAAGTATCGTGATGTTAGATTTATATTACCATTTTTTATTCAAATGCTTTTATTTGTTACCCCTGTTATTTATCCGGTAAGTATTGCACCAGAAAAATACCGTTGGATTTTAGGTATTAATCCTATGTCTGGAGTGATTGATACCGCTAGAGCTGGTATCTTTGGTACGCGAGATATTGATTGGTTATTACTCGGTGTTTCTACAGTTAGTATGGTTGTTTATTGTTTAATAGGTTATTTTTATTTTAAAAAAACAGAAAGATATTTTGCTGATGTAATTTAAATTTATGGTAGAAAATATTATTGAAGTTAAAAATTTAGGAAAAAAATATAAAATTGGTGAGAAGCAAAAATATTTGGCTTTACGTGATACTATAGCTAACATATTTAAAACTCCCTTTTCTTGGTTTAGTACAAAAATTAAAGGCAGTGATGCAATAAATGATTTTTGGGCTTTACAGGATGTTAATTTTAATGTTGAGAAAGGTGAAATCCTGGGTATAATTGGAAGAAATGGTGCTGGCAAAAGCACTTTGCTTAAAATTTTATCACAGATTACTCCACCAACTAAGGGTGAAATAAAATTAAGAGGACGGGTGGGTAGTTTGCTTGAGGTTGGTACTGGTTTTCATCCAGAATTGACTGGTCGTGAAAATATATATTTGAATGGGGCTATTTTAGGAATGAGAAAAAAAGAAATTGAGAAAAAATTTGATGAAATTGTTAAATTTTCTGGCATAGAAACTTTTTTGGATACACCTGTAAAAAGATATTCATCTGGAATGTATGTGCGTTTGGCTTTTGCTGTAGCAGCACATCTAGAACCAGAAATTTTAATTGTGGATGAAGTTTTAGCGGTAGGTGATGTAGAATTTCAAAAAAAATGTTTAGGTAAAATGAGTGAGATAACTACTAAAGCAGGTAGAACAGTTTTGTTTGTTAGTCATAATTTAGCAGCCATTAGGAGTTTGTGTAAAAAAATCATTTTGTTAGATAAAGGTAAAATAGTTAAATATGGTTTTACTGATGAAGTAATAAATTATTATTTAAAAATACAAAACAAAAAATTAAACAACGCTGAATATTTTTATAAAAAAATAGATGATAATTTAAAAAACAATAGCGTATCTGTATTATCGGTTCGTATTTTAAATAAAGATAATGTAGTTTGTTCAGATTTTGGTACTATTGATGATATATTTATTTCTATAGATTTTGAAATTAAAAAGGAAATAAGTGGTTTTTTGGTAGATTTTTATTTGTTAAATGAAAATAATTTAAATATTTTTATTAGTTCAGATAATGATCGTAACCAATATGCTAGTAAAATAAGAATGCCAGGTAAGTACACTAGTGTAGCTAAAATACCAGGAAAATTTTTAAATGTTGGAAAATATATAGTTAATATAGGAGGACGCGTACCTAATGTAAAACAATATTTTGCTGTAAAAGATATTTTAATGTTTCAAGTAAAGTCCAATGGTGGCCCATCTAGCGTTGAATTACGTGCCGGTATAATGTGTCCTGATTTAGAGTGGAAAACAAAATTAATTAATTAAAATTTATTCAATAATATTATATATATGTTTGATTTTAAGAATAAATCAATTCTAGTAACAGGGGGTACTGGCTCTTTTGGCAAAAAATTTATTAAAACACTTCTTGAGAAAAGTTCTGCTAAAAAAATTATTATATTTAGTCGTGACGAATTAAAACAATCTGAAATGATTTCAAGTATTCCTGATCCAGAAAAAAAATTGCGTTTTTTTATTGGGGATATTCGTGATTCCGATAGATTAAACATGGCTTTTAAAGGTGTAGATATAGTAGTGCATGCTGCTGCTTTAAAACAAGTGCCAGCTTTAGAATACAATCCTTTTGAAGCTGTTTTAACTAATATAATTGGTACAAAAAATATTATTTCATCAGCATTATATAATAATGTTGAAAAAGTAGTTCTTGTTTCAACTGATAAAGCAGCTAATCCAGCTACTTTATATGGTGCGACAAAGCTTTGTGCCGAACGTTTAATTACTAGTGCGAATGTGTATTCGGGTGATAGGAATACTATTTTTAGTGCGGTGCGTTATGGTAATGTTTTTGGAAGTAGAGGTAGTATTGTAAAAGTAATAGAAGAACAAAGAAAAACTGGTGAAATTACACTTACCCATGAAGAGATGACGCGTTTTTGGATTACTCTAGATAAAGGCGTGGATTTGGTTGCTATGGCTTTGGAGAAAATGCATGGTGGTGAAATATTTATTCCCAAAATTCCTAGCATGAAGGTTAAGGATTTTATTGCAACACTTGCACCAGAGTGTAAATTTAAAATTATAGGAATACGACCTGGAGAAAAGATTCATGAGGTTTTGATAACAACTGAAGAAGCTAGGCATACTAAAGAATATGATAAACATTACATTATTTTGCCTGAGTATGATTGGTGGGATGGGTATGGTAATTACAAAGACGGTACTGAGTTAAAAGATGGTTTTTCTTATTCAAGTGATAATAATTCTGTTTGGATGAAACCGGAAGAATTAAAAAAATTAATTTAATAATATGATTCCTTACGGACATCAAAAAATTAATAACGATGACATTGAGGCGGTTGTTAGTGCTCTTAAATCTGATTGGATTACACAAGGTCCTTTAGTAAAAGAATTTGAAGATAAGATTTCTGAATATTGTGGTTCTAAGTATGCTGTAGCTGTAAGTAGTGGTACGGCCGCTTTGCATTGTGCATACTATGCTGCAGGTATAAAAAATGGTGATGAGGTAATTATGCCAGCTCAAACATTTATTGCTACTTCAAATGCGGTGTTGTATCTTGGTGCAAAACCAGTTTTTTGTGATATTGACTTAGAGACATGTAATATCGATACTTCTTTAATCGAAGGTTTAATTACTAAAAAAACAAAAGCTATTGTACCAGTACATATAGCAGGAGAACCGTGCAATATGGATGAAATCTTAAAGATTGCAGATAAATATAATTTGGTAGTTATTGAAGATGCTTGTCATGCCTTGGGTTCAGAGTATAAAGGTAAAAAAATAGGAAGTATTTCTGATATGACTGTTTTTAGTTTTCATCCAGTAAAATCTATCACAACAGGTGAAGGTGGGGTAATCTGTACAGATAATAAAGAATACTATAATGCTATGTGTAATTTTAGAACACACGGCATATCTCAACAAGAAGAATCAGAACGAAAAATAAAAGAACCGTGGTATTTTGAAATGCAAGATTTGGGTTATAATTATAGGATTACTGATTTTCAATGTGCTTTGGGAAAAACTCAATTAAGTAAGCTAAATAATTTTATAGAAAAAAGAAAAAAAATAGCTAAATATTACAATGACACTTTAAAAAATATTAATGGTTTAGTGTTACCAGCTTTTAATAATAGTAATACATCATCTTTGCATTTATATATTGTTAGGGTAGATAAAAATATTCGTAGAGAAGTTTTTACAAAATTAAGAGGTGCAGGTATTGGTGTGCAAGTTCACTATATTCCTGTATATCATCACCCTTATTATAGAAAAAATGGATTTGATAATTTTTCTTTACATAATACAGAAAAATATTATGAGACATGTATTAGTTTGCCAATATATCCAGATTTAAAGCAAAAAGATCAGGATTTCGTTATAGAAAAATTAAAAGATTTTATATATGATTAAAAAAAGTATAGATAATAAATTAATATGTATTATTCCTGCTAGAGGTGGGAGTAAGCGTATACCTCGTAAAAATATAAGAGATTTTTTAGGTAAACCTATTATTGCTTATTCTATTGAGGTTGCTTTAAAAAGCAATTTGTTTGATGAAGTTGTTGTGTCAACCGACGATGAAGAAATAGCCAGTATAGCTATTAAGTATGGAGCTTCAGTTCCATTTCTAAGGTCAAAAAAAAATTCGGATGATTATGCTACTACAGCAGATGTTATTAATGAAGTATTATTGGAATATAAGAAATCGGGAAAGGAATTTGAATATTTTTGTTGTTTGTATCCAACAGCTCCACTTGTTATAGTTGAGAAAATTAAAGAAGCTTTTGATATTTTAAAAACAAATATTTTTGACTCAGTTTTGCCGGTAGTTAAATTTAGTTATCCAATTCAGCGTGCGTTGTATGTTGATGATGATTTGGTTAAAATGATTGCGCCAGAAAATTTAAATAAACGTTCACAAGATTTACCAGAAACTTATCATGATTGTGGGCAATTTTATTTTATGAAAACTGAGATTTTTTTAAAACAAAAAGAATTGTTTGTTGAAAAAAGCACATCTTTAGTTATAAGTGAAATGGAAGTACAAGATATTGATAATGAAGATGATTGGGAAATAGCAGAGTTAAAGTATAAAATATTAAATAAACTTAGCTAGCTGTAGATTTTTTTATGGAAGAGATTATTATTAAAACTCCTAAAGGGGAAAGGAAGATTGGGCCAGGCAATCCTGCTTTTATTATTGCTGAAATGTCTGGGAATCATAACAAAGATAAAGAAAAAGCTTTTCAGATTGTTGATGCTGCTGTTGATGCTGGTGTTGATGCAATAAAACTTCAGACATATACACCTGATACATTGACTATTGATTGTGATAATGATTATTTTAAAGTTAAAGTTAATGATTCGTGGAAAGGTAAAACTTTATATGAGCTCTATAAAGAATCTTATACGCCTTGGGAGTGGCAGTCACAATTAAAAGCATATGGTGAATCAAAAGGTATTTTGGTATTTTCTACCCCGTTTGATGAATCATCCGTTCTTTTTTTAGAAACTTTAAATGTTGTATTGTATAAAGTAGCGTCATTTGAAATCATTGACCTTGAGTTATTAAAAGCAATTGGTAAGACAAAAAAACCAGTAATAATATCTAGAGGATTAGGAACTAAGGATGATATAAGTTTAGCAATAGAAACACTTAAATCTTCTGGTTGTCCTCAGGTTGCAGTACTTCATTGTGTAAGCTCTTACCCAGCTGATTTGAATCAGATGAATTTAGCTACCATACCTGATATTGCAAAACATTTTAATGTTGTTACTGGCTTGTCTGATCATAGTATGGGTATTACAGCAACTCTTGCGGCTGTGGCTTTGGGAGCGAATATAATTGAAAAACATTTTACTTTAAGGCGAGAAGATGGTGGTCCTGATGCTTCATTTTCATTAGAACCTGAAGAGATGAAAAAATTAGTGACAACAGTTAGAGAAGTTGAAAAATCTATTGGTAAACCAAGTTATGAAGTTGGAAAAAAAGAGTTAGAAAATAAAGTTTTTAAGAGATCGATTTTTGCGATTGAAGATATTAAAGTTGGTGAGAAGTTGACTAGAAATAATATACGAGTTATTCGTCCTGGGTATGGTCTTGAACCAAAAGAACTGCAAAATGTATTAGGAAAAAAAGTTAGGAAGGGTGTTAAAAGGGGTACACCGATTAGTCACGATATGTTTAGTTTAAATAAATGATTTTATGAGAAAATCTGAGTTTAATAATTTACAAAAATTAATTTTACATCAAGAATTAGTAAAAGCTGATGCAATCGTTTGGTTGCAGGGTGATCGTTTAGATCGTGGTAAAAAAGTAGTTGATTTGTTTTGTAAAAAGTTTGCTTCACGAATTATTATAAGTGGTAATAATTTATTAATTGGAAGAGGGAAGAGAATAGGGGAAAATGATATCTCTTTAGAAAAAATAAAGCTATGGTTAATTAAAAACGACATTCCAAAGAAGTCTATTATAGTGGACAATTTATCTCTAAATACAGCTGAGCAAGCTTTACATGTTTTAGAACTTTGTGTAAAAAATAAGTGGAAAAAGATTATTATTGTAAGTTCACCATATCATCAAGTAAGAGCATTTTTGACTTTTTTGAAATACAGCAGGGTTGTTGGTAGTGATGTCCAGATAATTAATCAACCAGCAGTTGAATTACCTTGGGATAAAAAAGTTTCTGGTAGGAATCAAAGTGGCAGAGAATTAATACAAGAAGAGATTAGTAAGATTAAAAAATATCAGTCAGATGTAGTTTCGGTTCAAACTGGCATAGATTATTTAGATGGTCTTAAAAATAACAAGCTATGAAAATTACTATTTTATTAGATAATATAAAAAGTTGGTATTATCCATATGCTAAAAAACTTGTTGAACAACTTTCAAAAGAGCATGAAGTGTTTTTAGTTCATAATGTTGATGATATTCCCTCGGGAGAGCTGGCCTTTTTTTTGAGTTGTGAAAAAATAATAAAAGAGCAAATACGAAAGAAAAATAAACATAATATTGTTGTCCATTCATCCTCTCTCCCTTTGGGTAAAGGTTGGTCTCCATTGTCGTGGCAAATATTGGAAGGTAAAAATAAAGTAAAGAATACTTTGTTTGAGGCAGTTGATAAAGTAGATGCCGGGGTTATTTATTTGCAAAATGAGATGAAATTTTGTGGTGATGAATTATTGAATGAATTACATGATATACAAGGTGGTAAAATTAATGAATTAGTTTTTAAGTTTGTATCCTTGTATCCTGATGTTGAGGGCAAGACACAAGAGGGTGCGGAAACTTTTTATCAGCGTCGCAACGTGGTTGATAGTGAATTGGATATTGATAAAAGTATTAAGGAGCAATTTAATTTGTTGCGTATTGTAGATAATAAAAAATATCCAGCGTTTTTTGAATATATGGATCAAGAATATATACTCACTATACAAAAGAAAGCATAATATATCCTATATTAAAATTTTTTTAGCATTATAAAATATGTTCAAGCTCATAATTATTTTGACATTATTTGATAAAAACCTAACCTTAATTAGGGGTAATTTGATCACAATGTTACAATGCCGTTGATTGCTGGGGGAATGTGTTGTAAACTATGGACATATGTTAGAAGCTGTTAAAAATGAAAGGGTATCAGGTTTGGTAGTGGTAAATATTTTTTATTTTACTCAGCAGATACCATTGGTAATAAAAAAATATCTAAAGGGTAACGTTATAAATATTTGAATGTGAATATTAAATTATTTTGAAGTATGAATGTAATAATCAATGGTTTTCATGAATCTCATTTTTTTCCTTTAATTTCCAATATTTTGGATTTCTTTAAAGTGAATAATTGTTATATTACGTACGTTAATTTGAAAAATACGTTGCCAGTTCACACTAAGATTAAATTTCATAAAGTTACAGATATTATTTTTGGTAATTACGATGTTGATTGGTCGGCCATACCTCCTTTGGATGAAGATTTTTTAGAAAAAATGAGTGATTGTGAGGTAACAACAATGAAAATGATGGATAGAATTGGTATTAGTGATTATAACAAGAGAAAAAGGATTTATTTAAGACATTTACGATATTGGAATTATGTCATTGACAATAAAGATATAACATTATTTTTATCTTCAAGTCCACCACATGAAGTTTATGATTTTGTAATATATAGTTTGTGTAAATTAAAAAATATTCCGGTTATATTTTCCTACCAAATTAGACTTTTTGATTCTATGGTCGTGGCGCAAGATTGGGAAGAAATTATTCCTGCCATCAAGGAAAAATATTTACATCTTCAAAAAGAGTATGCAAATGTTCCAGAGCAAGAGATTGTGCTAAGTGGTAGAATTAAACGAGATTTTGATTTTTTTACTTCTGTTGATAGTCCGGTTCATTTTTATATGAACAGGAAAAAGTCTATACAAAAAACTGTTTGTGGTTGGTTTAAAAAATTATTATTTTTTGAATATTGGAATCCTATATTTCTATCAAAAAAAATAATTGCAATTATTGTTAGGTTATTAGGTTTAATAAAAATTAAATATTTAGAAAAAAAACTTTTTAGTGTATACAAGCATAATCAAATGCTTCCCAATTTATCTTCTAAATATTTTTATTTTCCTTTACATATGCAACCAGAGGCAACTACTTGTCCGATGGGTGGTAAATATGTGGATCAACTTTTGATTGTTCAAATGCTATCGTTCTATATTCCTAAAGATTTTATTATTTATATTAAAGAAAATCCATATCAATCAATTAATGGTAGAGATATAGAATTTTATAATGATTTATTAGATATTCCACAAGTTCGGTTTGTTCCCGTGTCATATAGTACTTTCGACTTAATAGATAATTCAGTTGCTGTTGTAACCGCAACTGGTACAGCTGGTTGGGAAGCCTTGTACAGAGGTAAATCGGTGCTATTGTTTGGCCACAGTTTTTATCAATTTGCCGACGGTATATTTATGGTTCGGACAAAAGAAGATTGTGAAAAGGCCATCAATGATATACTAAAAAATAATTTTTCTCCAAACTTGAAAGATATAAAGTTATTTCTTAAAGCATTAGAGAATACAACTATCGAAGGTTATATAGATTATAATTATAAAAAAGTGACAATGGTGCCAGTAGATATTAGTAACAATAATATTGAAAAAGCAATAATTAATAAAATTAAGTCAGTTTGTTATTTGTGAGGATTGTGTATGAATGAGTTTATAAAAAAAAATATAGAATTTTGGTCTAGCGTACCAATCAAAAATGGTGATAAAAAACTTCTTATTGAGGAGCCAAGGCATCCCGCAATGAGTCATGTAAATGCAGTTTTTGCTAGGATGCTTAATCAGGCACAAGGTTATGAGCCTGTGTGGTTGAATGATGGTATTAATTGCCAGGATGATTTGTTGTTGCGTTCATATTTTCCTGGTGCACAAATTGTGAGAACAAAAAAAAGGCCTTTTTATAAAAAAATTTATGTTTTAATAATTGCTTTGATAAATTTTTTTAAGGTGTATCGTACTCGTGATATTTTAAATTTTTGTTACGACGATATTAAATATGGGGATATTCTATATGATACTTATTTATTTCTTTATCACAAAGCTACTATAAAAAAGATTGATTTTCGTTTAGTTAGAATCATGGCTTCAATTATTTTGCGTCACAAAGAAATTAAAAAGATTTTACAAGATGGTAATTATGCAGGTGTTTTAGTTTCTCATCAAGTTGGTGTTGACGGTGGTGTTTTATTACGTGTAGCTCTTCATTGTGGGTATCGAGGATATCTAAGCGCAGGTCAATTTCAATTGGAATGTTTTACAAAAATAAATGAAATATATGATTATATATTCAAAGCTTTTCCGTCTAATGTTGATGAAATCATAGAAAATTTTGGACTAAAGTTAGAAAATATTTTTTTGGATATTTTTAATAAACAGGTTTCTGGGAAAGGTGGTTGGGACGGTTTGCATGCATTTTCATCTAAACATAAATATTTTAAGACACGTGAAAGTTTTAATAAGTTTTATCATTTAGATTCGAGCAAGAAGAATGTTTTTTTGATGTTGCATGTTTTTAATGACCACCCCCATTCTCATTTTCGTTGGATGTTATTTCGTGATTATTACGATTGGTTTTTTCAGACTCTAGAGTTTGCAAAAAAACATAGTAATGTTAACTGGATTTTTAAACAACATCCTTCGGCAAAATTTTATCCTACAGTTGATGTTTCAGTGGATGAAATTTTTAAAAATTGCCCACCACACATTACTTATATTAATGAAAAACAGCAGATAGATTCGCGAAGCTTGGTATGTTGCTCTGATTTGGTTATTACTTGTCTGGGATCAGCAGGTTTTGAATATCCGGCAATGGCTGGTATTCCATCTTTAACCGCAGGTGATAATTTTTATACAGGATTAGGCTTTGCAAAAGAACCTAAAACTAAGAGCGAATACTTTGAATTTTTGAAAATGGCAGATAAAGTAGAAAAATTACCCGTATCTTTGCAACGACGTGCTCAAGCCGCTTATGTGCATATTCATAAATTTTCAAAGATATCCCTTTTAGTTGCACCTAAGTTAAATTTAGAAGAAGAAAAGGACGAAAAAATCAGTAATTGGTATTGGGATCGAGTTATTCATAATTATAAAATTAATCAAGAAGAGATTTATTTGGAAATTAAAAAATATATTCAAATTTTGGCAGAACCAAATTTTAAGAGATTTAACGGTCTAAAAAATTACTACGAAAAAAAATAAATTAAAAAAAATAAATTAAAAAATATGGAATCCATAAAACAAAGTATAAAATTTACCATCATTACCTGCACCTTTAATAGTGAAAAGTATTTAGAGGAATGCATAGACTCTGTTAGGAAACAGGATTTTAAAAATTATGAACATATTTTTGTTGACGCTTTCTCTACCGATAGTACAATTTCAATGATTAAAGATTATCAATTATCTAATCCTTCAAAAATTAAGATAGTACAACAAGAACCACAAGGCATATCCAATGCTATGAATGTAGGTATAGGTAATGCAAAAGGAGAAATAATAGTGCATTTACACAGTGATGATTATTTTTATGACAGTAGGGTCTTATCTTTGGTAGATAAAAAATTTATTGAAAGTGATGCAATGGTAGTGGTTGGAAATTGTATGTATAAAAAAGAAGATGGTTTACATACGATTTGGCCTAAAAATAAATTTATACTTTGGCTGTTCTTTAAGTTTATTAGGTCATATTTATTTTTAAGAAATGGCATACCTCATCCTTCTACATTTATTAAAAAAGAAGTTTTTATACGCAATGGTGCTTTTTTAGAAAATTTAAAAGTAGTAATGGATTGTGAATTGTGGTTTAGATTATTAAAAAAGGAAAAATTTATATTTATGAGTGATTATCTCTCTGTCTATAGGGCTCATGGTGCAACTGTTTCAGGGATGCAAGTTGCAAAAGGTAAGGAGGAGATGAATCAAGTCTTTAAGAAATATAAGAATCAATATTTGTTTGATTATGTATTTTATTTATTGTTGATAAAACCATTTTTTTATTTAAAATCATTTTTTAAATAAAATAGGAATTTTATGAAAATAGGAATTTTATACATTTGCACTGGGGAATATAAAATCTTTTGGAAAGATTTTTATTTGAGTTGTGAAAAGAATTTTATTCCTGGAATAGAAAAGCATTATTTTGTTTTTACCGATACTGAAGTAATTGAGTTTGAAAAAGAAAATTTAAAAATTCACAGGGTGTTTCAGAAAAATTTAGGTTGGCCGGGTAATACCTTAGAGAGGTATAGGATTTTTTTAAAAATTAAAGATAGGCTTAAAAATTTTGATTACCTTTTCTTTTTCAATGCTAATTTACAGTTTTTAAAAGTAATAAATTCTGAAGATTTTTTACCGAATAGTAAAGAGAGTCTAGTGGCTTGTCTGCATCCTGGTTTTTTCAATAAAAAAAGAGAAAAATTTACTTACGAAAAAAATAAAGAATCTTCAGCGTTTATTGCGAAAAAACAAGGAGAATTTTATTTTGCTGGAGGAATAAATGGTGGTAAGAGTCAAAATTTTATTTTGGCCATGGAAGAAATGGCTAAAAATATAGAGTTAGATAAAGAAAATGATTGTTTAGCAGTTTGGCATGATGAATCACATTGGAATAGGTATTTAATTAATCGGAATGATATTAAAATTTTATCTCCGTCATATCTTTATCCAGAAGGAGCCAATATTCCTTTTGAAGCAAAAGTGATTATAAAAGATAAAAATAAGGCAGGTGGTCATATAAAATTACGAGGTAAAATTGAATTTAAATTAGTTGTAAATAAAATAAAAAAAATATTGTTTAAAGCTATGAATAAAATAAAATTTAAAAAAGTAGTTAAAATTAAAGGTGGGCTTGGTAATCAGTTATTTCAATATGCGTATGCTAGGCATTTAGAGTTATTAGGTAAAAAAGTGGTTTTTAACTCTTCGTTTTTTAAAGGTGGTAGGTCTGCAAATGAAGTTGCTCGTGATTTTAAATTAGATAAGTTTAATATTAAAACAAAAATAAAATTTTCTGATAAAAAATATTTATTTAATGAATTTTGTAGTAAATTAAAAGCAATTTTTGGTTTAAATGTTGAAGAATATTTTCAAAGTGAAAATTATTTTTTACCTATCGAAGATTTTATCGTTCAGGAATTTAATTTAAAAGGATCGTTAGAAGCAGAATTGGAAGATAAAGTTATATATAAAAATATTTTAGAAAATAAAGGAAAATCAGTCTCTTTGCATGTTAGAAGAGGTGACTATGTCACAGATAAGAAAACAAATGATTTTCATGGAACTTGTGATTTAGATTACTATGGAAGAGCAATCGATAAAATTAGACAAGAAATAGGTGATCCAGTATTTTTTATTTTTTCAGATGATATTGATTGGGTAAAAGAAAATTTAAAAAGTAAAAGTAAAACATATTATGTAGAAGGACTACAAGACTACGAAGACCTAGTGTCTATGAGTAAATGTAGTCATAATATAATAGCAAATAGCACATTTAGTTGGTGGGGTGCATGGCTTAATCGTAATCCTGACAAAGTTGTAATTGCTCCCAAAAGATGGTTTAATAATTTAAAAATGAAAGAAAATGGTATTGTTCCAGTTTCTTGGATTAGATTATGATACAAAAAAAAGTTTCAATAATAATGTCAACTTTCAATAATGACTTGTATATAAAAGAAAGTATTGAAAGTGTTTTAAATCAGAATTATGATAATTTTGAGTTTATTATTATAGATGATTGTTCTACTGATAATACTTTTGAAATAGTTAAAAGTTTTCAAGATAAAAGAATAATTTATATAAAGAATAAAGAAAACAAAGGATTGGTAACAAATTTGAATAAAGGAATTGGTATTTCAACTGGTAAATATATTGCTAGAATAGATAGTGATGATTATTGGGTAGATAAGGATAAACTCAAAAAACAAGTAGATTTTTTAGAAAATAATAAAGAATATGGGTTGGTAGGGACGCAGGCAAAAGCATATGATTTAAATAATAATTATTTGTTTTCTATTAAAAATCCAATTTTAGATTATAAAATAAGAAAAGTAACGTTAGTGAAAAATCCTTTCATCCATTCTAGTGTATTGTATAGTAAGAAAGTAATAAATGAATGTGGAAAGTATAATGAAAAAGAAAAAAATGTTGAAGATTATGGTTTGTGGATGAGAATTGGTAAAAAAATGAAATTGGCTAACCTGAATTCTTTTTCAGTATATTATAGATTAAATAAAAAAGGCATAACTCAGAGTAATAATTTAAAACAAATAAAAGCTAATATTTTATTGATTAAAAAAAATAGAAAAAATTATCCAAATTATTTTTTAGGTATTTTAAAGTGGAAGTTAAAAGAATTATTGGTACGCTGTAAATTATTAAAGATAATTAATTATTTTAAAAAATGAAAATTCTTTATTTAATAACAAAATCAGAATTGGGTGGAGCACAATCACATGTAGGTGACCTGTGTAGGTATTTTAGTAAAGAAAATGAAATTATTTTAATGTCATATTCTGGAGGTTGGCTTGAAAATGAATGTAAAAAGTTAGATGTTAAATTTATTTCAAATAGGTATTTTTCAAATAGTATAAATCCTTTGAAAGTATTTAAAGCTATAAAAGAAATTAAAAAAGTTTTAGAAAATGAAAAGCCAGATATTGTCCATTGTCATAGTTCAGGAGCCGGTTTTTTTGGGAGATTTGCAACTAAAAATAAGATACCAACATTATTTACTGCTCATGGTTGGGGTTTTAATATCGGTGTTCCATTTTTACAAAAATGGATTGCAGTATTTTCTGAAAAATTTGTTTCTAGATATACGGAAAGAATAATATGTGTGTCAGAGTTTGTAAAAGAATTAGGTGTAAAGTATAAAATTGCTGATAAAGAAAAGTTTGAAGTTATGTATAATGGGGTAGAGTCTTATAAGAGTAGTAAAGAGGATGATAATGGTAAAATCAAAATTGTTTTTGTTGGAAGGTTGGCAGAGCCAAAAGATCCTTTAGTTTTATTAAAAGCTTATGATAGGTTATCAAATGAATTAAAAGAAGTTGTAGAAATTAGTATTATTGGTGATGGGCCTAAGAAAAAGGAATTAGAATTGTATTTAGAAAATAATGAATTAGAGAATGCAAGTTTATTAGGAAGTTTGCCTAGAGAGCAAGTTTTTGATAAGATTAATAAATCAAATGTATTTGTTTTAGTGTCTAGTTATGAAGGTTTACCATATACTATCTTAGAAGCTATGAATGTTGGTTTGCCTATAATTGTTTCAGATGTGGGTGGTATAAAAGAAATGGTAGAAGATGGTGTAAATGGATTTTTATTAGAAAATAATTCTGTTGAAGAGTTAAAAAATGTATTAGAAAAATTAATTAAAGACCAAAGTTTAAGAGAAAAAATGGGTAAAAGATCTAAAGAAAAAGTTTTAGAAAAATTTACTTTAGGAAAAATGTTAAAAGATACGGAGGAATTGTATAATAAAATTTTAAAGAAATAAAGTATGAATATAGTATATCTAGGAGCTGGTTTTGTAGGAACTTGCAGCGCAGCTGTATCTGCTGATAGTGGAAATAATGTGCTGGTATATGACATTGATGAGAAAAAGATTAAAAATTTAAAATCTGGTGATAGAGATAAAATTGAAGAATCTCTTTTTGAAGAAGGTTTATCAGATATATTAAATAGGAATACAGAGCGTATAAAATTTTCTTTAGATTACAAAGAAGTTGAAGAAAAATTAGATAATTGTGATGCTATTTTTATGTGTTTGCCAACACCCGAAGTTGGGGATACTGGAGAAAGTAATCTAACATATTATTTTGATGCAGCTGAAAAAATTGCTGTAGCATTGGCTAAAAGAAATCAAGGAAAACAGGAAAAATATGTTGTGATTGTCAATAAAAGTACTGTGCCAATTGATATGGTAGATAGAACGGAATCTATTATGAAAGAGAAAGGTGTTAAAAATTTTGGTGTTGTTGCTAATCCAGAATTTTTGGTTGGCGGTAAAGCTGTTCAAGGTTCATTAAAACCAGATAGAGTAGTGGTAGGTGCTTGGAATGAAAAAGATTTTGAAATAATGAGAAAGGTTTATGAAAGATTTAAAAGTTCTCCAACTACAAGTTATATAGAAGTAAACCCTAAAGAAGCAGCGGCTGGTAAACTTTTAGCTAATTATTATTTAATGCATAAATTGTTAGCATGTTATAGTGTGATAGGTAGAACTTGCGAAACTTTTGATGATTTGCAATTTGAGAATTTAAGAAAAATTTTGGTAACAGATAAGAGAATAGGTAATTGGGGCTTTTTTAACAGTCTATATGCTGGTGGAAGTTGTTTAATTAAAGATATAAGATCATTGTCTCATCAATTGCAAACTGCCGGAGCTAGTGCTTCTCTCGTTGATGAAATTTATTTGGATAACAAGAGACAGTTAGAACTTTTTATTGGTAGAGCAGAAAAAGAAGCAGGTTTTGATTTTGAAGGTAAGAAAATAGCAATACTTGGAACTGCTTTTAAACGTAGTACAAATGATATACGCAATAGTGCTAGTATTGATTTGGTAAAATATTTTATTGAAGATAATGCTAAAGAAATTAGAATTTATGACCCAGTAGCAATGGATAATTTTAAGGTATTATTTCCAGAAGAAAATAAAGTTAAATATTATAATCATGAGTTTGATACAGTACAAGATGTAGATGTAATTATAATTGCCACAGATTGGCCACAATTTAGAGGGCTTGCTGATTCAATAATAGTAGAGTTAAAACAGAAACCCTTGATTATGGATGGTCGTCGCATGTTGCAACATAGATATGATGATTTGCAAAAGGCTGGTTTTGATATTATTGCGGTTGGTAGTCCATTTATTAAAGGGAAAAAGTAAGAATCTTGTAAGAATCGATTCTTACTTAATTTAAATTCCTTCCGCTAACTGGCGGATTGCAGGAATGACAATATAGAATATATGAAATATATAGTAACAGGTGGAGCTGGTTTTATCGGCTCACATATCACAGATAGGTTAATTGACTTAGGTCATGACGTAATTGTTGTTGATAACCTATTGTTTGGTAAAAAAGAGTTTGTAAATAAAAAAGCGGTTTTTAAGAAGATTGATATTAGGGATTATAAGAAGTTAAAGAAAGTTTTTAAAGGCGTTGATGCAGTATTTCACTTAGCTGCTGATCCTCGTTTACCAATTTCTATTGAAGACCCAATTACAACTCATGAAATAAATGTGACAGGTACTTTAAATGTTTTGAAAGCATCGGTAGATAATAAAGTTAAAAAAGTGGTATTTTCTTCATCTTGTTCTGTGTATGATGAAAAAGAAAAATTACCAATAGATGAAAATGCAAAAACAAAACCTAAAAATCCATACTCAATGCACAAATTAATGGGAGAGCAATATTGTAGATTGTTTAGCGAATTATATGGTTTGGAAACCGTAGTTTTGAGATATTTTAATGTGTTTGGTCCAAGAAAATTAAATACTGGTAGTTACCCAATGGTAATTCCAATATTTTTAGCTCAGAAAAAAGAAGGTAAAAAATTAACAATTGTGGGTGATGGTAAACAAACTAGAGATTATGTTTATGTTAGTGATGTAGTTGAAGCAAATGTAAAAGCACTAGGTTGTGATATGAAAAATGGAGAGGTGATTAATATTGGGGCGGGTGTACAGACAAGTGTTAATGAGATTGCAGAATTAATTGGTGGAGAAACAGAATTTTTAAAACAAAGACCTGGAGAGATGAGATTTATTGAAGCAAATAACAAAAAAGCAAAAGAGGTTTTAGGATGGGAACCGACAGTGAAATTAAAAGATGGAATTGAAGAGTTGAAAAAAGACTGGGGTTTGGTGTAGTTTTATTTAAAAAATAAAAGTTATCCACAGAATTATGGTTGACATCTTTGTTTGGTTTTTGAAATTATGGTATAATAATTTTAATAAAGAAAGCGAGGGAGGAAAGAATATCCTAGCATTATGCTAAGGATGTTCTTGTTTAAAAATGAAATTGACTAAAAGTAAAAAAGGTAGTATTATTAAAAGTAATATGAGTGAAGTAAAAATAGACAATTTAGAAAAAAAGATTGACGATCTGATTTTGTTTTTGAAAGATAATATGGTTACAAAAGCTGAATTTAATGATAGGTCTAAATTAGTGGATGATAGATTTGATAAGATGGATGTAAAATTTGATGCTATGCATAGTGATTTAAGTTTGGCGTGGAAGAGTATAGAGGATTTAGTTGAGAAAGTAGATAATTTAGAAAAAAGAATAGAGAATTTAGAAAAATTAGTTAAGAGAAATTCTGAAGATCTTATGGCTCATATGACTGATTTGTTTAATGTAAGAGAAGAGTTTGTGTCTTTAAGAGAAAGAGTTAGAGTTTTGGAATTACAACAATCATAATATATTATAAATTTAGAAAAAAATATGACAAAAATAAAGAAGGGGTTTTTAGCGGCACTGGTTTTAATAATCGGTGTTTTATTAATTTTAAGTTTTGCAGGATGGATGTTGGAAAAACAAAAATTAGTAGCGGAAGGTTTAGCAAAATCAAAATTTCCATATCCAAAATATACTCAAGAGGAATTAACAGAGATTTATGGGGAGCATGACATAACAGATGTAATAACTACTCAATCCCCAGAACAAACTCATGCAATTTTTATGTTTCATTTAAAAGGAGGAGAAATTGATGAAGCGGTGGAATGTTGTTTTAGGAGAGGGGATTGGGAAGACTATAAGGAAATTTTTAATAAAAATAAAGAAGCAGGGAAATATGATATGATGGTGGAAGATTTGACTGTAATTAAGAAACATTTATTATTTGATGCAACAGCTACTTATGTATTTTCTGCAATTGCTGAGGGTGGTGTGGGAAAAGTTGGTGGTACAATGAGATTTATAAAAGACAGTTCTGGAAAATGGTTTATTAAGAGTTTTTAGAAAGTGGTAACTAGAGAGTAGTGAGTATAAAGTAATAAATAGAGAGTGTGGAATTTTTGGTGTTAGGAAAGATTTTAAAAATTATTGTCAAGTTGTCATCCTGAACTTGTTTCAGGATCTCTTAAAGTAAAAAAGTTAATAAAAATAAGTTTAAATAATTATGAAATTAAACAGGGGGATAAAAATACAGTTTTTAGCTGTTTTTTTATTTTTAATAGTTTTTTTGCCATTTAAAGTTAGTGCTTGGGATACAAATGTCGGCCATCCTCAAATAGTAGAATTAGGAGCAGAAGTATATAATCAAAAATTTGATCAAAAGGTAACCATTGAACAGTTAGGTTGGTTAAGACAGGGTGCTATTAACGAAGATATACCAATGCGTTGGTTTAATCATTTTTATGATCCAGTTAGAAATATCGGTTTTAAAGGAATGTGGCCTAGGTCAGTTGATTGGGTAGTGGATACAGATAAACAAAGGAATTATGCTTTGGGTGATAAGTCTTGGTATAGGGCGATAGATCAATACCAAAATGAAGAATATGAAGAAGCTTTTAAGTCTTTAGGTCATGTTTTGCATTTAGTGGCTGATGCTTCTGTGCCTGCTCATACGCGTGATGATTCTCATCCTGAAGGAGATTCTTTAGAGCAGTTTGTAAAATATAATTGGCAAGAGATTAAGAAATATCTACCTCAGGCAGAATATAAGAAGGTAGGTAATTTATCTAGTGTTTTTTATGGTTCAGCGGTTTATACAAATAAGAATTTTTATTCTGATGATACGATTGAAAGTGAGATTTATGAGAAAATTAAAATTGAAGATTATGAAGAGTTTGAAATAGAAAATGAAAAGTTTTATTTTGCTAAACTGAGTGATGGAAAAAAACTTTTTTACACTAATAGTAAATTTGATTGGTTTTCAGGGGTTAAAGAAAGTGGTTTGGATAATTATAAAATCCTCTTAGATTATACTAAAATACTTATTCCTCAAGCCAGTGGATATACAGCGGGAGTGATAAAGTTATTTTTTGAAGAAGTGGAAAAAGAACAGGATGTAGAATTATCAAAAAATGTTAAAGAAGGAATATTGGGATGGTTGAATCGTCAGGTTGGAAATATAGTTATAGTTGGAAAAGAATTGTTTGGGAATGATGATTTTTATAATCCAGTGATGATGCCGGTTGGGGCGGAGGAGGGGGATATCCTGAAACAAGTTCAGGATGACAACGAAGATAATGGTAATGGTGATGAAAGGGATCCTTCGGTGCCTCCCTCCTCTCCGGCGGGCAGGCAGGATGACAGTGGGGAAGAAGATGATGGCGTTGTTGACGAGGAAGAAGTTGAAAAGATCCTGAAACAAGTTCAGGATGACAATGAAGAGGATGACAATATCTACTTAGTTCAAAGAATTATAGATGGAGATACTTTTGAAATAGAAATAGACGGAAAAAAACAATCAGTCCGGATAATTGGAATAGATACTCCAGAAAAAAAGAAATGTTATTTTGAAGAATCTAAAGAAAAAGCTGAAGAATTACTACTTCGTAAGAAAGTTAGATTAGTAAAAGATGATATTGTGGGAGATAAAGATCAATATGGACGACTTTTACGATATGTTTATAGAGAAAAAGATGACTTATTTTTTAATAAAAAAATGATTGAGTTAGGTTTTGCTAAAGAATATAATTTTAAAGGACAGGGTTATAAATTTGTATATGAATTTGAAATAGCGGAAAGATTAGCACAACTTACAGAAAAAGGTTTGTGGTTTGAATGTTATGAACATAGTTTTGTTTCTTCGACAGGACAACACCTCCCTAGCCCTCCTCAAGGAGGGAATACAGGTGGTGGTTCAACTGGAAGTGGTGGAGGTAGTTCAGGCAGTGGGTCATTAGGAGGAAGTTCTGGTAGTGGAGATGATTCAGGTGAAGATGGCGGAGGAGATAGTACTTCAACTACAACTCCAACTTCAACTATACGAATAATCAATCCACCAACTTTAGATTTTCAATTTGATAATACTATTTATACTAATACATCAAGTATAGATATTTTTGGAACTACACCTACAAATACTAAAAAATTATTATACTATCATACGACTTTTGCAGAATCTCTATATATATCCATAGAGATAAATTCTTCTAGTTTTTCTTGGGATAAAAACTTTAATTTAACAAATGGTCATAATTATTTTTATTTTCAAGTTGAAGATGTAGAAGGAAATACTTCAACTCTAGCTGGTCCAGCTCATATTATTTTTGATACGACCGTTCCAAATATTCCAGAACTTCAAATTCAAAATAATTCTGGTTTTAATTCTCAAGAAATTTTAATTACCGCCAGTTCAACTGATAATTTTTCAACCAACCTATTTTATGACCTAGATTATTCAACAAATACTTTGGATTGGATTTTATATCAAGAAAATTCTTCTTCAGGTATTTTTAATTTTTCTGGAGATAGAGGAGTAGAATATTATTTTCGTTCTAGAGTAAAAGACCAAGCGGAAAATATTTCTGAATGGAGTGAAAGTACAACTACAAGTATAAAAATAGCTTGGAATCAAAATGTGGTAATTAATGAAATTGATTGGTCAGGTTCTCGAGGTAATTATGATGCGGAGTGGTTAGAATTTTATAATAATACTAGCGAAGATATTGATTTAATAGGTTGGTCTTTAGATTTTTCTGGTACTATTATAAATTTTAGAAGTATAGTGAATCCAATAATTTCGGCTCATGGATATTTTTTAACAGAGAGAAGAACAGATAGGGCGATTGTTAGAATGGATGCGAATAATCTGTATAGTAATATAGATTTAAATAATAGTGGAGAAAAAGTTTTATTAAAAAATTCTAGTGGAGAAGTTATTGATGAAGTGGATTGTTCTGGTGGATGGTTTGCAGGTGATAATAGTGAGAATTTTGCATCAATGGAAAGAATCAATCCTTTAGTTTCTGGGAATAATCAAGGTAATTGGCAATCTTCACAAGGAGAAAGAAAAGCAGGGGAGGGATATAGTGGTAATATAGGTATTTATGGATCACCTAAAACTTCTAATTTTGGTAATATTGTTTTAACGAACCCCCAACAAGAAAATTTACGAATTTTAACAAAAAATAATAATCCATATATTTTAGGTGGATATACTATTCCAGTAAATAAAATTTTACAAATTGAAAAAGGAGTGGTGATAAAATCTGATTATGATACTGCAAAAATAAAGGTTGAAGGAGAATTAAAAATATTAGGGACAGGTGAAGAAAAAGTCGTTATGACTTCTGGTCGAGATGTTAGTATTGAAGGTTGTTTGGAAAAAATAGGGAATTATGACGATGGTGATCCAGAAGCAGGAGATTGGGTTGGTTTTGTTTTTAAAAATGATTCAATTGGAAATATAACAGGGTTGGATTTTCGCTATACAGGGGCTAAATCTTGGAGTGGGACAGTTGTTATGGGTGCTCCTGTGTATGAGGCAATTATTATAGATAGTGCTGATGTTGAGATTTCTAACTCAAGATTTTATAAAACAACAGATAAATTGTTTGATATTTTAAATTCTAATATAAAAATGATAGATTCTGTTTTTGATAGTGGCGTGCAGACTATGTATGTTAGAAATTCAAGTTTGATTTTAAATGATTTAGTTGTTGAAAATTTTACTTTTCCTGATAATTTGATTGAAATTTATGATAATTTTCCAGAGATGAGTAATTTAACTTTAGAAAATAATACTAATAATAGAATTCAATTAGGAGGAATGGTTTTAACAGAAGATAGAATTTTGGTAGGTGATAATAAATATATAATTTCTGGATTGGAAGTAGCTAGTTCAACGGTTTTAACATTAGAAGCAGGGGTGGATATTCAAATGCATAAAAAAGGGACAATAAAAATAAATGGAAGTTTGCAGGCAAATGGTACTGCTGAAGAAAAAATTAAAATTCACGCTTTGAATACTTCTACTAATTGGGGTCATATTGAATTTAATAATTCTAATTCTGTTTTAGAGCATGTGGGTTTTTATGATGGAAAACTTCATTATCCAAATCATTCGGGGAATAATGGAATGGTTATTACTAATAATTCTACAGTGAGTTTTTCAAATTGTATTTTTAAAGATATATTTTCTACTGGTAATATTATAAGATCTCGAAATTCTTTTTTAAGTTTCTCTAATTGTCAGATTGGGGAAAATGAAAAATATGATGGCTATCCAATGACAAGTCCAAACTATACAGAGGGGATTGATTTAAAAGACGGGGGATTGGTGCTGGACAATGTAGAGTTTATGAATCTGAATGTTGGAGTGATGGGTACTGGTGATGGTGGAATTCCTCCTCAAGTTGATTTTAGTTCTACTATTTTTAATAATGTTGATTATCCATTTCTTCCAAATCCGTGGCTGTCTATATCTGTATAATGGTAAATCTCTTTTAGTTTACCCTTAGAAAAAAATAACCTAAACTTATCCACAGGCTTTATTAGAAGTCTGTTTTTATTTGTGTTATAATATACCTACATTCAATATAATGATAGTTATATAGAGATAGTTATATATTGCTATCAATATAATGATAGTATAGTTTTAATAAATTTACCTAAGATGAGACCAAACCTCAGAAAAATAGGGAAGAATATTAAGCGATATCGGCACAAGAAAGGAATATCGCAAGAAGTCTTGGCACACAAGGCTAATTTAACGTTGTCAAATTTAGCAAAATTAGAAGGTGGATTTAGTAAAAATCCAACGATTAGTACTTTGCTGGGTGTAGCAAAAGTTTTAACACGAGGAAGCATAGATAAATTACTTAAATAATTAATAAATAATTTAAATCAAAATATATGAATAATTATATTCCACAAACGATTTTTATCTGGAGAAGTTTGGCTTATGTAGCTTTTACTGTGGCTGGTTTGGCTTTTATAATGGTCTTAGTAGCTTATGCTAAAGTTTAATTAAAAGTATAGTTTATACACAGTGTCTTAGTATGAGAAAAATGTTATAATATGGGCAAGGAAATTAAACAATTTGCGATGATTTTACAAAATAGATATTTTGTTAATTTGAGAACCAAACTTTCAGTGTTATTTGGTGTATTTTGTTTTGTTTTCTTTATTTCTGCAGGCTTATTTTTAAAATTTGATGCTCAGGCTGCAACTCCACCACAAATTATAAATTATCAAGGAAAATTATTAGAAAATGGTGTAGCTGCTAGTACTACGAAGTCAATGTATTTTCTTATTTACAGTGTTGAAACAGGTGGTACACCAATTTATACTGCTTCGGGTACAGTAGGGTCACCAAGTTATTTAAGTATTACTCCAACCTCAGGAATATTTAGTACAAATCTTGGAGGAATAGGTACTGAAACTCTTGATCCAGAAATATTTAAAAATAATCAAGATGTATATTTAGAAGTTAGAGTAGGCTTAGAAACTTTAACTCCAAGAAAACAAATAACAGCAGTTCCATATTCTTTTAACTCTAAATACCTAGATGGAGTAGCTCCAAGTTCTACTAGCCCTGCTTCAGAACATATTCCGGTATCAGATTCCAGTGGTAATATGGATTTTAATAATGTCACTTCTACAGGAATTTATAGTAGTGGAAATTTAAGCGTGATTGGAAATTCTGTATTTACTACGGGAACTTTTTCCAATAGTGTGGGGGTCGGGATAACTACTCCAATATCAAAATTACATATTAAAGAAGGTTCGGGTTCTGCCTATACTCCTCTTGATGATACTGTTGCAGTCTTTCAATCAAATCAAACAACTGTTGCGAATGTAAGAATTGGGTATATGGCTGGAAATGCAGGAGAAGTAATAATAGATTTTGGAGATGTAGATCTTCAAAATACTGGTGGAATTTTATACAATAATGCAAGTAATTATATGTCGTTTAGGACAAATAATATTGCTGATAGAATGAGGATTACGAGTAGTGGAGATGTGGGTATCGGTACAACTTCACCCCAATATAAATTAGATGTTTATGGTGATATTAATACAACTGGAACTTATAAAATTAATGGAGTTGATATTAATACAGCAGGAATATTAGATAATGTTGCATATCTTAATCAAAACAATGCATTTACTGGTGTTAATGATTTTAATACAACTACAACATTCCCAAGTGGAATCTGGGGTAGTGATGGTAAAGTAGGTATTGGAACAACTACACCAGATTATAAATTACAAGTATATGGTTCATTAGGTTTTAAAGATGATATAGTAAATACTCAAGTAAAAGGGAGTTCTTCTATAACTCCTAGGGGTTCTACAATTTTAACTGATGGTGGTTTAGAAACTTGGTTAGATTCTAGTACTTTGACTAATTGGACATTTTTAACAGGTGGGGCTGGTGCAACTTTAGCAAGAGAAGGTAGTGTTATTCATGGAGGAACATATGCAGCTTTATTGACAAGTGCTGCTGGTACTACTCCAAGCATAATTGAACAATTAGAGACGGGTAAAACAATAGGAACAACTTATGATTGTACTTATTGGGCTAGAAAAAATAGTTCAGGTACTTCACAAGTATTAATATTTAATGACACAATGGGTAGTGCTACACAAATTTTTAAATTTTCTGGTGCAAGTTCTCCTAGTTGGCAACCTTATACTGGTTCAGAACATACTGATTCTAATTATTCTTCTTCAGAATCTTCTTTGACTGATAGCTATGTTCAATACACGACTGATGATTTTACTGTACCAGCAAGTGGAAAACTAGGAATAGTAGTTGGTTCTGGTGGTGGTGTGAGTAATAGTACTTATTTTGATGATATAGATTGCTCTACTCCAGCAACTACTACTTTAGCGTCAGTAATTACAATGTTTGATTTTACTAATCCATCTGATTATACTAATTTGACAAGCAGTGATATTTTGGCTCAATGGGGAACGACTGGTGGAACGGCAGAAACAATAGTACAATGGAGTGCTTCAGGTTCTTATATTTTTAGTGGTTCAAGTCTAGCTATAGGGTTAGTAAACAGAACTCGTGAAAATTCAGAAGGGGGTAGACATTCAGGATTAGATTTTCAAGGTTATAAATCTGACGATACGCTTCACACATTAGGTAGTATAAGTTTTTCACATGAGGATGTAGGGGATGACCAAAAAGGTAAATTAAGTATTAAAGTTAATGATGGTGATGATGACGGTGATCCAACATTAATATTTACAGGATTAAGTAATGGAAATATTGGCATAGGTGATTCTTCTCCAGATTTTGGTTTAGAATTATTTACTACATCCACAAATGGTTGGTTTGGAATTACTTCTTCCACTGATGGTGATATATTTGTAGTAGATGAGAATGGACATATTGGTATCGGAATAGCTACACCAGATATTAATTCTTGGGGAGCTGATGCTGGTTTGATAACTGTAAAATCTAAAGCAACTAACCAACAATCGGTACTACACCTTATTACTCCAGATTCTACTGGGAATATTGCCCAAATAAGATTCTCTAATTTAGATGGCGGTGCATCAGAAGTTGCTGGTGCGGCGATTACTGCAAATACAGATGGGTCAGATGATTCTTCACGAATGGCTTTCTTTACAGAAGTAACTAGTGGTGCATTATCAGAAAAGATGAGAATAACAAGTGATGGTAAAGTTGGAATTGGAACTACAACACCCTCCTTGTTATTATATGTAAACGGTACTGCTGGCGGTTCTGATGCATGGGATAGTTCGTCAGATGAAAGATTAAAGACAGATATAGAAACAATAGATAATGCACTTACAAAAGTATTATCTCTTCGTGGTGTTAATTTTAATTGGAAAGATCCAGAAAATCATTCAGAAGGTAATCAGATTGGTTTTATAGCTCAAGAAACATTACCAATATTACCAGAAGTAGTAAATAAATCAGGTGAATATTATAGTATGCAATATGCTTCAATTACAGCTCTTCTTGTTGAAGCAATAAAAGAACAACAAGGTCAAATCCAATCAATAGCCCTTGGTACAACAACTACTTTAATAACAACAGGACAAAATTTAACTGCTGATTCTTTAACAGTATCAGGAGATACAAGGTTAATATCAAAATTAGAAGTAGAAGGTCATGTGTATTTTAATGAAGATTCTGTTGGTCAAGCAAAGATTTTGGCTGGAGCTACGAGTACATATATTGGTTTTGAAGAAGAATATTCAAAAGAACCAGTTATGACAATTACGCCAGTTGGTTTACATTTGATAAACTATGGTGTTGATAATGTTGATGTAGAAGGTTTTGATATTGTAATTTCCGTTACCACAACGGAAGACATTGTATTTAATTGGCATGCTTTTGCTACAAATAAATTAAAAGTTCATATTAGTGATGGAACAATTTATGTTGATGGAGATATAGAAGATCTAACAGAAGACCCAACTGAAGATCCAGCACCAACAGAAGACCCAACTGAAGATCCAGCACCAACAGAAGACCCAACACCAGACCCAACTCCTGATCCTGACCCAACACCAGACCCAACTCCTGATCCTGACCCAACACCAGACCCAACTCCTGATCCTGACCCAACACCAGACCCAACTCCTGATCCT
>Ga0075122_10000346_pt1 | contig 37991 bp, 36 predicted proteins | sample AntAceMetag02UKB_FD_69790 | JGI IMG/M metagenome (GOLD analysis project Ga0075122, IMG submission 69790) | Saline lake microbial communities from Ace Lake, Antarctica - Antarctic Ace Lake Metagenome 02UKB | ecosystem: Environmental > Aquatic > Non-marine Saline and Alkaline > Saline | place... | reverse complement strand
CACTTTACATCAGACAGCATCACTCCTGAAATGTAAATATCCGTGCAAAAACGTGAACAAAACGTGAACTTTTTAAACAAAGAATCAAAATAGAACTAGATTTATGATTTTCCTTGGGGCTTAACATCTCGAGTGCTATAATGTAACAAAATGTAATAGGAGCGAAATGCCTAAAATCAAACCCAAAATTGAACAATTCCTTACAGCCGAAGAAGTCTCAAAAGCGTTTAAATTACATCCATATACCGTTAGACGTCTTTGCAGAGAAAAGAAGATTCCGTGCTTTAAGTTTGGTGGGCAGTGGAGATTTAAAAGGCAAGAGATTTTTAAATGGGCAAAAGAAGGATCTAAATGAATTCAAGCAAGATAAACTTATCCCAACTTGAGCAGTATTTATCCAAAGCGGCTTGGATATTAAAGGGTCCGGTTGATGCCGCAGATTTCAAAGTATATATATTCCCGCTTCTATTTTTTAAACGTATTTCTGATGTATATGATGAAGAGTATAGGCAGGCATTAGAAGAATCCGGTGGCGATGTAGAATACGCTAGCCTCCCAGAATTTCATCGATTCATTATCCCAGAGGGCTGTCATTGGAATGATGTGCGGGAAATAACAACAAATGTGGGACAGGCACTTCAGTTTGCCTTTCGTGAAATAGAGAAAGCCAACCAGAAATTCCTATATGGTATTTTTGGTGATGCCCAATGGACAAATAAAGAACGCCTTTCAGACGAACTTCTCATCAATCTCATAGAACATTTTTCTCAATACAATCTTTCTAACACAAAAGTCGAGCCGGATATATTGGGGCACGCGTATGAATATCTTATTAAGCACTTTGCTGACCTAACCAATAAAAAAGCAGGGGAGTTTTATACTCCGCGTTCAGTAGTCAACTTGATGGGCAAAATAATTGATGCTAAACCCGGGGAATCAATATACGATCCAGCCTGTGGTACTGGAGGCATGCTGCTGGAATGCATTAATCATCTCCAAGAAAATAATCAGGATTATAGGACACTCAAAGTGTTTGGGCAGGAAAGAAACCTTACAACCTCCACTATAGCTCGAATGAATATGTTTTTGCATGGAGTTGAAGATTTTACAATTGTGCGCGATGACACGCTTAGAAACCCGGCATTCTTCAGTGGAGACAATCTTGCTACTTTTGATTGCATTATAGCTAATCCACCTTTTTCACTTAAAAAATGGGGGGCTAAAGAGTGGGAGAAAGACCCATATGGACGAAATATTGCCGGTGTACCGTCTGATAACAATGCTGATTTAGCTTGGGTTCAGCACATGGTTAAATCTATGGAATATCCGAATGGGCGTGTTGCTGTTGTGCTTCCCCCGGGAGCACTATTTCGCAAAGGCAAAGAAGGTAAGATTCGTAAACAGTTACTCAAGATGGATATTGTTGAGGCCGTAATTGGGCTAGGTTCTAATATATTTTATGGCACACAATTAGCTGCATGTATTTTAGTACTTCGCGCACTTAAAAAAGGCGACAACAAGGGTAAAGTGCTTTTTATTGATGCTTCAGATCAAGTGCGCATAGGCAGGGCTCAAAGTTTTCTAGAGAAAGAAAACATTGATCGTATTTACAAATGGTATAGAGATTATAAAGACGTTCAGGATTATGCTAAAGTAACAACATTAGAACAAATACTGGAAAACGATTGCGATTTAAATATTCCTTTTTATGTGGAAAAGAAAATAGAAGACAACCTACCCAGTGTTAATGAGGCTTTGGAAATCTTAAAAGAGGCGTTTGTGGATGTTGTTAAGACGGACAATAAAATGAGGGATGAGCTCAAGGAGTTTGGATTGTTGAAATGATTACTCAACAGAAATTAGAAAAATATTTATGGGATGCTGCCACACTCTTGAGAGGGCTAATTGATGCGGGAGATTATAAGCAGTACATTTTTCCACTTCTATTTTTTAAGCGTATTTGCGATGTTTATGACGAAGAATATGAAACAGCTCTCAAAGAGTCAAGAGGCGATCTTAAATATGCTGCTTTTGCAGAGAACCATCGGTTTCAAATTCCTAAGAGTGCGCATTGGGAACATGTGCGTGAAAACACAAAAAATATGGGGGAAGCGATACAGAAAGCTATGCGTCAAATTGAAAAGGCGAATCCAGATACAGTTTTTGGTATTTTCGGTGATGCACAGTGGACCAATAAGGATCGTTTAAGTGATGAAAGCCTTATTAACTTAATAGAGCACTTTTCATCGCAGGTATTGTCTCTCACAAATGTGCCTAATGATGAGCTTGGTCAAGCATATGAGTTTCTTATAAAGAAATTTGCAGATGATTCAGGCCATACAGCTGCAGAGTTTTACACTAACCGTACAGTTGTTCAACTAATGACTCTCTTGATGGACCCGAGACCAGGTGAATCGATATATGATCCAACCTGTGGTTCGGGAGGGATGCTTTTGTCGTGTGTAAATAAGCTCAAGGAAGATGTGCAAGAATATCGTTCGTTAAAACTTTATGGCCAAGAGCTTAATCTTATGACATCAGCTATTGCAAGAATGAATATGTTTTTGCATGGTATTGAGGATTTTAAAATAGTACGAGGGGATACATTAAAGCATCCGGCGTTTCTTGAGAAAGATAAACTGAGAAAATTTAACGTCATTCTTGCAAACCCGCCATATTCGATGAAAAGATGGAATAGAGCCGAGTTTGCAAAAGATCCCTATGGGAGAAACATTTATGGAACTCCATCTCAAGGGTGTGCAGATTATGCTTTTCAGCAACACATTATTGAAAGTCTAGACGAAAAAAATGGACGTTGTGCGATCCTTTGGCCTCATGGAATTTTATTCCGTGACGCAGAAGAAAATATGCGTAAAAAAATGATTGAGTCAGATGTAGTCGAGGCCGTAGTTGGCCTAGGCCCAAATTTATTTTACAATTCACCAATGGAAGCATGTATTCTAATTTGCAATAAAGGGAAGGTACAAACAAGGAAGGGTAGAATTTTATTTATCAACGCTGCTGACAAAGTCAAAAGAGATAGTGCGTATAGTTATTTAACAGATAGACATATTGAGGAAATTCATAAAGCATTTTCAAACTACAAAAATGTTGAATGTTTCACGAAAATAGTTCAGATCGAAAAGATTCTTTCTAATAACGGTAATTTAAGTATACCACTATATTTAGCCAGTGAGGGTATAGCAAATAACAGTGAAAAAGTAGAATTAAAAGATTTGATCAATGTTTGGGACAAAAGTAGCAATATTTTAAAAAAAGGTTTCGAGGCATTTTTTGAGAGGGTTAAGGAATAACGTGCTTAAAATTAAAAAGACAAATTGGGAAAAACACGTGTTTAGTGATATAGCGGTTAATATTTCTGAACGTGTAGATCCTATGAATACTGATTTAGAAATCTATGTTGGGCTTGAGCACATTGATGGGGAAATGATTCATCTTAAACGATTGGGCAAAAAGAGCGATGTAAAAGGGACAAAATTAAGATGTTATCCGGGGGATGTCATTTTTGGCAGAAGGCGTGCCTATCTAAGAAAAGCAGCTCTTGTGGACTTTAATGGGTTTTGTTCTGCTCATTCTTTGGTTTTGAGGGCAAACCCTGATGTTATCCATCCAAGACTTTTTCCTTTCTTTTTACATTCCAATGTTTTCATGGACAGGGCTGTTAAAATATCTGTGGGGTCTTTATCCCCGACAATTAATTGGGGAACACTGAAGGAGCAACAGTTTCATTTACCGCCAAAAGAGAAACAAAGCCAATTAGCAGAATTTCTTTGGAGTTCAACTCAAGTAATTGATAAAACTTATGAATTGAGAAAGAAAAACGATATTTTTACCAATGTAGCTCTGAAATCTTTACTTTTAGGACAAGAAAGCAATGAAAAGGGTGAATTAAAGCATATTTCTAGGATAGGGGACATCCCTAAAGACTGGACAGTGGTTACAATGTCTTCGGTCTTTGATCGAATAGTTCAGAAAAATAAAAATCTGGAATCTGATAATGTTCTTACAATTTCAGCGCAACAGGGGTTAGTTAATCAAGAAGAGTACTTCACAAGAAAAATTGCAAGCAAAAATCTTAAGGGGTACTATCTTATATCAGAAGGAGAATTCGTCTATAACAAAAGCTATTCTGAGGGATTTCCAGCGGGAGTAATTAAATCTCTAGATAAATATAAAAAAGGGGTAGTTTCCCCATTGTATATTTGCTTTAAGCCTAAAGAATCCAGCGAACTGAATGTTTATTACAAACATTTATTCAACTTTGGGTTTTTGAATCAGCAGATATTATCGATTGCCAAGGAAGGAGCTAGGAATCATGGCTTGCTGAACGTTAGCGCCAATGATTTTTTTAATCTAAAAATTCCACTTCCTTGTGAGGGATTTATTTCAAGCGTGCTAGAAAAAATTGATAGCATCTTCTTGAATGGAAAAATAATTGATGAGTATTATAAAGCAAATAAAGAACTGAATAAAAGTTTGATAAACCAAATATTTGATTATGATGTTTAACAAGCAAAATACAATTGAAGAATATGTTATTTCTAAACTGTCCGCCAAAGGGGAATACATTCCAGCAGACCAGTTATCTAGAGATGAGAGAGATGTCTTTGTCGAGGGACTCTTAAAGAAGTCCCCAATGAGGATCAATCCCGAAATCAACTTGATGCCGGAGAGGGCAGATGAAGTGATTTATAAAAGAAAGGAAGATTAATGAGTTCAACACAAGACTGGTTAACATTATGTGCAGTAATAGTTGCTCTTTTTGGACCGTATATTTATGATTATTTTAAAAATAGGAATTTAGAATCTAAGCACGATAAAACATTAATCTGCGTTATTAATGATTTTATATCAGACCTCGAAAGGATTTTGAAAGTTCGGAATACGGGAAAAACTAAAGATTCTGATAAGGTGATTTTTGACGAAACATCACGAAGTGAAATGGCTGGATATATGAAAATATTCGAGACGTTGATACTTAATAACTATCAGTTGAGTAAGAATAGTCATTTGCGAGTTATATTTTTTTCTCATTTCCAGAAGAATATGCTTACGATATCCGAAAGGACAGTGGATAATCAAAACGGGCATTTGACTGTTGCAACGGTTAAAAAATTACTTACACATGCTGAGGAAGCTAAAAAAAAGGGTAAATCATGATTTTTAACGAACAAAATACAATTGAAGAATATGTAATTTCGAAGCTCTCCAGTAAATGGAAATACATAGCATCTGATCAATTAGGTAGGAACGAAAGCGATGTGCTTGTGGAGGGGCTGTTAAAGAAATCACTCATGCGCATAAACCCTGAAATAAGAATGATGCCGGAACGGGCAGATGAAGTGATTTACAAGTTGAGAGCAATTCTTATATCAGTACGCGAAGTCGGACTTGTTCGGGCAAACGAAGAATTCACTAAATGGCTTCAAGGTGACAAGACGATGCCATTTGGTGAAAATAATCAACATGTTCCAGTGCGGTTAATAGATATTGAAGATGCGGAGAACAATACGTATATAGTTACCAATCAATATAAAGTGACAAGAGGCTTAACAAAGATACCGGATATGGTTCTTTTGATTAACGGCATACCAGTTATTGTTGGTGAATTTAAGACGCCTGTTAGACCAGCGATATCATGGCTGGATGGAGCGGTGCAGATTCACGATGATTATGAAAATAGTATTCCAGAGCTTTTTGTGCCAAATATCTTTTCTTTTGCTACTGAAGGCAAAACATTCAGGTACGGGTCTATTCGTATGCCGCTCGAGATATGGGGGCCATGGAGGGATGAAACAAAGGAAAATAAGGCATTAGTGGAGCTGTTCGGGCTAAAGGAAGTCGAGATTGCGGTTGAATCTATGCTTGATCCGGAAGTAGTAATAGATATCCTTGAGCATTTCATTATTTTCGCTACAGATAAGAAAAATAGACGAATTAAAATCATTGCACGATATCAGCAATATGAAGGGACAAATCTGATTGTTGAACGAGTAAAAAAAGGCATCGTTAAGCAAGGGCTTATCTGGCATTTTCAAGGTTCAGGGAAATCACTTCTTATGGTCTTTACTGCACAGAAATTGCGTAGTGCGCCTGAACTTAAAAGTCCGACAGTGCTCATAATCGTTGATAGAATTGATCTGGACACACAGATCACCTCGACATTCAATGCCAGCGATGTGCCGAACATTGTAGCGACGGACAGCCGGGAAGAATTACAAAGGCTCTTAAAGCAGGATACCCGAAAAATCATTATTACGATGATGCATAAATTTGCTGAAGCAGATGGTGTTTTAAATGACAGGGATAATATTATTGCCCTTGTTGATGAAGCTCATAGGACTCAGGAAGGTGATTTAGGTAGGAAGTTACGAGACGCACTTCCGAGTGCGTTTTTCTTTGGGTTAACAGGTACTCCTATTAATAAACGTGATAGAAATACGTTTCGCGCCTTTAGCTCAGAGGAAGACTTAAGCGGGTATTTATCGCGCTATTCTTTTGAAGATTCTTTGAGGGATAAGGCTACGCTACCGCTTCATTTCGAACCACGTCTTTTGGATGTGCATGTGGACAAAGAAATCATTGATGCTGAGTTTAGTGCCATGACAGAAACATTATCGGAAGAACAGCGTACGCAGTTAGTAAAAAAGGCCGCGCAGATGTCCGCGTTTTTAAAATCACCGGAACGCGTGAGAAAAATCGTTGAGGATATTGTTCAACATTTTAACGATAAGGTTGACCCTCAAGGACTTAAGGCGCAGATTGTATGTCCTGATCGGCTTGCATGCGATCAATATAAAAAGGAGCTTGATAAAATCATTTCACCCGATGAAAGTGTAGTCGTTATCTCAATAAACCATACGGATGATGACGATTTTAAACGAAAGTATAGAATGGATAGGGATGAGCAGGAAAAGACTTTAGATCGTTTTCGTGACCCCATAGATCCTTTGAAGTTTGTTATTGTAACATCAAAGCTCTTAACGGGGTTTGATGCTCCTATATTGCAAGCTATGTACTTGGATAAAGCCATGAAGGACCATAATCTTTTGCAGGCGATATGTCGTACTAACAGGGTTTATAAAGATAAGACGCATGGACTAATTGTGGATTATTATGGCGTTTTTGATAATGTTGCTAAGGCATTAGAGTTTGACGAGCAATCAGTTCGCCACGTTATCACGAATATTGGTAGTTTAAAAGAGCAACTGAAAGTGGCTATTGCCTTATGCGTTACACATTTCCCAAATGTAGATAGGGGTGTTGAGGGGTATGAGGGTCTTTTGCTAGCTCAAGAATGTGTTAATACAAACACCAAAAGAGACGCTTTCGCTAAAGATTATAGCTATTTATCAAAACTCTGGGAAGCGTTGTCCCCAGATTCTATTTTGAATGTTTATGAAAAAGACTATAGCTGGCTCACGAAAGTATATGAATCAGTGAAACCCCCATCGGGAGACACCGGACGTTTGCTTTGGCATGCCTTAGGTGCTCAAACAATGAAATTAATCCATGAGCATATTCATGTAGAAAAAATCAGCGATGATCTAGAAAAGATCATTTTAGATGTGGATGTTGTTGAAGACTTGATGAAGGCTAAAGATGATAAGAAAACGAAGCTTATAGAAATAGAGATAGTAAATCGTCTTCGCAAAAATAAAGGGAAACCCAAATTCGAGGAACTAGGGAAGCGGCTTGAAGACCTTCGAGACAAAGCGGAACGTGGCTTAATTAACAGCGTTGATCTTTTGAAGCATTTGATAGATTTGGCAAAAGATATTGTTGCAGCTGAAAAGGAAGTTGAAACTGAGCACGAACGCAAAGGTGCAAAATCAGCTCTCACCGAATTGTTTTTAGAAACGAGAACAGATCAGACTCCAGCTATTGTTGAACGCATAGTTAATGATATCGATGAAATTGTTAAAGTTGTCCGCTTCCCAGGCTGGCAATCAACCGCAGCCGGTGAACGTGAAGTAAAGAAAGCACTAAGAAAGACTTTGTTGAAATATAAACTTCACGCAGATCAAGAACTGTTTGATAGGGCGTATGGGTATATAAGGGAGTATTATTGATAAAGTGTATGATAGGAATAGAATGGTTTTACAAGACGTTTAGCAAGAATTAATAGGAGTTATATTTATGGGCAATTCTTTAGATTTTATTCAACCAAAAGATCAAGCGGTTAAGCGCTTGGAGACGATGTTCTCTCAAATGAATGCCATGGTCACATCAACAAAAGACGTTAATGGTGGCTTAGGGGCAAAATATTTTCTTGTAAAAGACGGAGTTTCCTTTTCAGCAATTCTTTATTTCAATAATAAAAGTCAACAATCTTCAAAAGTTGTATTCGAAAAGGCGTCGGAAGAATTTATTAATGAATTTCAGCTAAAGGCTACTAATCAAGAAGTAGCCAAGAAAAAAGAACACAAGACCATTCCTATTTATGTTTGTGTTGATATAAAACCTGAAGGCTTGAGAAACGAACTAAAAGATGATTTTGGTAAGCTAAATATTGAAATAGTTGATTGTGATCGAACTGAACATGTAGATTATCGGATCAGAATGGAAGATAACAATGAATATTTAACGATTACTCAGTATGCATCAGGAAAACTATTGGTTCAAGGGGCATATTCTCAATTGGTTGATAAGGTTGTAGAGGTTGTTGATAAGCGTAAACCGTTGACGGATATGGAAAGGGCTTTGCTTTTTGTCCCAGAAGAGGCACAGAGTTCTTTGAAGAAGGACATTGAGTCAAGGCATAGTGTTTTTGAGCAGGGGCAACAAAAAGGGGTTGTTAAGCAAGATAAATTGATTGATTTTCTTTTTCACAATGACAAACAAACTTACTTTACAGGGGAAGGATTAATTGAGATCTTGAAGGATTCTCAGCAAAATCTTCTCGAATACAATTTTGTTGTAGCACAGTACGCAAAAATATTTGAAGGGTTTCTTATAAAAGTGCTAATAGATAAGAATTTCTTCACGCTGAATCAATATCGGTCTGATTCAAATATTGCTGACATTGGAAATGCTTTAAGAAAAGAAAAACTAAAAAAATATATTAAAGATAAAATACGCAATGGGCACGTTATTGAGAGCATGATCGCAACTTGGGAGGGGAGTCGGTGCAAGGAAATGCACTCAGATCCAGTCGCAGAAAAAGACATTATAAGTGTCCCTACATTAGAAGAAGCCGTTGAGCGCGTGGGAGGGATAAAAAGTTGCATGAAAGATGCTTATCGGATTTTGATAGAGTATGGATGGTCAGATGTTGATTTAAAAACAAATACTAGTGAAGAGAATCAACCCGAAGTAGAGGTTATAGATTCGTTTAATTCAATTATTGGTATAGATGAATCAGGGAAAGGCGATTATTTCGGCCCCCTGGTAATTGTAGGGGTATTAGTTGATGCTTCAGATGAAGAAAAACTTATTGAATTAGGAGTGAAAGATAGCAAAAAGCTTTCAGATAAGCAGATCAAAAAAATAAGTAGTGAGATAGCGAAGGTAATGGGGCAGGATAAAATTAATATCGTTGCTATTTCACCTGAAAAATACAATTCATTGTATTCTAAAATGAAAAACTTGAATCGTTTGTTAGCGTGGGGACATGCTAGGGTACTTGAAAATCTACTTGAAAAATATAGCTGTGATGGTGCAATATCCGATCAGTTTGGTGACGAGCAGTTTCTTAATAATGCTTTGATGGAAAAAGGGAAAAGCGTTAAATTAATTCAGATGCCAAAGGCCGAACAGAATATTGCTGTTGCAGCAGCCTCAATTATTGCCCGCAAAATATTTGTCGAACAACTAGAGCGTTTATGTAGAAAATATAATGTGCCGACAGCAAAGGGTGCATCCGATCAAGTTGTTCAAGCTGCCCAGACAATTGTGTCAGAGCATGGAAAGAGAGAATTAAGCAAAGTGATCAAGATGCATTTTAAAACAACGGATAAGGTGATGTTAGGGTAAGAGGCACCTAGCCATTCGATAAAAATGATTTTAATAATATTCTTTGAAAAGAGCTAATGGGATAATTGCCAGACGCTGTACCTGAGGTGTTAGATAGAAGGCAAAACAAGTGAGAATGGGAATTTTTTTTTAATATAAAGGAAATATATGGGAACTTCAGTATCACAGCCATCACCACGAAGTAAAGAGTGGAGAGAAGTCAAATCGGAATACTTGATTCCTAATCTGGAAATACAGCCACTGATTGGGAAAATAGTCCATGCAATTGGACCTGATCCTGAAAAGATATTGGTAGATGAAGCCGTTAGTGAAGTTTTGTGTCAATCTTTAGAATTTATAAAAGAAACTTCTAAAGAAGGCAATAAGTTTATTGAAAAGTCGAATAACCCTTATTTTAAGTTTATCAGCGTAGGTTTAAATATAACCAAGGAATCTTTGGTAGAAAATAAACTTAACTCACTTTACGGTGAAGTGGCAGTTCTGGGTGCTGGGGAAATATTTATAGAGACGGTTGGAAAAGCATCACAGGATAAAAGCAAGGACTACAAAGAGTTAATTGCAGACATCAACGGATACATCGAGGAAAATAAAGGAATTCAGGATATTGGATTAAAGTTCATAGAGAAGTATTACGCAAGAATGCTGAAATATTACATTAGTAGGGACATAGATGCGTATATCGGAAATATGAATTTTCCCACAATAAGTTCCGAGAACGATTTGTTTGATTCTATCGACATAAAATTGGATGGGTTGTTTAAGAAGATAAATTTAAGAGAAGAAGCGATTGAGCTGGAGGCAAACCTAAAACAAAAGGGTCTTAATCGCAAGAAGACTAAAAAAACAATAGAAAGTGTAATTAGAAAAGTTAACAAAGAATTCTACGAGAGGGAGGGTGATGATGAATAGCTATAATATCATATCATCCTTCGGAATAGACGATCGTATAAAAGATCGAGTTCAAGGACAGTATCCCGAATCTATTCAATTTGTTTTGCATGGAACGGATAAGAATATATCACATGGGTTAGATAAATTGTTAAAGGAATTGAAAATATCTCGTTTAACTGACGAAGTCCTGGATTTATATGAAATTGCAACCATTGTTTATGCCGCTGACAAGAAGTGTGGACGAGGGAAAAGGGAAGATTGGATTAGGAATATGGATTTTTATATTCCAGTCCGAAATCTAATATTTTGGGAAACACAAAAAAGATTATTGGAAGACATGATATCTTTTTTGTCAGGGGATAATGTTAGGATGAACTTTTCTCAATATAATTCTACTTGTAAGAGTCAGATAAGGAGAATGTATTTTCGAAGAAGGAAACAATCCAGGCAATGGAGAGAAAAATTCGATAATGTAGATAGTGTTGCTCTTTTCTCAGGAGGACTTGACTCAACTTCAGGAGCAATAAGGTTGATGGGGGAAGGGCTAAACCCAATATTAGTGAAAGTGACTGGCGATGGGTCAAAGGCTTCAGACATTGTTAAATTCATTGGGGATAGGCTGGACAAAACAATACCACACATTCATACACAAGCTAAACCTAGTGGCGGAGCAGCGGAAGAGTCACAAAGGATGAGGTCATTCTATTTTTTAAGTATAGCATTTTTTGTGGCTAATAGATTTGATATAAAAGATATTTTTATAAATGAACATTCCATTATGACTATCCACCTCCCTTTGACAATGTCAAGAATAGGGAGTTTTTCAACGCATACAGCACATCCCATTTTTTTAGATAAATTCGCTCAATTGGCTAACAGTTTAACTGATAATAAAAGAGAATTTAGAGTTAGAAACATTTTTGCTTTAGCAACAAAGGGAGAAGTAGTTGATTCTATCTGTGAAGATGGGTTTAAAGATATCATTAAGCACACAAGCTCTTGTGCACACTTAAACTCGATAAAGCAAACCATAAAAAATATTGACCCAAAGAGCCAGCCATTAGGGAATATACATTGTGGGTATTGTGTCCCGTGTGTAATACGATATTTTGCTGTAAAGCAATCGAAGTATAATTTGGAAGATAAGGATGATGTAGAGTATTATTTTAGTAATAACATTTTAGAGAGATTTTTGAGCGATGAGGTCAATAAAAGTTCAGGTATTGCGGTCGATTGGTTATCCAGTATTTTAGGTGTTATGAGGCTTGTTAATGATTTCATGCAAATGAATGATATAGAACTGCTCATAAAATATCCTGAGATTACAGAATCTGAAATAATTGGGCTTGAAGCTCTTGATATAATCAGTGTACATAGAAGGTTTGCTCGAGAAATAATGTCGGCAATAAATGAAAAAATACCAGATTATAAGTTTTTAATCGATAAGGAATTCCAAAAGAAATATGAAAATGATCTAAAGCGTTTTAATTTTGATGATTTATTGGCGTCAATTTTAGAAGAAACAGAAATAAATATAAAAAGTGCTGCTTATGACAAAATTTCCAAGAAACTTAATGATTATAGGTGGATCGCACAATTTGCAGTAATGAGAGGATTGATAAAACCTCATCAACTACAGTCAACAGTTCACAAGTTTGTTTCTGATATAGCGAAGGCTGCAAAGGAACGAGGCAAAAAAAATATTACGAGTAGAGACATTGGGGACGATGAGCTATGTCATTGCCCCCCTTGGACAAGTTAGGAGGATGAAATGAGTGCAAAAGAAAAAGCATATGATACATATATTGAGATGGCTAAACAGATATTAATAATTGCGACTGGGGCAATAGTTTTGAGTTTGTCGCTTTTGTCGGATGTGTTTGGGGGGGATGCTAAAAAAATGGGATTATTAATTGCTTCATGGGGGCTCTTTTTAATCACAATCATTTGTGGTATTTTCTTTTTTCAAACAATGACAGGAAATATGGATAGAGCTGGCAAAATAGAAAATTTCGATATTAATAAAAAGGAGATAAGAATTACTGCTATTTTGATGAACATATTCTTTGTGACAGGACTTACACTTTTTATCACATTTGGTACTATCAATCTGGTTGACGGAAAATTCTGTAATAACGAAAAGAAGGGTAGTGCAGAGCGAGAAGTAGAAAACAAAAAAAATGATAAAGAAAAAAGTTTGGAACCTGCCCCTGTAGTCAAAAAATAAAATAATTGCCAGACGTTGTACTTAAGGGCATATGATCAAAACGATTTGTGAATTAAGTATGGGTAAGTAAAAACCCGTCTACCCGGAATTGTTTTGTAAGTTTAGGGGATATATGGTTAGATATGGCAGCAGCAGTCGACTATACAAGGTTCAGTTTACACTTGAGAAGAAGTAACCAGTATTTCTAGAGGACTATACATAACAAATGTAGGAAAACAAGACGATGAGCAAACTAATTGACAATATAGATCAAAATGTATTTGGGGAGCATTTGCGAAAGTGTGGAGAAAATGCGGACTACATAGAAATTGCGGTCGCTTTTTTCACCGATATGGAATTAATTAAAAAATGGGTAGAAGAAGGTAAATATATTGATTTGTATGTAGCCCTTCAAATTCCCACGAAACCTGCAGCTTTAAGGCTATTATTGCAACTAGATACAACTAAAGTTAATTTGTATTACGTCACAAAATCATTTCATTCGAAATGTTATTTATTCAATAGAGATAAAAGTGAAAAAACGGGATTTATCGGCTCTTCTAATTTTACAAATGGAGGTCTTTTTAATAATATTGAAGCGAATATGTTGGTAGATACTGACAATGAAGGGATGCTTTCCGAAATACAAAATCATTTTGATAGGCTGAAAGAATTTTCGAATGTTTTAACTCCTATAGAGTTAGACAAATATGAAACAATATACGATAGGAATAAAGATAGTTTGCGAAAAATTAAATCTGACCAAAAAGAATTCAATCAAGCAAGAAAAAGTAAGAAAAAAATAAAACCTGACAAAATATGTAAAGAGGCTCGAGACTATCTGAAATTTTGGGAAAAAGTTGATATTATTGTTAAATTGATAAAGGTCTTATCTGAAGAAGAGTGGCCTAAAGTTCCAGTGTATTTAACAGTTGACCATTTTTGGCATTGGATCAAAGTTGAATGGGATAAAAAGAATATCAGAAAAATACAGGGAGATCTGAAATATAGGGAGGCGGAAGTACCAAGATTATTTAAAAAATATATACGTTATGATACAGCAGGCCCTAACTGGACAAAGAATATGCCTCAGGTATCTAAACGGTTGAAATTCTTGCTAGGGCGAAAGAGGATCAACAAATTAAGTAATGAAGAAGCAGAAGAGGTGTATAGGAGCTTACATTCAGGGAATAGCAGAGCTGTTAGATTTTCGGCTGACAAGAAATTTACTAAGGAAAATGGTATAAAAAGAATACGGAAGTCTTTAGAATATCTATTGTTTTCGGAAGATCAAATAATAGAAAGAATTCATAGACTCATAAATGATCCTAAGTATAAACTAAGTGAATTTGGTCCGTCTAACACCCAAGAGCTTATTGGTTGGATGTTCCCCGGAGACATGCCATTGCGTAACCGTAAAGCCGATTTTGCCGTTGAGATGTTAGGATATAAATTCAAATAACAGGGGCAAAATTAGTGCCAAAAACGGATCTATCCATACCTCAATAAATTTTCTACCTAGATATAATTACCAAAGCTCTAAAAATATGATATACTTGTTTTGAAGATGTGGTAAGGGCAGAGCAATCTGCTATATAAAACAGGCAAAACCTGGATTATACAAGAAGACGTGGAGAAAACGTGGAATTGTATAGTTCAGGTTTTTTTTTATTTATAGGAGGTTTTATGGCTCTTAAAATGTTTAATGCGCTTTTGCCCTATTTTGGTAGCAAGAGAAAGTTATGTTCAATAATCTTTAAAATCATCTCAAAATATTATCACAGAAACGATTGGTTTAATATGACATTTGTTGATGCTTTTATGGGGAGCGGGGCAGTAAGTTTGTTTGCAAAGGCTCAAGGGTTTAAGGTTATTGCTAATGATATTGCTGAAAGGAGCTATATAGCAGGTAAGGCGTTAATAGAAAATAATAGGATAGAAATAGACCATACAGACACTGAGAACCTATTCAGAAATCATCCTAACAACAATCATTATATCGAGGAAAATTATGTTCCTGATGTATTTCTTGAGAAACACGCGAAGTTTCTCGACAACGCATTTTCAAACGCGGATGATTTTCTTCTAAAATATTTACTTATCAAATACATTTTCACTTTAAGACCATATTCCAAATTCTCATCACCCAATGCTTTTAATAAACCTATGGCAGAGGGAAGATACGACGAGATAAAATCTACATATACAAATCATATAAATGGTAACCTAAAATCTTCAGTAACTATCCTGCGAGAGGAGAAAGACAAAATCAATAGTGGCATATTCACTAATAACGAGAAGAACGAAATGCATAAAGAAGATGTTTTCGATTTTTTACGGAAAGTTAATGGAGATGTTTTGTATCTGGATCCGCCTTATGCGGGAACGCTTGCCTATGAAAATGAATATGCTGTATTAGACGACATACTGGGAGATAAAACTCCTAAAAGCGGGTTTTCGGAGAAGGAAGGTATGTATATGCTGGACTCTTTATTTGATGAGTCAGAGAAGTTCCCGCTTTGGGTAATAAGTTTTGGTAATGCCGGAGGGAACAATAAACTAGAAGATCTGGTAAAACTTGTATCTAAATATCGAAAGTGTGAAGTGAAAGAGTTTGCATATAAACATTGTGAATCTGTAGCCTCGGAGGAACATAAACAAAAATCAAAAGAATGGGTGGTGATAGGACATGGATGTAATTAATATTAAAACAAGTGAACTTAAACCTAACGAGTATAACCCCAATGTGGTATCAGAGGATATTATGGCCAAATTAAGGGCAGAAATCGCCCGGAAAGGCCTCTGTGTGCCAATAGTTGTGAGAAGTAGGGACAATGCCTATGAAATCGTTGATGGAGAGCACCGGTGGCGAATTTGCCAGGAATTGGGGTGGGGGGAGGTTCCCTGCGTTATACAAGATTATGACGATAATGAAGCCAGAATAAAGACACTTCAGCTAAATTATATGAAAGGGTCGGTGATCCCTATAAAACTGGCAAATCTTATACATGACCTTAACCGGGAAATAAAAATAGAGGAGCTTGAAAAAATGCTCCCATATGAAAAGATTGAGATAAAAGATAGCCTCGAACTATTAAAACTATCGGAAAACTTTGAAAACGGGGTTAAGGTGAATACGGAAGACGAGGAAGAACCAAGGGTTGTCTGGACAGTAGTTTTAAGAAAAGAAGAAGCTGAAACAGTGGATACAGCCATAGAAGAAATAAAGAAGCATTTGCCCCAGGAAGTGAAAAATTCAAAAGCGTTAGCGCTTGAGATGTTATGCAGGTATTTTCTTTTAGATAAAGGAGTTAAGGGATATGAGATGGTTGATAAGGAAAATATTCTTGATAAGAATTTTATGGTTTCGGATATAGGGGGTAAGGATGTATGAGCCTATAAAAGACGCAACAAAAGAACTATATATTAAGATATGGGTGCATTACTCTGTTGGACATTTAAGCCAACAGCAGTTAGCGGAACTATTTGATTGTGGAGAGAATACTATTCGTAACGCGGTCAAATGGTGTGCGGATAACCGAATACAGTTTGACACGCCTATTCTTGTAGAAGCGGCGAAAGAATCGCTCGAAACAAGATTAAGGGAACTTAAAACTGATCTTGTAAACATAAAAGAGATGCATCCGGTGAACTGGAACGCTGTAATAGGCGTGCATAAGATTATAAAAGAGAATGAAGAACTTCTGTGGAAACTTCAATCTGTCATACAGGATAAAAATATAGTCAATATAAATGCTATACAAATTACACAGGTAGCAAAAGCAAGAGAGGAAATAGAGGAGAACCTAACGAATGAACAAAGAAACAGCCTCGTTGCCAGAATTAGAGAAACTGTTAACGGGTGGTGAGACGACAAAGAAAGATCTGGATGATTTAGCCTGGTTTATAGAACATCACGAATATGAGCATAGGGTTGTTGATGTTAGGACATTTATTGATAGTCCGGAATATTTAAACGCGGAAAAAGAATGTTGGTCTTCAATAAAAGACGACCTGGAAGAACTATTTGCAGGAGATTATACAGAAGCCGTGTTTTGTGAAGGGATCGGTGCGGGTAAGAGTTTCAAGTCCTCAATCATAATGGCGTATCTTGTATATAAGACCTTGTGCCTTAGAAATCCCCAAGACGTTTTAGGCCTGGCAAAGGATAGCCAGATATGTTTCATTAATATGTCTGTAAGGGCGGACCAGAGCAAACGTGTAGTATTTAATGAGATAAAAGGGCGTATAGATAACAGTCCCTGGTTCAGGACAAAATATCCGCCGGACTCAAACATAAAGTCAGAGCTTCGTTTTCCAAAGGGAGTTACAGTATTTCCTGGTAATTCCAGGGAGACTTTTCCATTAGGGCTTAATATCCTTGGCGGGGTAATGGATGAGGCGGCCTGGTACACAGAGACCAAAGACCACGATGTCGCAGAGGAAATTTTTAATGCCTTGCATAATCGTATCAAGAACAGATTTGGGGATAGGGGACTTCTCGTCATAATAAGTTCACCGCGTTATGTAGATGACTTTATTGAGAAGAAGATGAGTGAAGCGGATACCAATCCCATGATATTCGCGAGAAGAAAGATGCTCTGGGACTCAAAGCCCGCCTCATGTTTCAGCGGGGAATGGATAGATCTTGATGAATATAGAATACCTAAAGATTTTGAAATAGAAGCCAAAAGAAACCCAGAAGTATTTAAACGAGATTATATGGCTATACCGTCTCTAGCATTAGAGCCGTTCTTCAAGCAATTTAGCTTGATAGAGAAATGCATAACAGAGGAAATTAAACATCCGATAGATGAGAACGGTAACTTTTATGACTGGTTTAAGGGCAAGAGACACACGTCTTACCATATTCATGTAGACTTGTCGCTAAAAAGGGACGCTACGGGGGTGGCTATGGCTCATAATGAAGAAGATATGTTAGTTGTGGATTTAATGCTTCAAATAAAGCCTCCGCTTGGAGGAGAGATACGTTTTGCCGATATAAGGAATATGATAATAGAAATAAAAAACAGAGGATTCAGATTGAGGAAAGTTACTTATGACGGCTGGCAATCCGTAGATAGTATTCAGATTTTAAGAGAAAACCATATATATTCTGAAACGTTGAGCGTTGATAGAGATACTTGTGCCTATGATACCCTCAAAGAAAAAATATATGAAGAAAAAATAAAGTATTATAGATACGAACCCTTCCTTAAAGAGGTAAGACGGTTAGAACTAAAGGAGGGGAAGAAAGTCGACCATCCGCCAGTAACCGGTTCAAAAGATGTTACTGATGCCGTGGCCGGAGCAGTCCTTATGGCTGCCAAAGCTGTGGGAAGAAAGGCTACTGTGTCATTTTTTTAGATTTATTTATTTGCAATTAAACATACACCCCGGGTTCTCCTAATCACACAATATCGCCAAATCCAGATCACATAACCTTATACACTATAAAGACTTAAACCCCTTAAAATCAGGCCTTTCCCTGGGTGTTTCGTATATCCAATATATTCAATTAAACACGTTATTTAATCACAAATAACTTGCTTTATGCCCGATCTCATGGCAATGATTGAAGTAACGAAGGGAGGACGCCATATGAAACGTGAAATTAGCGACTTTTTAGCCTATATTGGTACAGAACGGGGCTTATCCCCGAAGACGGTATCTGCATATGCCTATGATCTATCGAAATTCGGTGAATTCGCAGATAACGAGCTCGGGACTGGCGGGGATATTGGGGATATCGATCAGTATGTAGTAAAGGCATATATGCGGTTTCTAGCGGACAAAGGGTATCGAAAACCCAACTCCAGTGTTGCTCGGGGCAGAAAACTGGCTACACTAAAAGCGTTCTTTAAGTTTCTTATGGGCGAAAAACGGATAAAGGTAAATCCTGTGAGTGAGATAAAGATGCCTAAAGTCCAGAATAAAGAGCCTTCTTACCTTACGGAACAAGAATACAAGAGACTATTGCGGACCATAAAGAAGACGGCAACCGGATATTTCAGGGAAAGAGATATGGCGATTGTATCGATGTTGCTTGGAATGGGGTTAAGGTTAAGCGAATTAGTAGAGCTTGATGTGGGATGTGTTAATTTTGATGATGGGACGGTGATAGTGACAAGAAAAGGGAACCACGAACGGGTACTACCGGCAAACGATGATGTTATGATAGCTATTAAACGCTACCTAAAAAGAAGGAAAGATGTAAATGCGACTTCACCACTCTTTTTAAGTAAGCGGAATAGCCGAATAGCCAACGCTTCTGTCTGGTACCTGGTGAAGAAATATATGAAACAGACCCGGATAGAGAAAGATAAACTCTCGCCACATACTTTGAGGCATACATTCGCGACTATTCTTTTAAAACAGGGTGAGAATATACTTACCATAAAGGAGCTCTTATCGCATCGTAATCTGCGTACCACGGAGCGATATTTACATATAGACAACAAAGATCTTAAAGAGGCTGTTGGTAAGATCGATTTAAGGGTAAGATGATTGGAGGGGCTGCAAGAGAAAGCTGAAAAAGATATGATATTGATCCGGAAGGGATTATGAAAGAAGACAGCTAAATTTTTCAAGGAAGAAAAGGAAAAGTATGAAAAATATGAATAACGTAAAAAAAGAATTATCAGATAGGGTATATAAAAAAACCGAAGAAGTATCGGACTATATGCGGGGATACAGAAAGACTTTTTTGCCGGTGCTTCTCGCCGTTCTGATAGCAACTAATGTATATGCTTCAAGTGTTGAAGTTAAGCTCGTTTCTACGGAGACGAGGGGAGAAAAGGCAAGTCCAGAACTGATAAAAGAAATAAAAGCACAAAAACTTGCTGATGCAGATAAGTTCACTCAAATAAAGGAAAAGGGAGAGAAGTTTCGAGATGAGTACGGCCGATTGGTGTATGAAACACCAGACGGAGTAAGGCATAGTTTTCAAGGGGATACAGGTGAGACAACAACAGCAGAAGACTACATTGAGACAAGCGGAAAAGGATATGATGCGATGATAGATGCATATGAAAATCCTAAAGTAATAGGAGTTGTTGATGACTGGTCAGCAATAACAAGAACTCAGAAAGAACACGAAGAGGCTGTCGAAATTATAAAGGCAATGCAGGAAAAGAGGAGAAAACAATGGGAAAAGGAATAAATGTTATAATAGATAAATCGGGAGGTAAATAAAAATGGATAATCAAAAAAATAAAAAAGACGAAAAAAAGCCATTGTTGGATAAGTTGTATGAGAAAGCAAAAGACGACCCTATCTTAATTCCGTTGACGTGGAGGATTTGGATAGCGATAGCAATCGGGCTGTATGCGTTCGTAGGACTTGTGCTTTTCCCTATACATACTTGCTTGACGGTTGATCAGAAGGTATTCCCAGAAGACGTGGCGTTCATTGGAGTAGGTTTTCTGGTAAGTGGGATATTGTTTTTCGCAAGTTACAGAGCCATCAAGAAAGAGAGAGGTAAAAATTGGTTGAGGTGGTTTAAGCGATAGTGAGGCACACGTTTGCTACTACACTTTTAACTCAAGCCGAGAACATGCCTATCATAAGAGAATTATTCTCACACCGGAATATCTGAACAACCGAACGCTATCTCTATATAAATAATGAAGATTTGAAGATAGCTGCTGGAAAGACCGATTTATCATCAAAATAAGAGGATAAATATTTCAGAATTGTTAAATAATACTGTAAGGGGTATAATACTTGCAAATTATCACGTTTATTATTATCGATGACCGTTTTTGTGCTTGGTATTTGTGATGTGAAAGGAAGTGAATGAATAAGAAATACAATCGACAGGACATTCATTATTTACTTGCGGGTATATACGAACTTGATGATAGTCAGTTAGGCTGGCTAATGAAATCTTTGGCAATCTTAGATGATCAAATGATTGATAAAGTAACGCGTGAAGTATATTTTGTGGCGTCCAACCATACGCTATGGGCATTTTATATGAGAAAAAACGCTTTTCATTTAAAACAAAAAAGAGCTATTATTTTCTTTTCAGAACAGTTATTCGAAAGAAAAGAAGAAGAAATTATTCATACAATTTTACATGAAATAGCCCATCATATTTTAAAACATAAGTGTTTGTTGGATTTTTCAGATAGTGAAATGCATTTAGCTGAAAAACTGATGGAAGCTCAAGAAAAAGAAGCGGATGTATTAGTTCGTAAGTGGTTTAAAAATAGCAGGAGCTAGCAGAAAGATAAACTTATTTTAGGCAGCGCTCTGTTTTGAATGTTATGCATAAGTATGCTGAAAATGTGGAGAAGAAGTGGATAATAAAGTTGAGAGAATATTAGCGGAGTATGATAGCAATAAGAAGCCTGGGAAAAGTTGTCAGAAAAGCATTGCTGTGAAGGAAAATCTTCTGTTCAAGGGTGAGCTTGAGAAGGTAAAAAGTTATCTGGGCAAGCCATTTTTCCGGGTTAAGAAATGCTCAAATAAAGTTTTGAGAGAATACGCTATTAATAATCCGCTGATGAAATGGGATTACCCTGAAAAAGAAGAAGTATTAAAGAGCGCGGGATATTCTGCAAAGAAATCGTTGAAGAATAAACAGCGGTTTAACAGAAAGCTGGCTGTCTATGAAACGGATTATCTCGAATGGAGGAGATTCTGCGAGAGATGGGATATTAAGCCAGCCTGGAATGGAGAGTTAAAAAAACTGGAAGAATATGTTAAAGATTCTGTTTTATTGGGAACGATGGAATACGGCACGGTTGGCAAAAAATCAGTATTTTTAGAATTGGACAGCTGGGCGAAACAGGATGACATAAAAAGACGGTGGAAGCAGATTGAAGCCTTGCAAAAAAGCATTCACACCGACCTCAATGAAGGCAAAGCTAAGATGAATCGGGATATTAGCTGGTATAAACTGAATAAAGAACTTGGCTGGAGTCTTAAAAGGATAGCGGAACTATGGTTGACATCTTATCCTGAGGAAGTAGATGTTCTTGTTTTAAGAAGGATGAAGAAGAACGAAGATATAAATCTTATTCTGAAAGATTTATTAGATGAAACGGTAAGAGGTAAAAGTGATAGGAAAGAAGTTAAAGCTTTAGGAAATATGATAGACGAAGCGGAGAAACTCAAATTGCTTAAAGACGATATAACTTTGCTTGAGTGTGTAAAGTCCGGAAAGCTGTCAGAGAAGGTTAAGAAATATTTCTATGCGGAAAGGGAAGAATATATTTCCGGTATAAGAGGTAGAAAGAAGGCTAAGGGTGAGTCTCCTCTTAATGCTGCTATTCGCAAAGCAGTAAAAAGAGTAGAAAAAGACATATTTGCTAAGAAAAAAAAGGAAAAAATAAAAGAAACACCATTCAAAATCACATATGTTAAGTAATTCGGACAAATAATAGTATTTTCTGTGTCCGTATATTTTTATTCAAAAGAGCCTATGATGTTTATAAAAACGTTGTAGGTTCTTTTTTTTTTAAATGAAGGAGAATGTGGTGACTGATTTAATAGTTTCTGAAGTATCTGTCGAACCTATCGTAAACAAGGCAGGGCATCTGGGGTTCGTCAGCTTTGTCATAAATAATAACTTTCGTATATGCAATGTAGCAATACATTCCAGCCCTTCATCGCCATTCGGCATTCGCTTGGTTTTTCCGCAGAAAGAATACAAGGGAGTCCGGTTAAATACGGTCTATCCCATCAATCAAACGACGTATCAAGTTGTTCTTGTTGCTGTTGCAGAGGCCTATGAGGAGCTAATGGAAAAAATTAGATAAATTTTTTAAAAAAAGGAAAAAGTGATGATGAACAAAGAGAAGTTTTTTAATACACTATTCGAAGAAGTCCCATCCCTATTAAAGGGTTTTATAGAAACCCGTGAGTTCATACTAGGCAGAAAATTTCCAATTAGAAAGTTTCACAAATCAATCGAATCCGTTATAAAGCATATTCCAGAAGGGGATTATTATTTTGGGGTTTGCCTTAGAATAACCGATAAAAACGGAAAAAAAGAAAACATTCGATATATTACTACATTATGGGTAGATATAGATTATGGACAAGTAGGACATAAGAAACCTTCCAAGTTTTCAACTAAAGAAGAGGCATTAAATGCCCTAAAAACATTTGAGTTTTCACCGACGCTTATAGTTGATAGCGGAGGAGGATTGCATTCCTATTGGGTTTTGAAGGAACCGGAAGAAATTAAAGATGTTGAGTATATAGAAGGTGTATTGAAAGGTGTTACACAGCATATTGGAGGGGACGAAGGAACGCATGACATAACACGAATACTTCGAGCTCCAGGAAGTAATAACCTAAAAATACCTGACAATCCCAGACCGTGTAAGGTTATAGAGTTTAATGAGGACGCACGTTATAACATTGAGGATTTTGAAAACTATGCAGTGCCCATATCGTCTATTCAAAGTTCCACGGCTATTTCTTTTTCTAAAGAACTTCCAAAGATAGATTTTCGAAAAATTAGAGTGGAACCACATATCAAAAAGCTCATAAAAAATGGTAATACGGAAGGATTTTATTTAAGTCGTAATGAATGCGACTTGGCGGTAATAAATGCCTTAGTGCAAGCAGGACATGGTAATGATGTTATTAAGGCAATATTTTCTAATGCTAATAATAAAATATCAGAGAAATATTTTGAAAAAGGTGCATTTGGAGACAATTATCTATCACATCAGATAGGCAAGGCCAGGGCACTTAAGGAAAATATAGATAATATTAATAAACTCCTGAAAGATGGAAAAATTGAGAATGCGAGTTTGGGAATAGACAAACTTCCAGAACAATATAGGAAACTTTATGAAAAACGATTAAACCAGCAAATGGGAGAGCCTTGCAATATATATGAAGATAAAAATAGGTATCTTAAGATTGGGTATGATGGGAAACAAGAAAAAATTATTCAAATAAGCAATTTTACTCTTACCATTGTAAATCGGTTTATCACTTCGGATGAATGTACTCGTGAAGTGTATTTTCAAAATATAAAAGGCGATAAGACTAAAGAGTTTATCTTGGGTTCACAACAAATGGCTTCGCTTGCTCGTTTCAAAGAGTTTTGTCTTGCCAAAGGTAATTTCTTGTTTGAAGGCACAGATAGGGACCTTATGGAACTATGGAAACTCGAATTCTCAAAAGATGAAGGGAAAGTAATATATCAATCGGATCATTTAGGATTTTTAAAAGAACATGATATTTGGTTATTTAATAATTGTGCGATAAAAAACGGAAAACATTACCAGCCTGATGATAACGGGATTATATGGATTGATGGTTGTGGGCACAAAGCACTATCGCTAAATGATAAAGATGTCGGAGAATTACCTGCGCTTAAAAAACTCTCACCTGAAGAGATGTCAGAGAAGGAAGCTTGGTTTGTGGATAAATTAAAAGAGAACGTTGGCGGATATGAAGCTTGGCTTGCGATAGGATGGATAAAAGCAGGGGTTTATTCTAACAGTGTATTCAAAGCACTAGGGCTATTTCCATTTTTGTTTATATATGGCAAAACGCGATCGGGTAAAGATACGTTGGCGGGATGGTTGTTGTCCTTATTTGGGATAATGCGGACAGAAGGAGAGAGCCTGCCTGAAATGACAACACCTGTGGGAATATCCCGAAAGGGGGGATACTTTTCTTCACTTCCTGTTTGGCTCGACGAGTATCGAAACGATAAAAAAATTATAAGGTTTAACGGCTTTTTTAGAAATCTGGTCAATCGCACCGGTGCAAGCAAGGGGCGTAAGACACAATTCGGAACTTATATTCAAAAGATACGAGCTAATTTCATTTTCAGCGGGGAACAATTACCGGAAGATCCCGCCTTGCGCAATAGATGTATTCCTACTCGTCTATCAAAGAACAGAAGAAACGATGGTTTATATGACGAAATCAACGAAATCAGCAGCAGTTTTTCATCAATAGGGCTTAAATGGATAATGGAGAAGACAGACGAAAGCACAGGAGAGCTTATATCAGTCATAAAGGAAATAAAGCAAGACTTAATTACTAATCATGGATTAGATTGCGATCATGCGGAGATATATGCTGTTCCAATTGCTGGCTTTCTTTCTATAAGGAAAGACCATGATTTTTATGCGTGGGTAGTTTCTGAAGCAAAAAGGGAAAAAATTGAAAAGAAGGACGCTGATATAATTAACCAGTTTTTTGATGACCTGGAAGGATTACACTCCAAAGAGGTTATAGATAAGGCACATGTATTGTACGACAACGGTGAGATATATTTATGGTTTAACGAGGTTTATCGTATTTGGAGTAGTACATTTAAAGGCACAGGTGAAAACCCGTTTCCTAAGTCGACTATTTTGGACTATTTGAAGGAGGAGCCCTACTGGATCCCGCATGAAAAAGACCATAACGGTAACCCGAAGACCCAGAAGAAGCTAGCTGGGGTGAACAGAAGGTGTATTATTTTGGATCACGAGAAAGCCCCGGCATCGCTTAAGGCGCTCATAGATGCTCAAGCATTTTGATGTTTGTTACCAAATGTTACTATGATGTTACCGTGTTTGTTACCAGTATAACATATTTATCTATAAGGTGTTAAGCGGTTTTAGTAGCAAAGTAGCAAGATTTTTAGAATAGACACACAAATATGAGATTAGAGAGAATATGAACACACAACATAGACATTAAAGATTGATAGATAGAAACAGATACTGTTTTGAAATATACGTTACCGTGATACTTTTGACATAACTGACTGATTATACATGAGTTAAGCGGTAACAAGGTGTGTTACTAAAATGATACCAGGAGTGACAATGATGATACCGAACCAGATTTTGAAATATTTCAAGAAAGCCCAAACAGTAAAGAGAAAAAAGACGCCAGATTTTTTGAAGATGACATTGGATGAGTTTGAGTCGGCCGATGTGATTTTGGAGGTGAAAAGCAAGATATTAGAAGAACATGTTTATTTTGTGTCAAACGAAGCACAGTTAGCAGAAATACCCAAGAAAGACTACGTCGTGTATTTTGCCAGAGAATTAAAGAATATCGTTGAGGAAGGAATAGATGAGGAATTGCTTAAAAGCATTCATTTAACAAAGAAAGTTTTAGGAAAGGGGGTGCGTTGTGTAAAAAGTAGAGACTATGAGGAAGTTGTTAACAAAAAAAACAAATCGAAAGAGGAGGAAGAAGATATGGGAAAGTTAAGTGATTTTGTAAACCGGAACAGTGAATTTGTAAAATTGGAAGATGGAGGGTCAATAGAATTGATATTCAAAGAATTTGAAGTTGTTCCAAATCCATACGATGATGGAAAAGAAATCGTTAATTACACATTTGAAATGGATGGAAAAACAAAAACATTACGAAGTGCCGCCTGTACACTCGCGAGAGCCTTCGACAAGATCCAACCCGGAACAAAAGTAAGGATAACGCGTAAGGGGCTGGAAAACAAAACTTCCTATAAAATAGAGGAAGAGAAAGATGATTGGCTTGAAGAAGATCAAGAAAAGGAAGAGTAAAAAGCGGAGTAGTCGCCTGCTCCGCTGACTGATACAGAAAATATCCGTAGCAGTTATGAGCAGGGGGTCAACACAAGGGAAGAAGATATGCATACAAAAAATATAATAAAAAGTAATAAGATGGAAATTAATGATGATTTTAAGAAGATTTTTTCTTTTATTAAAAACACTAATGAAACGGTTTTTATTACGGGTAAAGCTGGGACAGGGAAATCGACTTTTTTGGAATACTTCAAGGAGAACAGCAGAAAAAAAGTGGTAATCACAGCGCCGACAGGTATTGCGGCATTAAATGTTTCAGGGCAGACAATTCATTCTTTCTTTGGGCTTTCATGGGGATTGCTAAAGAAGGACGATATTTACCCAAGTCGCAAGAGAGAAGACCTCTTGAAGGCAATAGATACTCTTGTTATCGATGAAGTCAGCATGGTGCGAGTAGACCTTCTGGAGGCCATAGATCAAGTCTTTCGCATAAATATTGGTAAAGATATTCCTTTTGGAGGCAAACAAGTTATTTTTATAGGAGACCTATTTCAACTTTCCCCGGTCATAAAGGAAACGGAATTAAACAAATATTTTGAACCACGATATGGAGGACATTATTTCTTTAATGCCGATGTGTTTAATGAAATAAAACCGGTATGTTTTGAACTAACAAAAATTTATAGACAAAAAGATAAAGATTTCATACTGCTTCTAGACCGAATAAGGCGCGATGAAATGACCTCCAAGGATCTAATACTATTGAACAGTAGAGTTCAGACCGATAAACAGCAAAAGCAGAAGCATCTTATTCTTGGAACAACGAATCGGCTGGTGGATAACATAAACAGGGAACATCTGGAAGAGATAAAATCAAAGGGATATGAATATGAAGCAATAATCAGAGGTGAATTCCGCCAGGATTCCTATCCTACTTATTATAATCTAAAACTTAAAAAAGGCGCACAAGTTATGCTTGTTAAAAACGACAAGTATAAACGATGGGTAAACGGAACACTAGGTGTAGTTGATGATATAAATGAGATATTTATTACGGTAAATATCGATGGCAATAAATATGAAGTACTACAGGAGACATGGGAGCAATATGCATATGATTATGACAGTAGAACCAACGGGATTGAGAAGAAAATAGTAGGAGAGTTTATTCAATATCCAATAAAACTGGCTTGGGCGGTTACAATTCACAAAAGCCAAGGACATACTTTTGACAATATAATCATTGACCTGGGCAGGGGAGCTTTCGCACACGGCCAGGTCTACGTAGGTTTGAGCAGATGCAGGACTTTGGAAGGAATATCACTGGAAAGGGCAATAAGGCCCAGGGATATTATTTTTGATAAGAGTATTTATGGCTATATGGATAAATTCATTAAGTGTTAGAAGATTAACTTGATGTATTAGGTAAGGGAGAGGTATCATGACGGTCACTAAAATAATAGAGGATAAAATATTGTTTGTTGATGACATTGCACGTTTATTCCGCATTTCGCCCAATACAATAAGGCGCAAAAAGTGGAGAGAAAAGGCAGGCATACCATTGCGCAAGGTCGGCAAGCGGCTGTGTGGGACAAAATCCGAAATCGAAAAATGGTTTAAGGAGTTGAATGGCTAAAAAATATAAGGGCATAGAACATATCAAAGGGGACAGTTACCGTATTGATTTTCAGGTAAACAAAAAGAGGATCCAATGCCGCATACAAGCAGATTCTTTTAAAGAAGCAAGGATTCTTCGTGATGAACGTATAGTTGAGCTGAGGAAGAATATGCCAGTGTCGCAGAACGGACAAGAGCGGTATTCTGCAACCTTTGATGAGGCGTGGGAAAAGCTGTATGGTGATTTGCTTGCCGATGAGGTATGTAAAAAAAACGTTTACCGACATAAACGGACTTTTTGGAAACTATTCGGCGAGTTTCGGGAGAGGGAGTATGCATATATCGAAAACATCAATCAAGTAACGATTCACTTTCTCTTAGGCTACAAAATATACTTTATTAATGAATTAGGACACGACCCGAGAGGAGGCTGGAAGGCCGAAATCGTATGTATAAAATCTATGCTCAGACGGCTTAGAAGGCTGGGTTTTTGCAGCAAGGAAATAATAGAAGAACTGAAAGACATAAAGAACCCAAGACCAGGAAAGAAAGAATACCCGATTATTTCGAACAATAAGTTAAGAGCGATGCTGGATTTTATGAAGAAAGACCGCCCAGACTACTATTACCCGATATATTTTATATGCCGAACAGGACGTCGAATAGAGGAAACTACTCTAATAGAGAAAAATGACGTTAAATGGCTGGGAATAAACCCTGTAAAAATCGACATTAGGGGCAGGATAACGAAGACGGGGGAGGATGCTCCTATAGAGAAAATGGACGAGGACCTGCAACAGGTAATCAGGGAAGCGTATAGGGTCAGTCTAAAAAGGAAAACGAAGTATCTGTTTACCAATAAAATGGGCAGGAAATGCACTGCAGGGCGAGTAAGGGATTACCTGAAAAAGGTGAGTGGGCGGATGCTGGAAGTGTCAGTGACTCCGCATTATTTTAGACACAGGTTTTTAACCGAATGTGGAAAGGCGAATGTGCCAATAGTAGATATTATGGCGATAGCCGGGATCAAAGATATCGGGGTCGTAACAAGGTTTTACAGCCATACGACGGTCGATGGGCACAACAAGGTTTTGGCTGTAAGCAGGATATAATTGTGCAAAACGTGAACAAAACGTGAAATATTTTCACATGATTGTCACATTACGTTCATTCGAACTTCACATAAAAATTCTATACTATGTGTGTGATATAATATGCATTGATTTATTTCGAAGCTAGGGGATAATAAGAGTAAGGATTTTTGAAGATAAAAAGGACTAAAATCATGAGCAAAGCAAATATTTTAATTGTTGAAGATGACAAAAATATTTCCAAACTTATTAAGTATAATTTGGAAAAAGAAGGATTTAGGTGCATGGTATCTTTTGATGGAGAAGATGCTATTAAAACACTGGATAAAAATCCTGCCGATTTGATTATACTTGATATTATGCTTCCTGGCATAGATGGGTTAGAAGTTTGCAGGAGAGTAAAACAGAATAAGAAACTTTCCAATATGCCCATAATAATGCTTACAGCTAAGGGTGAGGAAGTTGATAAAATAGTAGGCTTTGAACTAGGAGCAGATGATTACATGGTCAAACCCTTTAGCCCTAGGGAATTAATCTTACGTATTAAGGCAATATTAAAAAGGCTGAAGCCGGCAGTAATTGAAAAAGATCTGCTAAAGGCAGGGAAGCTTACTGTAGACTTGTCTCGACATAAAGTAACTAGCGATAAAAAAGAAATTGAGCTAACAAACATGGAATTTAAATTACTAGTTATCTTGATGCAAAGAATGGGACGAGTGCAGTCAAGAGAGACATTATTGGATGATGTTTGGGACATTGCCTCGGAGGTAACGACCCGTACAGTAGATACGCACATTAAGAGATTGCGTGAAAAACTTGGGGAATCAGGAGATTTAATAGAGACGATAAGAGGTGTCGGGTATCGTTTCAGTGAGAAGGAATAGATTTTGAAAATAAGTATTCACTATAAAATAACTATTATATTTTGTTTGATAACAGCATGTATCTTGTTAGGTGTATTTGCTTACCTCGATTCAACCCTTAAAGATTATACATATCAGAGGATCAAGACTGCCTTGACAAAAGAGGCATTACTTGTAAAGTTGTTTCTCGAGAAAGACTTTCCGGGTTATCTTCGACTAAAAGAGATTGATAGTATTGCCGATGAAGCCGGCGAGAGTATTAGTTCCAGAGTAACTATTATTGGACTTGATGGAAAGGTGCTGGGGGATTCAGAACTCAATGGAGAGAAGTTAGATAATGTTGAAAATCATCTTTATAGACCTGAAGTGCAAGAAGCTTTGAAGGCAGGGATAGGCCAAAGTAGGCGTTTTAGCACAACTATGCAGCAAAACATGCTTTATCTTGCTGTATCTTTTGGGAAAGATAAAACACAAGGTGTTGTAAGGTTGTCTTTGCCGTTGTCAGAAGTTGACATAATATCAGGACATTTAAAAAAAGTTCTATACACTGCGCTCTTAATAGCTTTATGTATCGCAGTTCTGGGTAGCTTTATAGCGGCTAGTTTTATTTCAAAACCAATAAAACATATTTCCGAGGCTGCTAGAGAAATAGCGTCGGGTAATTTTACAAAGAAAATATCGGTTAAGGCTAAAGATGAAATAGGAGATCTTGCTGGGGCTTTTAACCATATGTCGTTGGAAGTCTGTTCTAAAATAGAACAACTCGAAAATAATAAAGCGAGACTTGAGGCTGTTCTTTTCAGCATGTTTGACGGAGTAATGGTGGTAGATCCGTCTGGAATGATCCTCCTAATGAATAAATCTTTAAGAGATTTACTTGCAGTTAAACATGAAGCTGAAGGCAAAAAACCCATTGAAATTATTCGAAATGTTGAAGTCCAGGAAATAACCGACAAAGTATTAAATATGAAAGCAGGAGTCGAATCGAGAGAAATATCAATTTTATTGCCTGAAGAAAAGAAAATAATAGTGCATGGGACTCCTATATTTAGAGAAGGCAAAACAGAGGGTGCGGTATTAGTGTTTCACGAGGTCACGGAAATACGACGCTTAGAAAAAATACGCAAAGATTTTATTGCTAACGTATCGCATGAGCTTAGAACCCCTGCATCAAGTATTAAAGGTTTTGCGGAAACACTAAATGCTGGAGCTATAGATGACAAAGAAAGGGCGAAAGAGTTTATAGGAATCATAGAAGAGAATTCTGATCGCTTGGTAAGGCTTATAGAAGACTTATTAGATCTTTCAAAAATAGAATCGGGAAAGGTTGATATGAATTTAAGGCCTTGTTCTTTGCATCTGATAGTTGAAAAAGCTGTATCACAAGTTGAAGATCATGCGAATAAAAAATCAATAGCTATAGAAAATAAGATAAATAGCAGTATCCCAAACGTTTTAGCCGATGAGACATTTATCACACAGGTCCTTTTGAACCTGATTGATAATGCCGTAAAATATACAGATGAAAACGGAAAGGTTTCTATTACAGTCTCGGAAGAAAAAGAATTTATTAAAATTTATGTTAATGATAACGGCATAGGCATTTCTGAAAAAGACCTCCCCAGGGTCTTTGAACGTTTCTATTGTGTTGATAAAGCACGGTCTCGCAAGTCAGGTGGAACCGGACTTGGACTTTCCATCGTAAAGCACGTAGTAGAAGGGCATGGTGGAAAAGTTACGGTCAAGAGCGTACTTGGACAGGGCTCCACTTTCAGCTTCACAATTTCTAAAGCATAGTTCAACTCAACCATCTTTTATGCATCTTTTTACTCCCTTTAGGACGAAATACGCCCATATTTTAATTCACATAAAGTTCACTTTTCTGTAAAAATTCCGCCACATGAAAAATATACAATTTAGTTGAACGTTGAGAAGTTTAACTAAAAAGGAGGGAAGAGAAAGATGAAGAAAAAGTTAATGATCATGGTCCTGGTAGTAGGTTTACTTATGAGTTTTTGTGCTACCAGAGTGTGGGCGGGTGAAATGGATATCTTGGTAAACAAATTAGTAGAAAAAGGCATTCTTACTCCTCATGAAGGACAGATTTTAAAATCTGAAGCAAAAGAAGAAGCAGCAAAAGAGATGGCAGAAGGGAAGGCTATAGCTGCACCCGAATGGACACAAAAGATAAAAGTAAAAGGAGATGTAAGGTTCAGGACCCAAACAGATTGGGGCAAAGGGGTTGGTCCGGCACACCAAAGAACACGTCAAAGAGTGAGAGCAAGGTTAGGAATCGAAGGTAAGGTCAATGACCAGATAAAAGCGGGGATACAGGCAGTTACTGGCGGAAATGATCCGCGGTCAACTAATCAGACCTTGGACGATAATTTTGAGACACAGGATTTTAGACTGGAACAGTATTACATAAAATGGATGCCAGAACTAGATGAGGCAATAGGGGATATGACTGTCTCCCTAGGTAAATTCAGCAATCCACTTAACAAAACTGAGCTTTTATGGGATGGTGATATTTGTCCTGCTGGTACCGCGTTTAATTATATGTCTCCAAATTTTGATTTAGCTGAAACAAATACTAATTTATATGCTAATGCAGCTATGTTTTGGTTAGATGAGTTTGGAACAAGTGAAAGAGATCCATTATTATGGGTAGGGCAGGCAGGGTTTAAAATGGATGTTATTTCTGATTGGGGAGCTGTATTAGATATAAGTGGTGCATATTATGATTTTGCTAACGTTCAGAATAATCCAAGCTTTAGAATAACAACACCGGTGGCAGGTTCTCAGACCAATGATTTTGTAACAGCTACAAACGAATATGCAGAAGATTTTAATCTTATTGATGTATTGATTAAATATGATGCAAAACAAATATTTGATATTGAACTTGGGAATGGATTGTATGGCGATCTTATATGGAACACAAATCCGAATGAGGACGGATTTGCGTGGTTAGCAGGAGCTTATATAGGAAACAAAAAACCCGCAAAACGTGGGCAATGGAAAGTGCGAGGTGACTATAGGTATATTGAAAGAAATGCTGTACCTGATTTTTTGCCTGATTCAGACTTTTATGGGTTTGACTATACGGCACGGGGAGGCAATGTTGCCGGTACGCCTTCAGCAGGTGGTACAAACGGACAGGGATTTAATACTGCTATTGAATATGCTATATTAAAAAATACTGTTTTGGCAGCGGAATATTATTATATGTGGCCTATAGATGTGTTTTCTTCTGCGAACCATTATGATGAACCATATCAGCTTCTACAGTTAGATATAAGGACGAAATTTTAAGTTCACGCAAAGTTCACACAGGCGTAATAATCACGAAACATGAAAATAGTAAAATTAAGGAAAGAAAAGGAGTTAAACAATGAAGAAATACATAAGAATAATTGCAACCTTGGCGTTAGCTTTAGTCTTGGGTGCGAGCAATCTTCAGGCTAGAGATATGATCCAAATTAAAGGATCTGATACGCTGATAAATCTTGTCCAAAAGCTCAGCGAAGTATACATGGAAAAGAACCCCGGAAAATATATAGCTGTAACTGGAGGTGGTTCTGGAACAGGTATAGCGGCACTTATGAACAGCCAGTGCGATATTGCGGATGCCTCCAGAAACATGAAGCCCAAAGAGATTAGTAGGGCTACTTCTTTAGGAATAACTCCTAAAAGGGTTGTTATAGCGATGGATGGGTTAAGTGTGATCGTTAATGGAAAGAATTCTGTCACAAAGTTAACAATGGATGAGATCGGTAAGATTTTCAGAGGAGAGGTTACCAACTGGAGCGATATAGGTGGCGATAATATCCCGATTACACTTTATGGCAGGCAGTCTAATTCTGGTACATTTGTCTTTTTTAGAGATGTTGTTTTAAAAGGAGATTATTCTGCAAGGATGAAGAGGATGAATGGGAATTCACAGATAGTAGAAGCTGTCAGACATGATAAATCCGGGATTGGATATGTTGGCGTAGGATATGTGAAAGAGGCAACAGACTTGAATGTAGTTAGTGTTGCAGCGCATGCTGGAGCAGATTATGCTAGCCCGCTGAATGCTGAAGAGGTAAAAAGCGGTAAATATCCAATAGCACGTCCTCTTAACCAGTATATAAATGGCACGCCAACTGAGGCTGTTAGAGATTTCCTTCTTTTCGAAATTAGTTCAGAAGGACAAGAGATTGTAGAGAACGCAGGATTTTTCCCGATACCCAAGGAATACGAAGATTTAAATAAAAAGAGTATAGGTATATAAAACACAGATCAAGGAGGTTATGGATAAATGAAGATCAAAGAAAAACTTATTCATGGCCTCTTTTTGTTTAATGGTCTTTTAGTAGTCTTTATCCTAATAGGGATCTTTTCACTTCTTGTTTTTACGGCCATACCAGCTTTTAAAGAAATCAATATAAAAGAGTTTCTTTTTAGTTCTAACTGGAATCCAACTTCTTATGTAAAAGAGACGTATGGAATAGGAGCAATGCTGGTAAGCACGATTATGGTGACCGCAGGTGCTCTTTTGCTTGCAGTACCTATAGGTATAGGTGCCGCTGCATATCTTTCAGATGTGGCAAGTCCTAAAATCAGAGAGATTGTAAAACCGATTATTGAAATACTCGCAGGGATACCATCTGTTGTCATAGGGTTTCTTGGTATAGTTTTCGTTGGCCCTGTTATTTCAAAGACGTTTGGACTTCCCAATGGGTTGAATGCCGTAAATGGATCAATTTTGTTGGGAGTTATGGCTCTTCCAACAATAATAAGCTTGTCCGAAGATGCTCTTAGCAGTGTTTCTAAGACATATTCTGATGCATCTTTGGCTCTTGGAGCCACACGATGGCAAACGGTTATCAAGGTTAAAATACCGGCAGCATTATCTGGAGTAATTGCTGCGTGTATGCTGGGCATGGGAAGAGCCATTGGTGAGACAATGACAGTTCTTATGGCTACCGGATGTGCACCGGCAATGCCAAGAAGTTACCTAGATTCCGTGAGGACAATGACATCTACTATAGCTATTGAATTGGGGGAGGTGCCTTACTATACAACGCATTATTATGCATTGTTCGCAGTGGGGCTTGTCCTTTTTATTATGACTTTTTGCGTAAATATGACATCAGATATAATTTTGCATAAATATCAGGGAAAAAGAGTATGAACAAAAAAATGATAACAGAACAATTAGGTTTTTGGACATTACGCTTGTGCGTGGGATTAGTGGGCCTAATATTGCTGTTAATACTTTTTGATATTGTAAGCAAGGGGATTGGGACGATAAGTTGGAGGTTTCTTACTCAGCCGCCTAAAAATGGCATGACAGAAGGGGGAATTTTCCCAGCGATAGTCGGTACTTTTTTTGTAACAATACTGACTGCAGTTCTTGCAGTTCCGCTTGGTATGGGATGTGCAATATATCTTAATGAATATGCCGACGATAATATATTTACCCGTATCATACGCATGTCAATAAGGAATCTTTCGGGAGTGCCTTCAATAGTATATGGGCTTTTTGGTGTAGTGTTATTTGTGCAGATGATGCGTATTGGTACTTGTTTGCTAGCTTCAGGGTTAACATTGGGTCTTATGACTCTTCCCTGGACAATTACTGCCAGTGAGGAAGCTTTGAAGAATGTGCCCCAATCATATAGAGATGGAGCGTTGGCTCTTGGTGCAACTAAATGGCAAGCTATAAAAACTAATGTATTGCCGTATTCTATTTCAGGGATGCTAACAGGAACCATACTGGGTTTAGCCCGGGCAGCAGGGGAGACGGCCCCCATACTTTTTACAGGTGCAGCGTTCTTTTTACCATTTTTACCAAAATCATTATTCGAACAGTTTATGGCTTTACCGTATCACCTGTATATAATGGCTACACAGCACCATGCCATAGAAACAGTCAGGCCCATTGCATATGCCACAGCACTTGTTTTAATAGTCCTGATTTGTTCGATGAACATGTTTGCTGTTGTATTAAGATATAAATTAAGAAAGAGGAAGAAGGAGTAGGATGTTAAAGACAAAGATAGAGGTAAAAGACTTTAACTTTTTTTATGGAGATCAACATGCCTTAAAAGATGTTAATCTGAATATATGTAAAAACAAAGTTCTTGGAATTATAGGACCTTCTGGTTGTGGAAAATCGACGTTTTTAAGGAATATTAACCGCATGAATGATACTATTGCCGGAACAAGAGCTAGTGGAACTATGTTGATAGATGGTCAAAACATTTTTGCTGAAAATATGGATGTGGTAGAATTGAGGAGGAGGGTAGGCATGGTATTTCAAAAGTCCAACCCTTTTCCAAAATCGATCTTCGATAATGTTGCTTATGGCTTACGTGTTAACGGTAGGAAAGATAAAGAATATGTCGAACATAAAGTTGAAGAAAGCTTGAAAGGTGCTGCTTTGTGGGAAGAAGTTAAGGATAGGTTGCAGGCAAGTGCTTTTGATCTTTCAGGAGGACAGCAACAACGATTGTGCATAGCCAGAGCTTTAGCTATTGAGCCTGAAGTGCTTTTGATGGACGAACCAGCATCTGCACTTGATCCAACCGCGACAGCTAAAATTGAAGAGTTAATACAGGAATTAAAAAAGAAATATACCATAGTAATCGTTACTCATAATATGCAACAGGCAGCTAGGATATCTGATTATACTGCATTTTTTATGCTTGGGGAATTGGTAGAGTATAACGAAACACAGAAGATTTTTACTAATCCGGAAAAAGAAATAACAGAAGAATATATAACCGGTAGGTTTGGATAAATCAAAAATACAAAGGGGTTGAAATTATGGATAGACATTTTGATAAAGAGTTAATCGGTTTAAATACGAACTTATTGAAAATGGCAACTTTGGCGGAAGAAGCTATTTTAAAATCTACTGAAGCCTTGAAAAATAGAGATGGAGATATAGCTAATAGTGTTATTCAGGATGACACTAAAATAGATGAACTTGAAAATATCGTAGAAGAGAATGCCATTGAGCTGTTGGCCTTAAAACAGCCGATAGCGACAGATCTAAGATTTATAACTACAGGAATGAAGATAAATGCTGAACTTGAAAGAATAGCTGATTTAGCTGTAAATATAGCACAACGAGTTTTAGAAATAGAGGACCAGCCTTTGCTCAAGCCTTTAATAGATATTCCGAAGCTGTCAGAAATAGCTCAAAAGATGGTAAGAGGCTCTATAGATGCATTTATTGAGCGTGATGAACAAAAAGCAAAAGAAGTTATTTTGTCAGACCCGGAAGCAGATAAACTGAGGAACGAGATACAAGAAGAGCTGATGAATAAGTATATGCTAAAAGATGGGACTACAGCTACAAGAGCAATTCCATTACTTCTAGTTGCTCGACACTTGGAGAGGATTTGCGATCACGCAACCAATATAGCTGAAGATGTGATTTATATGGTACGCGCAAGGGTGGTGAGACATAAAAAGCTGGAAGAAAATGGCAAATAAAATATTATTGTATGTGGCCAATTAACATTAATGGGTCACTTTCGAATGAGCATAATGAACCAGATCAGCTGCGGCAGTTGGATATAAAGGCTAAATTTTAATAGGAGGTAGCTATATGAGCATAAAAATCATACTAGATTTTCTTGTCATAGCTGTGTTGCTAGCCGGAATAGCAATGTATTTATTCCAAAAAACAAAGAAATGCGAAATGAATAAGTGCAAGTGTCAAATCACTACTGTCTCGTTGTTTAAAAAATACTTCTTGTAACTTATGACAAAACTTGCAGTTATATTAAAAAAGACTTTTTTCGACTTGAAATCGATTTTATACTATGACCATTCCAGTAAT
>Ga0075122_10000344_pt1 | contig 38070 bp, 36 predicted proteins | sample AntAceMetag02UKB_FD_69790 | JGI IMG/M metagenome (GOLD analysis project Ga0075122, IMG submission 69790) | Saline lake microbial communities from Ace Lake, Antarctica - Antarctic Ace Lake Metagenome 02UKB | ecosystem: Environmental > Aquatic > Non-marine Saline and Alkaline > Saline | place... | reverse complement strand
CACGCATTTCAAACGGCATGTAACCCGCTTCAAGACCTACTATCAGTGTGCCTCTTTTCTGAATCGCTTTAAGAACATCCTCGGCTACAACAGTGGTACTAAACGAAAATACGAGCATCGCGCTGATAATCAGCCACATAAATTTTTTCATAAATCCTCCGCTGTGTTTATTTTGGATATCTGCACATTTCAGGCGTTATCCAAGACGTTTTTGATGCAATTGTGCACCAATATTTTGATTGAAAGATCAAAACTAACAGAATAGAATCCGGACAGCAAGACTAAGTTGTTAGAAAATGGATGAATACGATATCTTAACAGAGATCTCCAGAATTTAAAGATCCATAATGGGGGTTCTTATTTCTGAGTATCCGTTTTTTCCTGATAAGAAAACATCATATTTGATTCTGATTTCAATCCATCCTAACCGGGAGGGTTTATGCCACGAAAAATTTCGTCTCCGACGGTTATTGAAGCTGCTGGGAACAAAATAAAAATAATTGAAGAGTATTTCGGAAGGGTGAATTCCAGAACCGATGGTGTCAGCATTGCTCGGATGAAAAGCCCGCAAGGTTGGGTAGAACCGGGCCAACAACCCGAGTTCGCAGAATATACAGTGGTTTTGAGTGGTTGTTTAAATGCCAAAACTAAAAATGAAGATTTCAGTATTCAAGCTGGAGAAGCTATTCTGATAGAAGCTGGTGAATGGGTACAGTATAGTTCGATGGAAAAGGGGGGTGCTGAGTATATTGCGGTCTGCCTGCCTGCTTTCTCGCCGGAAACGGTTCATCGGGACCGGGATTGATCATCTACGCTTCTCTTTTCCTGAAAGGTTAGGGGAGTTCCTCTACTGAACTACGAAAAAAGCATAGATTTCAGTTGCTTTTTTCTGTTACTTCGCTGAACCTGAAACTACTTAATATCTATTTTGAGATCAGATTAAGGTTGTTACTCAATGAAAGGGTTGGTTTTTGTTTCCGCAGGCATTGAAATATCCAGCGGAGCGCTATTAAGAATCCCTCAGGAGGGTTAAATGGAAATGGAAACATTGGTTGCGTTTGTTAAAAAAATTGAACTGTTTAAAGATCTGGATTCCGATTCTCTGTCTGTTATTGCACAAAATCTGGAGGAAAAAAGTTATGCATCAGGTGAGATGCTGTTTAGTGAAAACAACCCTAGAGAAGAGATTGTGTTTATCAAAACAGGGCGGGTATTGCTCTTCAAAAAAACACCCCATGGTGAAGAGAAGACCATGTCGTTTTTTGGTGCCTACGACTTTCTAGGTGAAGGTGCAATAGTTGATGACACCCCGCACTTTGCGTCTGCCCGGGTCATTGAAGATACAGTGGTCCATTTCATCAAAAAAGAGAATTTAATCAAAGTATTTGAGTCGAATGGCACGATTGCCATGAGCGTGTACTCTTATGTGGCCAAAGTAATCTCCAGAAGGATGCGTCAGGCGAATTCCCGTGTGCTGAATACAAATGTTCAATATGAGTCGGGACGAAGCCGCACCGAACATGATCTGCTCGGGTATCGGGATGTGCCCCATGAGTATTACTACGGTATCCAGACGTTAAGAGCCCTTGAGAATTTCAATATCAGTGGTGTGACGCTGAAGTTTTTTCCGGTCTTAATAGAAGCGTTCGCAAGTGTAAAGATGGCAGCCGCAGAAGCCAATCACGAACTTGGCCTTCTGGATGGCAAAATCAAACAGGCAATTGTTCAGGCCTGTGGAGAGATCCTCAATAAAAGACTGCATGAACATTTTGTGGTGGATATGATCCAGGGAGGGGCAGGGACCTCAACCAATATGAACGCGAATGAAGTGATTGCTAATCGGGCCATAGAGATCATGGGGCACGAGCGGGGAGAATATCAATATTGTCATCCCAACAATCACGTCAACCTGTCCCAGTCCACAAACGATTCGTATCCGACTTCAATTAAAATCGCATTGTACAATGACAATGAGACGTTACTAAAAATAATAAAAAACCTGATCCGAAGTTTTCATCTCAAAGCCCAGGAGTTTTCCCATATTATCAAGATGGGGCGGACTCAGTTACAGGACGCAGTTCCGATGACTTTGGGACAGGCATTTGAAGCGTATGCAGCGACTTTCGAGGAAGAGGTGGTCAGGCTGAAAGAGAATGCCAACCTCTTTCTGTTCGTAAATATGGGGGCAACAGCTATCGGAACCGGTATTAATACCGATCCTGGCTACAGCGAGAAAGTGATCAAACACCTCAGACAGACTACTGGACTGGATGTGAAACTGGCTGAAAATCTGGTCGAAGCCACCCAGGATACCGGTGCTTTTGTCATGTATTCGTCAGCGATTAAACGGCTTGCGATCAAACTTTCTAAAATTTGTAATGACCTCAGGCTGCTCTCCTCAGGACCCAGATGCGGTTTGAACGAAATCAATCTGCCCAAAATGCAGCCTGGATCCTCAATTATGCCGGGTAAGGTCAATCCAGTGATTCCGGAGGTGGTTAATCAAATTGCCTTTAAAGTGATTGGAAACGATCTCACCGTTTCTTTGGGAGCCGAAGCAGGTCAACTTGAGCTTAACGTGATGGAACCGATTATTGCCCAAAGCATTTTTGAATCAATTGAGATGCTGAAGAACGGGATAACCGTCCTGATTGATAAGTGTATCAATGGGATTACGGCAAATGAAGAGCATATCCGGAATATGGTCCTGAACAGTATTGGACTGGTGACAGCTCTCAATCCAGTTCTGGGATACGAGACGTCGACTCAATTGGCAAAAGAGGCTCTGGAACAGGGTAAAGGTGTGTACGAACTCGTCCTGGAGCAAAAACTGATGACCCGCGAAAAATTGGATGAAGTTTTAGCGCCTGAGAATATGATCAAACCCAGACGCATAGATAGTTGAAGTGATATTTGTCCTTAGATAGAGAAGCCGCCCAACTTGGTCTCCAGGTACTCAGCCATACCCTCGCGTCCACCTTCTCTACCCAACCCGCTCTCCTTCATCCCACCGAAGGGAGCGGCTGCAGCAGTGGGATTGATGTCATTGATCCCGACAATGCCAAATCTCAGGCCTTCAAACATGCGCATGGCACGGGAAATATCCCTCGTGTATACATAGGAAGCCAGGCCGTAAGTTGTATCATTCGCCATCTCCAAGACCTGCTCTTCGTTATCGAAAGTGATCACCGGTGCAACTGGGCCAAAGGTCTCTTCACGATAAATCATCATGTCTGGCGTCACATCTCTGATAACAGTCGGAGCGAAAAAGAATCCCTGATCAAGATTGTTTTCTGTCAGTCGTTTTCCGCCTGAAATAACTGTTGCTCCTAATTCCCGTGCGTTATCAACCTGTCGTTGAACTTTCTCCAGAGCAGCTGCATCGATCAGCGGACCGATTTTTGTGCCTTTGTCAAATCCGTTGCCGGCAGGCATTTTTGAGACACGGGCGGAGAGTTCCTCTACAAAGGGGTCGAGTATACTTTTATGCACGAAAATCCGATTGGGGCTGATACAGGCTTGTCCTGTATTCAGAAATTTAACCAGAGAAGCTCCCTTGGCAGCATGGATGGGATCTGCATCCTCAAAAACAATGAATGGGGCATGGCCTCCCAATTCGAGGGAAATGCGTTTCATCTGGGCTGCAGCACCCTGGGCCAGAAATTTTCCAACACTTGTTGAACCCGTGAAAGCCAACTTTTTTATCGCGGGGTTGGATAAAAATTCGTCACCAATGGGTTGGGGATCGCTGGCCGTTACCAGGTTGACGACACCTGACGGAATTCCGGCTTCATCCAGGATCTTAAAAATTTCAATCGCGCAAAGTGGTGTGGACTCTGCCGGCTTGAGAACCATCGTACAGCCGGCGGCAAGTGCCGGGGCTACTTTTCTGGTGATCATGGACATTGGATAGTTCCAGGGAGTGATGGCCGCAACAACGCCGACTGGTTGATGAAGTACCATGAATCGTTGATCTTTCCGTGGAGCGGGAATGATCTCTCCGTAAACTCTCTTGGCTTCTTCGGCATACCAGAGTAGAAAATCAGCACCGTATTGAACCTCTCCCATAGCAGCCTTCAGGGGTTTTCCCTGTTCGGTAGTCATAATTTTGGCTAGTTCGCCTTTACGCTCCATCATGATTTGCCAGGCTTTGTACAGGTATGAGGAACGTTCATACGCGGTTAAAGATGACCAACCTTGAAACGCTTTTTCTGCAGCAAGAATCGCTTTTCTGGCGTCTTTATCATTACCGTCCGGAACATCACCTATTTTCTGCCCAGTAGCGGGATTGGTTACAACAAATGTTTTTAAGTCGCTTGCGTCAGTCCATTGTCCATCGATATACATATGCCTGCCTATCTTTAAGTTAGAATTTTCTTCGTTGTTTGCTAAATCTTGTCCAATATTTCCATGTCGTGAATTTATTGCCTGGCCGGGATCCAGCAAAAAATATCTGGATTCCGGATCAAGCCCGGAAAGACAACTGATACCCCCTTCTAAGCTGCAAGTTTCGCTTCTCACTTGCGGCGGGATAGTTCATTGAGTTACTTGAATTGTATTATAACCTTGTCAGAAGTAATTTCCTACTACTATTGCCTTGATGTATTATAAGGAGTGAAGAACGATCCTGGCAAATAACTTGATTTCAGGCCTTTGCCGCTCTATCAACGTTGTGGTGTTTTTTTGAATCAATCTTAAAATTAAGTCAACAGTCAGCAATGTCCGGTTAGGTTTTTTCAGAAAGAATTGAAGGATAAGTGTCTCAATGACTTGCAATTAACTGTACGAAATGACAAACTTATCTCGATTTTTCTGATTACTGCTACTGTTTTTATAGAGATCTTTCAAGGAGAACAAATCATGGGTGTACGCGATTATACTATCTACGATTTTATATACAGAAATGCTCAGCTTTATCCAGATAGGGATGCGATTGTTTTTAATGAAAAACGTCTGACACACAAAGAATATAAGGAAAAATGTGACAGTTTGGCAGCGGGTCTTGTCGAAGCTGGAATAAAACTGGGTGACAGGCTGGCAGTCGTTGCCCACAATAGTGACGAATTTGTTATTCTGTATGGTGCTGCGGCTAAAATTGGTGCGATTGTTCTGGCAGTTAACTGGCGCTTTCAGCCTGATGAAGTGGATTTTGTACTGCGGGATTGTACGCCGAGATTTGTTTTTGCCGGGGCTGATTACCAAAAAACCGTGGGAGAGATCGCCGGGAAAGCCGACTTTATTGAAAAATGCTATGGCATCGGAGAAGGTGAGTTGCAGCAAGGGTTCCTGGAGTTTAAATCGCTTCTGTCAGTTCCAGATACAGAAGATGCGCCTGATATATCGGCAGACACAGGGTTCGTGATTATTCATACAGCAGCAGTCGAAGGGCATCCTCGCGGAGCTCTTTTAAGTCAGGCGAACTGTATCTATTCCAGTCTGATTTCCATGCAGGAGTTTGAACTTGATCAGAATGGATGCCATATGTGCATTCTGCCGCTGTTTCACGTGGCAGGGCTGAACCTCTCTGTGGCTATGATGCATGCTGGGGGGAAGAACGTTATCCTTGAACGGTTCGATCCTGAATTGACCTTGAAATTGATCGAAAAAGAAAAGGGAACTGTCTTTTTCAATTTTGCCCCCATTCTGGGTATGATCATGGATAAATATGAAGAGGGCTCATACGATCTGTCCAGTATCACCCATCTGAGTGGTATGGACCACCCGGATAATATCAAACGCTTCCTGTCGCTTGTCCCCGCAGCAGTCTATCATACGGGATTTGCCCAGACTGAAGCTATGGGCGTCACAGGTTGTCCGGTCTCCGAAAGACCTGGTAGTGCTGGAAAACCGACTCCTCTTGCCAGAGTCAAACTTTTTGATGATTTTGATAATGAAGTCCCTGTGGGAACTCCCGGTGAAATTTGTGTTCGATCTCCAACTGTTTTTCTGGGATACTGGGGGCTGGAAGCGGAAAATGCCTATACTTTCAGGAACGGTTGGCACCACACAGGTGATATCGGGCGTTTCGATGAGGAAGGATATTTGTGGTATGTAAAGCGAAAAGCCCAGAAAGAACTGATCAAACCCGGAGGTGAAAATGTCTATCCGGTTGAAGTGGAAAAAACGATTCTGGAGCATCCATCCGTCGAGGAAGTGAGCGTTATCGGCGTCTCCGATCCAAAATGGGGAGAGGCGATTAAGGCTGTTTGCGTGTTGAAGGCGGGAGAATCCCTCGATGAGAAAGATCTGATCGAATTTGTGGGCTCAAAAATCGCCCGCTATAAGAAACCCCAGCAGGTGGTGTATGTGGATACGTTGCCTAAGAATGCTGAAAATGAGATTGACCGAGACCAGGTTAAAAAGGATCATGGAGGTAAGTATTAAACCCCATAAACTGAGACATACGTCCTAAAACCTGTTTTGAATCATGCAAAGAAATAACCCTTTAGTCCGGGGTACACGTGGTAATAGACCAAGTGCCCTGGCAAAGAAGTGCTTTTCTGTGAACATATCAACCTTCCATTGAGATCTCTAGTCATATCATCCCTTGAATATCGTTTAGATCCTGTATTTTACGTTTCTTTTTTCTTGACATAATAAAGTCAAAATCCCATCTTAAAATAAATGCATCATATGATGGAAACAATTTATGGAACTTATTTTTTGAATTACGGAGAGTGCTCGTGCCGACACCACTGGAAAAAGCAAGAAAGAATCCTGACTCAATGAAGGCGAAGATTCTCTCTTCTGCGCGGCATCTTTTTGGGGAATATGGGTATCATGGGGTGACCACGCGTATGATTGCCAAGGAGGTCGGTATTGATATTTCGACTTTGCATTATCACTGGGGAGACAAAGAAAATTTATATGAGGCAGTGATTACGGATATCCAGGATGAAATTTTTAATGTTTTGCTGGAAATTGAAAAGGTGGTCCGTGGAAAATCCATGGAGATTCGGTTGGAAGTCGCTATTGATGTTATGTGCGACTATTTGTTTGATAAACCGGAAGTCCCCAAGTTGATTGTGATCAGCTTTTTTGGCAAAACGAGGCCTGATGGGATTCAGGATGGCCGGCTGACCGAACATGCTTCCAACGTGGCGATTGCCATGGGATTGGCCTCTGACAAACAAGATGTCTCTCCCAGGGATACGGCTTTGGTCCTGGCAATTTCAAATGCGATGTATTCGTTCACATCCGGGGAAAGCACTTTCAAAGGCCTTCTGAAAGTAGAGCATGAGGAGTACATGTCCATTGTCAAGGATACGCTGAAGTTCATCTTGATTCCTGCGTTTACCCGCAGAAGCCAGATTTAAACAGGACATTTCAGAGATACACATCTGGATGAGGTCATGATGATAACGTTTTTATCAGCCGGGAGCACCTGATCGACTCATAAAATCAATGAGGTGATAAAAAATGGGTGCCGGCCATTAAAAGGCTCAGGTACATATTCCACTAACAAGAAACAGTTTAACTGTTTCAGGTGGTTATTGAACCACAGAGCCATTCCAAACAATAAGAAGAGGAGAAAAAAAATGGGTGATGTTCGATTTGATGGAAGAGTTGCGATTGTTACGGGCGCTGGTGCTGGTTTGGGGAAAACATATGCCTTGGAACTTGCCAAAAGAGGGGCCAAGGTGGTGGTGAATGATCTTGGTGGTGCCCGGGATGGTTCTGGTGCCAGTTCTTCTGCTGCAGATCAGGTAGTGGATGAAATCAAACAGGCCGGTGGTGAAGCGGCTCCTAATTACGATTCAGTGGCAACTATGGAAGGGGGACTTAATATCGTCAAAACCGCTGTGGACAATTTTGGAAAAGTCGATATTTTGATCAACAATGCCGGTATACTTAGAGACAAGAGTATTTTAAAAATGGAAGAGAGTGAATGGGATCTGGTCATGGATGTGCACCTTAAAGGCGCTTTCAGTGTCACCCAACCGGCTTTTAAAATTATGAAAGAAAATGGTTATGGGCGGGTCGTGAATACCGCTTCCGGCGCTGGCCTTTACGGAAATTTTGGCCAGATTAACTACAGTTCTGCCAAGTGCGGGGTCCTGGGAGTAATGCATTCAGTGCACATTGAAGGCGCCAAGTACAACATTAAAGCCAATACCATTGCGCCGATTGCTGCTTCCCGTCTGACTGAGGATGTCATGCCACCGGAGATTTTTGCCAAGTTGGATCCGAAATTCGTCACACCACTGGTGATGTATCTGGTTTCCGAGGAAAACCCGGACTCTGATATGATCTTTAATTGTGCTTCCGGATGGTTCAGTCGGACAGCCGTTATGTGCGCTACCGGAACAATCATCGGAAATGGCGTGGATGATATTTCTGCTGAGCAGGTGCGGGACGAGTGGTCAAAAATTACAAGTCTCGATGAGGCAAAAGCGCTGACAGGCGGTGTCAATGAAAGTATTGGCTACCTGATGCCACTGATGGGATAACAGTTTTGCCTGTCCAGCGCCGTTGCTGGACCTTACGACAATCATCGTTGTGAGGTTGCGTTGCTTGAAATTTAGGGGGCTGAACAATTGCCCCCTTATGATCAGCCTTTGTAGATTTCTGTATCGTGGGTTTTAATCCAGTTCTTCTTAAAGATATTCTTCGCTTCCAGAACTTTATCCACTTCCAGAATAAGAATTGCCTCTCCTCCTTCCAGACCAATAAAAGGGTACAAGCTTTCGAGGTTCACGTTGGCTTCGTTAAGAGTCTTTAAAACCACGTTCAATCCTCCCGGATGATCGGGGGCTGACACCGCAATGACCTCTTTCGTGGAGGTGATGAAACCCTTGCCATTCAAAACCGAAACGGCCTTATCCGGATCGTCAACCACAACTTGAAGCTGAACAGGTTTCAGTTTGGTAGCGGCTATAATGGCCTTGATGTTGATCTGCTCAACTTCTAGAATATCACAGATCTCGTGTAGTTTGCCGGGTTCGTTATCCACGGCGATTGATACTTGTCTGATTGCCATATTATTACTCTCCTATTCAAATGGAAACTTATCGTAACCGATCATCAGCGCTTTTATAATGTTTTCGGCTACTTTTTTCTTTTTACCCATCAGCATCTTGACGCTTTCCTGCAGGGTTTCGATTTTAACAATTTTTGCCAATTTGATAAATGATCCCAGAATAATCATATTGGTGGATCGACCTTTATCAAATTCCTGAGCCAATTCACTCGCCGGAACAGGGAAAAAACTGATATCGCCACGGACAGGAACATTATCTACGATACTGGAGTTGTATATCAGTCTACCGCCGGGTTGTAGTCGGTTGACAAAACTCATCACCGAAGGTTGGTTCATAGATAATAAAAAATCAGGTGATGAAACAACCGGTGAAGCGATCTCTTCGTCGGATACACAGAGTGTACAGTTCGCTGTTCCACCGCGCATGGCGGCGCCATATGCAGGCAGAAATGTCACATGAAAGTCCTCCAGCATAGCCGCATTGCCCAGAATATTGCCGATGGTTAAGACACCCTGGCCACCTGAACCGGCAAATAGCATTCTTGAAATCATTTTTGTCCTCGCTTGTCGGTTAACACACCCAGTGGAAATTCTTCTGCTAGCACATTATCGATCCATTTACAGGAGTCCAGGGTGTTCATTTTCCAGTTGGTAGGGCATGCTGATAACACCTCTACAATCGAGTATCCCAACCCATCCACCTGTGTTTGAAAAGCGGCTTGAATCGCTTTTTTAGTCCGGCGAATATTTTTTGGGGAGCTTACGGAGACTCTTTCCGCATAGGCAACCCCTTTAAACTCAGCGACAATATCAGTAATGTGCAGTGGGTATCCGTCAACACCTGGCTCTCTGCCCAACGGGGAGGTGGTTGTCTTCTGATCAAGTATCGATGTAGGCGCCATTTGACCACCTGTCATCCCGTAAACAGCGTTATTGATAAATATCACCGTGAAATTTTCACCACGGTTGGCAGAGTGAATTGTTTCAGCCGTTCCAATGGCTGACAGATCTCCATCACCCTGGTATGAAAGAACAAACAGATCAGGGCGAGCTCGCTTGATACCGGTGGCAATAGCAGTTCCTCTACCATGAGCCGCTTCGATCATATCAATGTCGAAGTAGTTGTATGCCAGCACGGCACACCCAGCAGGATTAACGCCAATAGTGCGTTTTCCCAAATCCATCTCTTCCAGCAGTTCCGCGACGATTCTATGAACAATCCCGTGACCGCATCCGGGGCAGTAGTGGGTAACGACGTCTTTTTTATAATATTTAGGCCACTTGTTTTTTAGCTTCATGATTTAAATCCTCTTTTTTCCTGATACTCACGATAAACAAATCTGGCGAATTCAGCGGGTGTCGGAACGACCCCACCGGGCCTGCCGTGAAATGAAATATCGGCCATTCCACCGATTGCCAGTTGCACATCTTCCAGCATCTGACCGGTGCTCATTTCAAAAACAAGAAACTGGTCGATGGTTTTGGTGAGTTCCTGCAAAATCTTTTTAGGGAACGGCCACAGGGTGATCGGTCGAATCAACCCGGCTTTGATACCTTCCTTTCGGATACGATTGATCGCGCCTTTAGCAATTCTTGCAGTGGTACCATAGGCGATGATAACCAGCTCGGCATCATCCATCTTGTAAGCTTCGTACCGTGTTTCATTTTTAGCAATCTGTTGGAACTTTCGTTCCAGCTTCCAATTGTGCTGTTCCATTTCCGCAGGATCTAAAATCAATGAAGCCATATACTTGCTGGGGCCATCACCGCGACTTTTCAAGGCCCACTCTTTTTCCGGCAGGTCTTGAATGGGTTCGGGAAAAACAACGGGTTCCTTTGTTTGTCCCATCATCCCGTCTCCCAGGATCATCACCGGGGTTTTGTATCGATCAGCCAGATCAAAAGATAAATAGGTCAGGTCTGCAATCTCTTGCACAGATCCCGGAGCCAGGACCGGCATTCTGTAATCCCCATGTCCGCCACCGCGAGTTGCCTGGAAATAGTCCCCCTGGGCCGGGGCAATATTACCCAGCCCTGGACCGCCTCGCATGACATTGACAACAACTGCCGGCAGCTCGAATCCGGCCAGGAAGGAGAGACCTTCCTGTTTCAGGCTGATCCCCGGGCTTGACGAGGAGGTCATCACTCGGGCTCCGGTTGAAGAAGCCCCAATCACCATATTGATGGCTGCTATTTCACTTTCTGACTGTATAAAAACACCTCCTGCTTCACGCAGGTGCATCGCCATGTATTCTCCCAGCTCGTTCTGAGGCGTGATCGGATACCCAAAATAGCAGGAGCATCCGGCTCTGATAGCAGCTTCTGCAAATGTATGATTACCGCTGATAAATGTTTTATTCATAATATACCTCAAGCACAAGATCAGGGCAGACCAGAGTACAGATCATGCAGCCGTTGCAGTCTTTTCCAGCAACCGGCTCGGCATAGTTGTAGCCCATTTTATTTAGATTCTCAGATGTTCTTAGAACTTCCGGTTTGCAGAACGCCACACAAAGGTTACATCCTTTGCAGGCCTCCTGATTGACAACTACTTGATATTTTTTTTTATTTTTTGCCACCTGATGATAACCTCATTAAAAAATTGGAATTGGATTGACTCCAGTCTAAGAGGCAATCTGATAAAGGCAGATTGCAGGCGCTGTCGGTAGATGATCGTCTGGTTCAATTCTCCAATGTCTACCTGGTGCATCAGTTACATATTAGAGAAAAAGATACGATCTTGTACCAAACGCCGTTCTAACATTCGATAAAAAGTCCGGACAGTTTGATCAATTCGATGACGGGCATACACGCGGGGGAAGATTATCAAGGAATCCCTTCGCAGATTGTCCTGAACTCGCCGTTTTTCCCATCCTTACTTCGTCTAACGGGAGATGGCTGCGATTTTCGAACTGGAGGTCACTGGCTTCAGCTCAAATTATCGTTCAAAAATATAAAAAAAACAACCCTGGATTTTTCTGATGACTGATCTGGCGGGGAATTGATGAATAATTTTTGAGTGGGTGAGTGAAGCACGGCTTTGTTATCTCTTTTCGATTCCGTGAAACAGAAAGTCACAGAGGTCTGCAGAGAGCTTATCTGCTGCAATTTCCTTCTTGAAAATAATTCGTGTCAGGCAGATGTGTTCAATACTTCCCAGAATGCTTTGCCTGATGATTAAAGGTGGAATGTCATCCCTGATCTCACCATTCTTAACTCCTTCCACAATGATATCTAAAAGTATATTACTGTAATCTTTTACTAAGCTGTATGTTTCACTGTTAAAGTAGTTGTCGTGATTCCTCACTTCAATCAGCAGAATCCGGGCAAAAACCCGATTGGTCGCATAAACATGGAAATGGGTCCAAATCAGCTTGCGTATTTTATTAAGCGATCGGCTAATTCCTGTGAGATCAGACAGTGTCCGTGAGTGATAATCTTTCAGATACTCACTTAACACCTGGTGCAGTAAGTCGCGTTTATCCTTAAAATATTTATAGATTAGAGCCTCAGTCACGCCTGCCGATGTAGCGATTTCAGCGGTAGTGATCGCACTGAACTCCCTTTGCGCCAGCAACCCTTTAAGTGCCTCCACAATTTTATTTCTGCCGGGCGGGTATGGTTTGCTTCGGATGTCACTCATTGTTGACTTTTCCAGCTCAATTTTCATGGTACGGTTTTAATGTGTTTTACCTTCTGGTAGATGAAACAAAGCAAGATTACTTCAGCAGTATCCGGGCGAAACAGGATTAACGGTCAGATAGTAAACCTACCATTGGAAAAAAGAATCTTAGTTAGCCTCAGATCTGATGGTTTTATATTTTTAGACTATCATTAAAGACCCAAAACGTCAAAAAATTTGGACATTTATGATTTATGAAATCCCAAACTCGCGTTTTTTAAACAGAGGGATTTCGGCCGCTCAAATTCACCAGTATTATCTGGAAACCCGCCTGAGTAACTGAAATGGCTTTGTTCCAAATGCTCTCGTGCGCCGGTATTTATTTAAAGGCTGGCTGGTTAATATTTTGATTACTACCACAAATAGCTGAAGTAAATGCAGCAAATAGTGGGCCTTGACGTAGGATAGGGGATTCAATTAAGCTTGCTACTCAATCAAATGATGTAATTTTTGTATGGAACCTTTCGACTTGAATAGACGAGCTTGCATGTTCAGAGAAGAGCACCAACCACAAGTAGAGGAGGAGATTGGATGGGTCCGCTAAAAGGAATGAAAATTGTTGAAATCGGTAGTATTGGTCCAGGTCCGTTTTGTGCGCAGATGCTGGCAGACATGGGTGCCGATATAATTCGCATAGATCGAAAAGCACCTGCCACTGTTGCCCCGGAAATAAGGTTCGAGGTCTTGCATCGAAATAGACGGTCAGTGATGGTAGATCTGAAGAAACCGGAAGGTGTGCAGACCGTTTTAAAGTTAATCACTCAGGCTGACGCTCTAATAGAGGGATTTCGACCCGGTGTCATGGAGCGATTAGGGCTGGGACCTGATATTTGCTTGGAGAAGAATCCCAAGCTGATATATGGACGTATGACAGGTTGGGGGCAGGATGGGCCTCAGGCACAAGCGGCCGGACACGATATCAATTACATTTCCCTTTCCGGAGCGTTGCACGCCATTGGGCCTCCAGGAGGGAAACCGTCAGTTCCCTTGAATTTAGTTGGCGACTTTGGCGGTGGTGGGATGCTGCTGGCATTCGGCATCATGTGCGGTATGTTTGAAGCTGGAAAATCAGGGCAGGGACAAGTTGTAGACGCATCTATGGTAGAAGGCTCCGCCGCACTCATGGGCATGTTTTATGGTATGTATGCTGTCGGTTTTCAAAATAACAAGCGAGGAACCAACCTGCTCGACGGTGGTGCGCATTTCTATGATACGTACGAAACGGCTGATGGGAAATGGATCTCCATTGGATCGATAGAACCCCAGTTTTATGCATTGCTCCTGAAGCTTGCAGACATCCAAGATGAGGAATTAAAAAATCAGATGGCAATGGATCGCTGGCCGGACTGGAAGGAGAAGATAGCCGCCGTTTTCAAAACCAAGACACGGGATCAATGGTGTGACATCATGGAAGGTACAGACGTTTGTTTCGCACCGGTGCTCTCTTTTGATGAGGTCAAGGATCACCCCCATAACAAGTCGAGGCAGTCATTCATTGAAGTAGAGGGTGTGCTGCAACCGGCCCCAGCCCCTCGTTTCAGTCGCACCCACCCGGAAATGCGATATCCACCTCCCCATATGGGTGAGCATAATGAAGAAGCTTTGAAAGATTGGGGGTTTCCGCCAGAAGAGATAGAGTCATTGATAGCAAACGACGTGATCTAATCTGCGAAATTTATAAATCTGGCAGTGTTCTGAATAGCGACAAGATTTTCAAGTATCAGGGCATTCTATTCCGGGTGGTTTGGTAAACCCAATATTGCGCTTTCCGGTGATGTTTCTAAATATTTATCTGTATTAACCGATTAAGGAGGAGAGATGAATAACGATCCTGTATTCCAGCCCCTAACCATTAATAAACTTGAGATAAAGAATCGCATCTGCTTGCCTGCCATGCATTTGAACATGGCACAAGATTACTTGGTGACAGATCAACTGGTTAATTTTTATGCAGAACGCGCTAAAGGGGGTGCAGGGTTGATAGCGGTGGGTTTTGCCACAGTAGATGCCCTTTCCGGCTTTTCAACAAATATCGGGGCGCACAAAGATGAGTTCATCCCCGGTTTGAGTCGTTTAGCAGCTGCTATTACGGATAATGGGGCACGAGCAGTGCTTCAGATCAACCATTCCGGCAAGAATAACCACTCGATGATGATGGAGGGAAAACAGGCTGTTGCTCCTTCAGCCATCTTATCAAGGATGACGAAGGAGACTCCCCGTGCGCTGGAGACCGATGAGATCCCGCAAGTAATCAACAGTTTTGCTCAGGCCGCTTTACGTGGAAAAACAGCGGGTTTCGATGCGGTTGAGGTATTAGCTGGAACCGGATACTTGATCAGCTCATTTCTATCACCGCTGACGAATCAGCGCACAGATGAATGGGGTGGCTCTTATGAAAATAGAATGCGTTTTGGCGTAGAGGTCTTCAAGGCTATTCGCAAATCTGTTGGGGAGGATTATCCGATACTGATCAGGATGAATGGGAACGATTTGATGCCTGAAGGGGTAGGACGCCTGGAATTACAAGAGTTTGCCAAAAATGTGGTCGTAGCAGGTGTTGATGCAGTGAATATCAATGTGGGGTGGCATGATGCCAGGATTCCGCAAATTGTGACCTCAGTTCCCAGAGCAGCGTTTGCATATTTGTCGAAGGAGATGAAAGAACAGATTGATGTGCCCGTATTCACCGGACATCGTGTTCATAATCTTGAAACAGCAAGAGAACTAATTAGGGATGGTGTCTGTGACATGGTTTGCATGGGGCGGGCATTGATTGCGGATCCTTTTATGCCTGAAAAGACACGCACAGGAAAGGGTCAGGATGTTATACACTGTATAGCCTGTGCGCAAGGCTGTTTCGATCACCTCTTCCAATTGAAGGAAGTGAGATGCCTCTGCAACCCAAAAGCTGGCAGAGAAGCAGAGTGCTTAATCGAACAAACACAGACTCCGAAAAAAGTCATGGTTATTGGCGGAGGTGCGGCCGGGATGAGTGCGGCTCTGGCAGCTGACGAGAGAGGACATTCAGTCACTTTGTATGAACAAACCAATGAACTGGGTGGGCAATTACATCTTGCCGGAGCCCCTCCCGGAAGAGAAGAGTTTCTGGAGTTGGCAAAAGACTTAAGCCACCAGATACGGAAAAGTGGGGTGGAACTCAAGTTGGGCACCACCGTGGATGAAGGATGTCTCGATGTAGAAAAGCCTGACTATGTGATGCTGGCTACCGGTGCGAAGCCGATAACCCTGCCGATTCCGGGAGTTGATTTACCAAATGTGGTTCAAGCATGGGATGTTCTCACAGAAAAAGCGCCATGCGGTAAGAAAGTGGCGATTATTGGCGGCGGAGCCGTAGGCGTCGAAGTGGCTCTGTATCTGGCTGAAAAAGGAACCCCCTCCAGCGATGCGATCAAATTCCTGCTGATTCACGGCGTAGAATCCGCTGAAGATCTGGTAAAAATTGCCACGAACGGGACAAAGGAGGTGGTTTTATTAGAAATGTTGGAGAAGGTCGGTAAAGATATCGGAAAATCCACTCGTTGGGTGATGATGCAGGATCTGTCGCGCTACGGCGTCACAGTGAAAACACAAACCAAAGCGAGTGAGATTACGCCCTCTGGCGTAAAGATTGAAATCGACGGCCAGATCGAAGAGATCAAAGCGGATACGGTGGTACTGGCATCCGGGTCAAAATCAGAGAATGCATTCCAGGCAGTTTTGGAAAGAAAAGGGATTTCCCACGAAGTTATCGGAGATGCAAATCAGATTGCACTGGCATACGATGCAGTGCATAGTGGCTTTGACGCCGGACGTAAATTATAAAATGAAGAAGGGGGCATCAAGTCCCCTTACCAACCATAAGCCAATCCATCGTTCTTATCTCCTTTCTGACCCCCAGGCTCATTGCCAAAGATACCTGTTTTCTACCATGATAAAGTCTTCCATCGTTTTGAATCACAACCCCCTCGACTCCGATTCATTGATATAAGACTTTTGCTTAATTGTCGCATCAATTTGAAAAAAACCACTAGATATAAATCAACAGGAATTGATTCAAAGTTTTGACCGCCTTTCATTCATGTTTTGCTATTTGAGTATTCCACCTTATTCGTCCATCAAGTTACTATTATCGGTTTTCTATGCAGGTATATTTTAAGTTATTGGGTGCCGCCATTTTCTGGGGTGGGACCTTCATTGCGGGTAGAATTGTATCCAGGGAAATGGACCCTTATTCTGCGGCATTTATCCGCTTTTTGATCGCTTCTGTTTTTCTGTTAGCGGCTATTCGGATCCGCCAGGGATATCTACCTACTCTGAAAAAAAAACAAATTATTCCAGTAGTTCTACTGGGGATGACGGGTATCTTTGCTTATAATATTTTGTTTTTTAAAGGTTTACACACAGTTCATGCGGGTCGTGCCTCTCTAATCATTGCTTTGAATCCGATTTTCATCAGCCTCAGCTCTTCGATCTTCTTCAAAGAACGTTTGACCATCTTCAGGGGTGCCGGGATATTGATATCGTTCTTAGGGGCTGCCATTGTCATCACATACGGAAATGTGGGGAACATTATTAATATGCCAATCAGTAGCGGCGATTTTTTCATTTTCGGTTGTGTGGTTTCCTGGACAGCATATTCATTGATTGGAAAAGTGGTGATGACAGGGCTTTCACCACTGGTATCGGTGGGCTATTCGTCTACTATAGGGGCACTGGCTCTGTTGATCCCAGCCACTTTGAATGGGGTATTCTCGCAGATGCCGGTTATCTCTTTGATTGAGTGGAGTTCATTGTTTTATCTTGGTTTTTTCGGGACAGTGTTGGGATTTTTCTGGTATTACGACGCAATAAGCCGGATTGGTCCTATGAAGGCGAGTGTCTTCATTAATTTTGTACCGGTGAGTGCGATTTTGCTTGCATTTTTAATACTTGATGAACCCGTAACGTGGTCACTGATAAGTGGCGCTTTACTCGTTATCAGCGGTGTACTCCTGACTAATTTTTCTGAACAGTTATGGCGAATGCTCAAAAAACTGTAAGTTTTCCCTGTGTTGATTCTAAATTGGGTTTGAGTGCGGCTTTGAATGCCTTTGGTAAAAGTAGCCCCTATTGTGGCAGAAGAGATTTCTGAAAATTATCCAGTTTACTTGTATGGGAGGCTGTCAACTTTGCCTGCTTAACCTGCCAGCTGTTTAGCGCTTTTAAATTCGGTTTGACTGCGGACCCGGATATCCCTTCTTGCTTGAGATTCTTGACTTCGGTTTTCTCGAATGATGAATAAGCGGCCAATAATTCTGTTTGATAGTCATGGATGATATGGTTCAAACGCTTCAATGCGGTATCTGTTGAAACATCCGGGTTGAGTGCTGCAATGCCATCGAGAATATGCCGACTGGTTTCAGGTTTTGTGAGACTGAGTTCCTGGGTTAGACATCTCAATGCAGAAATTCTAGCGGTCAGAATCTGTTCCGGCCCGAATGCGGTCATCTCATTTTGGATATCTGTTTTATGATGGATATTCTGCAAATAGTGTTGGGCAATGGCTTCACCCTTGGCAATACTCTCTTTTTTATGCTCTTCCTCAATTTCGTCTGCATTCAGCTTTGGCATTTCAGCTACTTTTTCCATTGCCAATTCGAAAGCGGTTTTGGCTTTTCGACCTTCCATCATGACTCCTTAAAATATTGAATCTAAAAACAACTTTGTTATCAACGTGATATCAGGGTTCAATCATCAATTGCTGTAACAGAAATTGGAAGTTTTTCTTTACATTTTCTGCACCCTGAATTATTCCAGGATGCCCATATGGGTGGCCACTCAGTAGCCACTCGATGTCAAGAGATGAAAGTCGAATGATACTCTGCTTCATCTCTGAAAGACTTCCGCCCGGCAGATCGGTTCGGCCGGTACTCTGATAAAATATCAGATCTCCAGCAATCAAGACTTTCTTTTCAGGCCAGTAAATAGTGATATGACCTGGTGAATGACCGGGGGAGTGGAATATATCGAGCTTTAATGGTTGGGTTCCCAGGATAAGATCCCCTTCATCCAACAGCAGATCCGCCATTCCTCCCATTTGCTGATAAATTTCCGCTTCTGCTCGATGAAGGGCAACTTTGGCCTTTAGTCGGGTTTGAAAGAAACTTGCCGCTTCAATGTGATCAGGATGGCAATGGGTCAATAAAATAAGACCGATAGAGCCGGGGTCGAGTCCATCATCTTGAATTCCTTTCAGCAAGACTTCCAAGGCCGATTCGTTTGCGACCTTGGTCTTAATATGTCCGGGATCGATAAGCAAGTGTTTGTTCTGATCAAGACAATCAGCAATCAGATATGAATTGCAGTTATTATCTTTACCTTGCCAAATGTATCCGTAGAGGTTTTTTTCGAGTTGCATGTCTTTAAATTAAATGAGTCACTTGTTTAGGTCCGGAATTCTGCCTTCCATGTGCGATGTTTTCAATCCGGGAGGGGCTGATAAACTGGTATATCATTGTAGATTGGATTAAACTTGGTCTGTTGCCTTAGATCTTTTCCCAATATGTTGTAAATTGCAATGGCTTTTTCAAACGCTGCTTGACTTTGAATTATCAGCTTAGCGAGTCGCCTTTTTAGTAACCCTTCAAACATTCAAGTTGACATTTTTAACGTTTACAGTAGATTTTTAGGTTCATCGTCGAATCTATCCGGGAACTCAATTCCCCAAATTTTTTAGGTTTCTGAAAACAATGCTATCGATTATTGCCTCCCTGTTGTTCTGGGTATTCGCTGTTGTTACCTCCATACTTGCATTCCCGATTGCGGTTCTGATCAAACTGACAACCCTGTTCTTTGATAAAAGACTCATCATTCTGCATCGCTTTACATGTCTCTGGGCTGCTCTTTACACCTGGTTCAGTCCTTTCTGGTCGGTTCGAATATCTGGCAAAGAAAATATCGCTAAAAATAAAGCCTATGTGTATGTGTGTAATCACCAGTCTGTGGTTGATATTTTTGTTCTATTCCGTCTGTTTGTACATTTTAAATGGGTTTCAAAAATCGAAAACTTCAGGATCCCGTTTGTGGGATGGAACATGCGCTTGAACCGCTATATTAAATTGACGCGGGGTAGTTTAAAGAGCCAGGTAAAAATGATGAAAGACGGCCAGAAAACCTTAAATGAAGGGAGTTCAGTTATGATATTTCCAGAAGGGACCAGGACATTGACCGATAGATTAAGGCTGTTTAAAGCAGGGGCCTTTCAGTTAGCTATTCGAGCAAAATGCCCCATTGTTCCGATTGTTCTCAATGGTTCGTCCAAAGCATTGCCAAAAGCTGGCATTATTATTAAAGGAAGGCATTTGGTCGATGTTCATATCCTGGAGCCGATACCCTATGAGTCTTTTGCTCAAATGGAAACAAAACAGCTGACGAATGAGGTCCAAGCCATCATGGCTAAGGAACTTGAGCAGCTGAAACTGACTAAACAAAAACCTTCAGTTGCCTGACACTGTCTGGCTCCTCTTGTGACTGCCCCCCCTATCCACCCTACGAAAAACCGCCAAACTCGCTCATGCCTCCTTCAGACAAGGCTCATTTTCGCTACACCAAACTAAGAACATCTAGACAATCCTCATCAGCTCGATCCGGGATTCATCATTTAGCTTTCTGTAAAAACCTGACCGGACATTGCTGTCTGCAATGATGTGTCATCGTAGAATTTTTACACAATTCTAAAACAAAGCGGACGGCCGATTTCATTCTCCATGTTTTTTGGAAAATATTGCTGTTTTCCGTTCTACGGTTGCAGATTGTTCAAAGCGCGTTTTGATCGATTAACAACGGTGAACTTCAAAAAAGACGAATGATTAGAATTAAAATCAATACGCAGTAAGGGCTCCTCCACCAATAAAACAACGCATCCAATACAACTTTAATCCAGGAGCTAGATATGGCTCCGGCTCAATGGTGGCGCTTAACTTCCCCGGAACCATATCCATCTCCTGGATTAATTATTAACCGTGTCGGTAATTATTCAAGGTGCCTGCAAGAAATTGGAGCTTGACAGTGAAATGGTGTTTTATTAAGATTTAATTCCATCAAAAGATGGAAAAATAAAATGGAACATCCTGATCAGCTGGCGGAGACTTAGACTCTGGTTTTTCAGGGTGTCTTTTAGATAAGGCGTTTGAGAAACAGGTAATCTTGCGGATTCAGGAACAGAATCTGATTCAGTCTGATAGATCTATGCATTTAAACATAAAACGGGGGTAAAGATGATAAAAACTGCAATAACCGAAATGTTTGGCGTTAAATACCCCATCATTTGTGGCGCCATGATGTGGTTGTGTAAACCTGAATTGTGTGCGGCAGTTTCAAATGCTGGGGGGTTGGGTAATCTGACAGCTGGGAATTATAACACGGAAGAGGAGTTCAGGCAGGCCATTCGGGAGACAAAAAGGATGACCGACTACCCTTTTATGGTGAATGTGACGATTCTACCATCGGTTAGATTAACCTCTGATCATCATCGGATGTATATCAAGGTCATTGCGGAAGAGAAGATTGCCGGTGTCGAGATATCTGGGGCACCATTGGATAAAGGCGTTGGTATGGATGCGGTTGAAATGTTGAAGAAGGCGGATGTTAAAATGTTTCACAAGCTGGGGAGTCTTAGACATGCGCTACATGCCGAGAAGGTTGGCTATGATGGCGTTTATGCTGCCGGGATAGAAGAGGGTGGCCATCCGTTGGATGATGATGTCTCAACCATGGTGCTGACACCGAGGATCGCTGAATCAGTAAAAATTCCGGTTGTGACAGTAGGTGGCATCGCAGACGGGCGGTCGTTGGCTGCGGCACTCACTCTGGGCGCCTCTGGTGTTATGATGGCCAGCCGCTTTATTGCGACAAAAGAGTGTGTTTGTCATGCTAATATTAAAGAGGAATTGGTAAAAAGAAAGGAAATAGACACAACCATCATCTGCAAGCCGTTCGGCCTTCAAGGAAGGGCGCTGAAGAATAAAGTGGTGAATGATATTCTGGAACTGGAAAAATCTGGCGGTTCTTTTGAGGATGTCTATCCGCTCATGGCCGGAGAACGAATGAAAGATGCCTGGGAAGATGGTGATGTAGATAGGGCGGCACTGATGGTGGGGCAATCTATTGGCCTGATTAATGATATTCCTTCCTGTCAGGAGTTGTTAGAGACTATGGGTAGAGAAGCGGAAGCACACATAAATCAAGCCCGCAGTCTTATCGTTTGATAAGAATTCACTCTGAAGCAAAAACGTTAAATCTAAGATATTAACGGATAAAAATAGCGATGGAATATCAAACAATTAAATTTGAACTGCTTGAAGCCGGAATCGGCTTATTAACCCTGAATAGAGAAGACCGACTGAATGCGATTGATCTGGACATGCTGGACGACCTTTACCACTTCTTCCGCAGCCTGGACGATCAGCAGGATATACGCGTTCTAATATTGACAGGAGCCGGACGTGGATTCTGCTCAGGTGCCGATCTCAAAGGAGACCGGCTTGCAGGTGAAGAGGGGCGTAAAGCTTTTGCATCAGCCTCTGTTCATCTGGAAGTCATCCAAAAGAAGTATAGTGGAATCATCAAAGAAATGCGTCGCATCTCACAACCGATCATTGCCGCAGTGAATGGTCCAGCAGCAGGTGGAGGTATGTCCATGGCTCTGGCTGCAGACATCATTATCGCCAGTCCCAGTGCAAATTTTACCCCGTCTTTTATCAATATTGGTCTCTCTGGGGGAGAATTGGGTACCACCTATTTTTTGCCAAGGCTGGTTGGTACCGCCCGGGCATCTGAAATTCTAATGACCGGACGCACCGTTAAAGCAGAAGAGGCAGATCGTATAGGGATTCTCAGTCGGTTGGTTTCTGAAAAGGATCTTTTGTCATCGGCTCTTGAGACTGCCCGGCGTATGGTGGAAAAGACTCCATTAGGACTGCGCTTAACGAAGGAAACCATTCGCCAGAACCTGGATGCGCCTTCCCTTGAAAATGCGATTGAGATTGAGAATCGCAACCAAAGTATATTGTGCACTGCTCCAGAGTTTTTCGAGGCAGTGGCACGTTTCACTGGCAAACCTGTGTAGGTCAATAGCAGTAAAGCCAGGGAAATCGAGTGTTATGAACCATTAATTACAATGTGAACCATTAAAAATCTAAACAAGATTCAAATTTAACAGAGGAGAACAAATGGCTTTGAATGTGGGTGTTATTGGAAAAAAAATGGAAACGGGCCCTTTTACATACAATGAGGATACCGTTATCCTTTACGCGCTTGGCATTGGCGCAGGCTTGGATGACTTACCGTTCATCTATGAAAAAGATCTCAAGGTTTTTCCAACCTTTGCTGTGATTCCGTTTGGTCCTGGACTGCTGCCGTTTGTGCAAGAGGCAAATATAAACGTTTTTACGCTTTTGCACGGTGAGCAAAAGATTACGCTCCATAAGCCCATTCCAACATCCGGCACGATTTCCAGCGTTGCCACTTGTGAATCAATTTGGGACAAAGGGGACAAAGGGGGAGTCATCACTTTGAACGTTGAAAGTCGGGATGAAAAGGGTGAACTGCTGTTTGAGAATAAGGCTTTATTGATGGATCGCAGTGGTGGAAATTTCGGTGGAGAGAGAGGCCCAAAAACCGAACTTATCAATCCCCCGGAAGGGAAAACGCCTGATTTCAGTGTGGCTTATACAAGCTCAAAAGATCAGGCAGCGCTTTACCGCCTGAGCGGTGACAAAAACCCACTGCATATCGATCCTGAATTTGCGGCGATGGGTGGATTTGACCGACCGATTCTCCACGGATTATGTACTTATGGTTATGCCGGGCGTGCCATTCTTCAAAGTATCTGCGGTGGGGATCCAGCAAAATTAAAATCTTTTGGGGTGCGGTTCAAGGGGGTTGTCTTTCCTGGCGATACAATGACAACAGAGGGCTGGAAGATCGGAGATGGAAAATATACAATCCGGGTAACCACGCAGGATGGACGTGTGGTGTTGGGTAACAGTCTGGTTGAAATCGACGAGTAGATGATTGAGAGACAGCGTCTAAAAAGCTGAAGCGTTATTCTTCAATTCAAAACTGGAAAAATGCCTGAGTTCATAAGGCAGTCCGGGAATGGTTGACAATCCATTCTTAATCGCTTCAGCAAGATCGGCATTGAGATCTTGCTGGGTGATGCTGATGAGGATAATCCGTCGTTGATCGTTACTCGAGGGGCCAAGGCTAGTCACTGTCTTTTGATACTGCCCTAAACAAAGTGTATAAATAGCATTGATTTGGGGTTGTGTTTGAATCACCAAAGACATAAGTCTCTCCGACCGTAACTTTGCTCTGTATTCTTCGAGTCGGAGATCCCCTTCCTCTGAAGCAGTTCCGATACTGACGATTCCGTTTGAATCACTGATAGCGATTTTTAGAGCCTCACTAGCTAAATGTTCTACAATTCGAATCGCTCGATTGTCACTGTTAATAACGGATTGCCCACCAAAACGCCAGTAAAATTTATCAGAAAGCACCAATAAGGCCATTTCGACACTCCGCTCGTGCTGATCAACTCCTTTGAATTTTAGCTTCTCCCATTCTGCAATGTGTCTTTGCCGGTCATATGTTGTAAACCGTTGAATATCTGTTTCAATCTCCCCTCGAACATTCTTCCCATTGTGACTGTCATACTCATTGGCTGCAGGAGGATTATGATTCTCTCCGATTTCAACAGGCAGTAACGCTGTTTCCGAGTCAGGTTCTGGTTTTTCAAGAGCTGTTTTTGGAAGCAACCTTGCTTTATCAGTCTCGGGTTCAACGACCTGAGTCTTGTTAATCGGTTGCATAGCAGGCGTATCCGCCAGTGGTTTGGATACTTCTGAGCTTTTGGAAATGATATCTGGTTGCTTTTTCATTACTAATATAATTCCTGGGTGCTCATTTGGTTTAGGAATTATTGGAACGGTATCTTCCTGTTGGTTGGTTTTCAATGTGCTGTTTGGATCAGCATTGGCTACCTTTTCCATTTCAGCGACTTTCTTATTTTCCGTTGCCGTTGCTGTTGAATGGGAAATAGCATCGGGATGACTTCGGAAGAATTTTAGATCCGCAGAAGTCGTATTTGAGATTTCTGAGTCGATAGACGGGACCTTCACCAAGCCTGTATCATCTGATTTTTTCAGGTCCAGGGCAGGCGGGGTCTCAAATAATGGCGGCACACCTGGCGAGCGGATGGCTACCGAGGAGCCTGGATTTACAGGTAGCGTCGTCGGGATTGTTGGTTTTTGCTCAGCTGGGGCTGGGTGATTACTCGAATATTCGGCAATATCAAATTTTTCTTTCGGTTTTGTTGCTTCTCTGAGGGGGACATTCTCATCCGAAGCCATACCAGCTGAAAGAGGAGAAATTGGGAGATCAGATTTTTTCTCAAGCTTAATTTCAGATTCAGGCTCTATTTTTTTGTCTGGTGTTGTAAAAGATGCTATCTGGGAAATAACGGTTTTTTTGACGGAATGAAATGGAGGCGCATAAAGAATTAAGAGGGTTGCAACAACAGCTGCGCTCCAGATAGTCCAACCCCAGATCAATATCTTGGGCAGGCCACTGAAACGGTTGAAAACGCGCAAAGTTTTTTTCTTACTTCTTTTCATTTTCAATCGTTGGGATGCCTGCTCTTCCTTCTGCCGGGAAAACGGAGTTTTTCGTTATAGTTTTAGAATTCCGTTTATTTTTTCTGCGAGTATTTTTGTATTAACTGGCTTTACGATATATCCGTCGACTCTGGCTTTGATTGCTTCCATAATATTCTCCTGGTCAGCTTCTGACGTCACCATTAGAACCGGAAGCTTTTTCCAGTCATCGTTGGCCCTGATCAGTTTTAATAAACTGATTCCCGGGATTTCGGGCATGGTCCAGTCAAGAATGACAAAATCAATGGGTTCACTTTTCAGAATACTCAGTGCTTCCGGCACATTTTCAGCTTCTTTGAAGTTTTTATACTCAAGTTGGCGCAGGCAACTCTTCAAGAGTCGTCGCATTGTTTGTTGATCATCAACAAGCAGAAAGCGCATATCTTTTGTTCCAAGCATACTCATTTTACGTTCGTTTTGTTTGTTGGGAGAATTTACGAATCACTTACTGTAGCCCGTAAAAGTCGAATATTTTACAATTCGACGACTCAGGGCTGATAAGCTAATTAAAGATTCATTGGAGCCAGGAGGCGGTTATTCTGTCAAGCATAATTATGGTTCCAGGGGTCTTTTGAGCGAGTAATCGTGGGAGATGGTACGGTGTTAGACGAATCTGTTAGAATCTATTTGCGGCGGATGAGATGGTGACAAGCTTCTGATTTCAGGCAAGATGCATGATGAGACAAATGCGACTGGGATTTTCTAAATATGACGCATTCATAAATACTGTGAGAAGCTGGTGAATGCGCCATATTGGAGAGCTACTCTATCATAGCCTGTTTCCACTCTTCCAGTTCTTTCTTATAAACCCCATTTAATTTCAGTTTCTTATATACTCTGAAAAGGTAGGGTGTCATTTCAATTTCATCTGGAGATTCCTTCAGATACTGCTTATATTGATCCATTGATGCGACCCACATATCATGCTTTTCGAAGTAGCTACCCATCATAAATGAGTTTTCTCCGTATGTTTCCTGGATATCGCTGATGGTCTTATCTACTTCAGTTTTTTTGGTGTTGTTCAACCAGGTAGCAGTATGTTCTTTATATTTCCCTTTGCTCTTATAGGGTTTTAGAGTCACGATTGGATTGCCGTCCTTCATAGCCGTAATCTTAAATATCTGCTCGCCGTCAAAAGGCTCTACTTTGGCTCGTACAACCATATCGCTGGTAGCCGGCACATCATATGTTTTGTCTCCAACAGCCAATATATAACTGTATTCTGAGCTGATGTTATTCCAAACCATGTCAGGATAATTATCTGAGAAGGTGATATTACGAACAGCCACAATTTTAACATCCTTCTTCTTATGACTACGGCGAACCGTCGTATAGGACTGAGATTTGTTGAATTTTTTCATCAGACCAGACATGAGCTTTCCGGAAGCAGCTGCAGATGTGATAGATCCTTGTTTTGCAGTCGCCTTGTTTTTGCCGATGTCAATCAATGAATCTGCATGTAGATCGTAGTTTTCTCCTGTATCTTTGATGGTAAGTTTTGCGCTACTATCGGGGCCAGTTCTTATCTGATATCCAGAAAAGAGAAATTTGTTTCTTCTGACCTTTTTCCATTTTGTGCCGTTTTTTGTATATTCAACTTTACCTTTCACTTGAAACAACACCCCAACCGGATCTTTTTTACCGGCGATAGCCATGCTTGAGACAAACAGACACAGACTTAAAATCACAAAAAGTTTTTTCATGGGTTTCTCTTTTTCACGTTAAAATAGATGGGATGAAAAAATGCAAATCTGTTTGCATTTCAATTCAGAGTTACTAGAGGCAATTGCATTTTTCATGACAAAGTTATAAACAAATCATCATTTTCTATATTGTCAGTTCAACCATTTTTCAAAAACACCTAAAAGATAATATATAACAGAGTAATACTAAATTTAATCTAAATGGCAGTTGATTTTTGGATTTTAGTAGACTGAGTACTTACAAGCATGATTGGCGCTATTTTGATCAAATGCTTCCGGAAGGGATGATAAAGAGCGCCAAAAGCGTCGAATTGGGATCCGCTTACTTTCAATTATGTCGAAACCCTTGCCTCAGGGGGCGATATTCGATATTCAGAGTAACCAGACATCCAAAAAAGAAATGGATGATGTTAAGAAAGTAAAGAAAATAGCAGGCAAGAAATTAATTATATAGAGACAAAGTTGTAAGTAAGATACCAATATCTCTTCGTGGAGCTATCTCCTGATCAGCAGGTGTTTTTGATTGACGGGGATTTTTATAGTTTGCCATACTGAACAAACCATCCAATATTTGGATCGAAAATGGATTAGCTTCACGCCAGAGGATTTATGATTTGATGGTGGATGAAGGTGAATTAAATAAGGGATACATGCCGAAAAACAAAGACAAGATCAGATACATGAAGGAACTATTGCCAGTCGAACAGAAATGGTTGGCGCGGGCAGTCGTCAGAATTATGTTGTCGGATGAAATGGTCGATGATCTGGAGATGGTGTTTCTTAAAAAGCTCAGCCAGGTTTTTCACGATGAGGAGTCTCAGTCTACACTACATGAAATCGCCAACCTGATTAAAAACAAGGAGCTGCCTGAGCTTGAAAAGCTATCTGTAGAGGATCCTCGGCACTTAATCTTCATGTTGAACATTCTGGTCTCCTCCATTTTTGCCAACGAAAAAAAGATAGATGAAGAGGTCAAGAACTATTTTCTAGCCGGTTTGAAGCTAGGCATGACGTACGACATCCTGACGCTTAAACTTGCTTATCAGAAAGAACGGTTCAGGATCAAAATGCTTCAGAGAGAAATCGATGAAGATATTAAAAAGCTAATTGCACGGCGGATCGCAGGCGGGGAAAAAAACAAATAATGGCTTCAAACAAAAATCATAAGTTGGATGCTTTCTATCAGCAGTTTTCTGGCGAACATCATGTGTTGATTTTGATTAATGCAGACCCCGATGCCATCAGCAGCGGCATGGCTGTTAAACGGTTGCTGTGGCGAAAAGCTGCGAGTATTACGATCTCCCACGTGAATGCGATTAAGCGTCAAGATAACCTGGCCATGATCCGTCGCCTAAATATTAAACTGGTTCCTTTCTCAAAAATTGAGATTAAGGACTTTAACCGTATTGTGATGGTTGATTCCCAGCCCATTCATCACGAATTGTTTGCCAATATTCGCCCCCATGTGATTATTGATCACCATCCTCAGTCAGAAATTGATGCCCCTTATATGGATATCCGACCAAATTATGGAGCGACGGCCAGCATTTTGACGGAATATATTAAAGCCGCAAAAATAAAGCCTTCAACGAAGCTTGCTACTGCCCTGTATTACGGAATCAAAACAGATACCAGCAATTTTGAACGACAGACGATCATAGAGGACGTCCGCGCATTTCAGTACTTGTTTAAAGAAACAAATGTACAAGTCGTAAAAAAGATTGATCAGTCAGAAATGAGGCCGCGGTATTTAAAACATTTCAAGAATGCTATTGAGAACAAACGTTTTAAAAAAGGGTGGATGTTCTCACATCTGGGAAAAGTCGGAAGCCCTGATATTTGTGTCATGGTAGCTGACTTCTTCATGCGGGTCGATGATGTTAATTGGAGCGTCGTATCGGGAATCCACGGAAATAAGCTCATTGTGATATTCAGAAGTGATGGGTTGCGCAGAAATGCAGGGAAGGCAGCGTGTGATAGTCTGGGGCAGTTTGGCTCGGCCGGGGGACACAAAAATATGGCTCGGGCAGAAATTTCACTAAGTGATATCAGAGAACAAATCGATTTAAAGAACGACAAGAAAGTTCAAAACTGGATTGTATCCCGCATCAGTCAAAGGAGAGGAGGTCGTTGAAGTCAGGTTGTCAGCCCCTGATCCTGATTTTTAGCTCTTTGATCATGGCCAGACATACTTGATTCGCATCTGCAACAATCGCAATATCAGCCATTGCCATCATCGGGGCATTGGGATTTTTATTGATGGCAATAATGAATTCAGCATTGTTAATGGCAGCTGTATGTTGAATGGCGCCACTGATACCAAAAGCGAATAATACCTTCGGTTGAATATGCTTCCCTGCCTGGCCAATGAGTGCCTCCGGTTCGATCCAGTTGGCATAGACAACAGGTCTGGTCGCACCAATCTCAGCATTCATCAGTTTACCTAATTCAGTCAGTTTTTTAAACTTCTTCTTGCTTCCCATTCCGCGGCCACCGCAAATTACCACCTTGGCATCCTCGATTCGTTGAATACGTTGAGGACTGCGTTCTGACCGAATCAGGTTTACGCGTTCCCGCGGTAGATCGGTGGGCATGGGTATCCTGATAATCTCTCCCGTTCTTTCATAGTCATGGGGAATTTCTTGAAACGTTCCCGGACGAACAGTGGCCATTTGAGGTTTGTATTTTGGTGTGATGATTTGTGCCAGGATGTTTCCGCCAAAAGAGGGGGCAGTTTGGACCAACAACCCCTCTTCATTGATATTGAGGTCGATACAATCTGCGCTCAGCCCGGTTTTAAGACGTTTGGCGACGCGAGGGGCGAAATCACGCCCAAAATTAGTGGCGCCCACCAAGAGGACTTCCGGTCGCTGTTCTCCAAGCAAGCGGATCATTAAATTGACATAAGTTTCAATTTTGTAGCATTTTAAGTCTGGATGATCTATGACTAATACGCGGTCGGCTCCATGGGCGATATATTCGTTGACCCATTCATCAACATCATGTCCGAAAACAACGGCACAGACACTTGCTTTCAAGTCTTTTGCCAATTCGGTAGCTCGGGATAACAGTTGCAGAGTGACACGGTTTTGAAAATAGTTGCGATAGTCTCCAAAAACCCAGATTTCATTTCTTGAATCTTTCATGGCCTTTCTTGATAGTTTTTGATGTCCTTTCCGATTGCTCCGCCGATTTTGTCGTCAAACTGATCGAATAGCTGTTGTGCGATTTTCCGGGCTGAGCCTTTCAAAACAGTGTTGTCTTTTGTTGCCGTTGGAGAATAAACTTTTAAAATTTTTGTAGGTGATCCTTTGGCACCAGCCAACTCGGAGTCCAGGTCTAGATCCGCCAATGACAAGCGGTCGATGTCCGTCTGGGAGAAAGCATCCTGAAGTCCGGCCAGGGGGACATACCGAGGAGCCTGCTTTTGGGTGGTGATCGTAACCAGACCGGGGAGTTCCATTTCCAGGGTCTCAATAAAATTGTCGGACAGTCTTTGCAGACTCAACAACCGACCGTTCAGATCTAATTGATCCGCATAGGTAACCCCGGGGATATCGAGTTCTTCGATCATCTGCGGCCCCACTTGCGCGGTTTCGCTGTCACTTGTATGGCATCCACAGAGAATCAAATCAAAATCGGCGCAGGCCTTTTTTATTGCCTTGGAAAGAACCAGGGACGTTGCAAGCGTATCCGCTCCTGCCATTTTAGGATCGCTCACCAGAATGCCCCGATCAGCACCCATGGCCAAAGCTTCACGTAGAACCTCTTCAGCAATGTCCGCTCCCATGGTAATAACCGTTATTTCTGCCCCATGTGTATTTTTAAGTATTAATGCGGCTTCCAGGGCATGACGGCAGGCAGGATTGATCATGCCGCCAGCCAGATTCCGTTTCAATCTTCCGGTACGAGGGTCCCAGGGTAGTTCTGATACCATGGGAACCTGTTTGATACAAGTAACTAATTTCAACATTGTTGTCATGTGTGTTGGGAGAGAACCGCACGTGAAATAACAAGCCGTTGTACTTCGCTTGTTCCCTCATAAATTTCAGTAACCTTTGCATCTCTGAAGTAGCGTTCAACATCATACTCCTTGCTGTATCCATAACCGCCATGAATCTGCATTGCCAGGTTAGTTGTCCGGGTGGCGATACTGCTGCAATAGAGTTTCGCCATGGCCGCTTCAGTGCCAAAGGGTTTGTTCCCATCTTTCAGAGCACAGGCTCTATAAAGCAGGAGTCGACCGGCGTCGATTTCAGTGGCCATATCCGCAAGATAGTTTTGGATAGTCTGAAATGAAGAGATCGGCTTTTTAAATTGCTGACGTTCTTTGGAATATTTGATTGCGGCCTCAAATGCGCCTTGAGCAATTCCCAAGGCTTGTGCGGCGATTCCGATTCGACCTGAATCTAAAGCGGTCAGTGCGATCTTGATACCGCTTCCTGATTGACCGAGACAGTTGTCGAGAGGGACCCTGCAATCTTCCAAAAATAGTGAGGAGACTGGATTAGCACGCATACCACACAAATCTTCGATTTCACCGACCGAGAAACCCGGCATATCTTTTTCCGCGATAAAGACATTGGTAGATGGCTTGTCTGTGCCGGATGTAACCGTGGCAAATATCAGAGCAACACCACAAATTCCGCCGTTGGTCACAAAAATCTTTGTGCCGTTGATGATGTATCCGTCTTCAACCTCAACTGCATTAGTCTCAACACCACTGGCGTCCGATCCAGCATTTGCTTCAGTCAGGCAGAACGCACCGATGCGCTCTCCAGAAGCCATGGGCGGAAGAAACCGTTCTTTTTGTTTTTCAGTTCCAAAGCTGTTAATGGGTTGTGCACCTACGCTGTTGTGAACGGTTACACATAGACCGAGTGAGGCACAGACTCTTGAAAGCTCTTCAATGGTGATCGCGTAGCTAATGCTATCTACCTCGGCTCCCCCATATTTTCTGGGGATTTGAAGACCAAAATAGTTAAGTCCACGCATTTTTTCAATGACTTCCCATGGAAAGCGGGCGTCACGGTCAATTTCGTGTGCTATCGGACCGAGCTCTGCCTCTGAAAAATCGCGAACCGTTCTACGGACAAGCTTGTGCTTCATACATGGATTGAAATCCAAAACGACGCTCCATTTGAAATAAGGTACTTCCTGTTTTACCCACTCAGGTACAATAAGAAGTGTAATTACTGGTTTTACCGTGAATCCGGTATGAATATAAGAAATGCAGAGACGAATGCTCTGATACTCGATAATCCCAGATACGATATAAAAAGAAAATGAAATTTATCGTGAATAATTGATCGAGTACAGCGGACTCATTATGAATAATAGGTGTGAAGGTGCTCTATCTCAGTTAATATGTGGATTTTTGCAGATCCTTATACCAGCGAATAGCATTGCTAAAAACAGTGGCAGGGCAGATTTTTTCAACGGGTGCTCCACGAGGGACCGGTACCAGTCGGTAGTTTGCCCCGTCGTTTTGGACAATAGCGACGTAATTGCTTTTATGATACAGCCTACAGGCGTAATCCCATTTTCTTTCGCCTCTCCTGGTTCCTTCAATGAGTACTTTCTGGCCGTTTGTCAATAAATAGTTGATCTCAGCTTGTGTTGAAGCCGATAGAGTGAAAAAGGAACCTGTGAATATGAAGATAGCAAGCATTGAGATGATCATTTTTTTCATATCTACCTTTTGAAAATCGAGACGAGCAAAATTATTGGAGCAATGATTAGAAAATTTGTCTTAAAGCATATCAAGGTCGGAAAAGTTATCCCCGGAGTCCGGTTTTTTCTGGTCTGTTTCGCTATCATTGACGGCCTGAGCCAGTAATTTTAATACCATCTCCTCACATGCTTCATAACTCATTTCTTTAATTTTTACCCGTCCAATTTTTAATTTAAGCGTTAACTCTTCCAGCATGCTTAGTTCTTCGTCACTTAGATGCTGATCTGCTTTAGCCATGGTCGCCACTGCGAGTAAAAGCAATTTTTTTGCTTTTTGAGAGGAGAGTTGATTGGCCAGTTCTTCCACATCCTCATCAGCAGTGGACCCTAATTGTATGCCTTCTTCAGGGGAAATTTTCGAAAATTGAGCTAATTTTTTTAGAAATAGAGTTTCTTGTTCAGCGACGATCGAATCGACTTTCGCCATTTGCGCAGCAGCCTTGAAGATTAGTAACAAATCAGAGTGGGTGACCTCTTTCATATTTTCTCCTTCCAGAGACGAGGGTAAGCGTCACAGGTTGTACTCAGCATAGTTCAATGTCTGAAGCAGATATTCTGATATACCATGAGCAAACCAGGAAGACAACTGCAGAAGTGTTCCCTGTCACATTCACAGGTCTCCAATTGGAAAAATTTCTTAAGCGCAAATGATGGCCCAGAATATGAATACCCTATCGCCATCGAGCCCGTTTGGGTATCCTTTTTTCAAGGTGCATTAACTCACAAGTGCTTACTCGGGTTCGACCCAGTTATTTTTGTCAATTTGTTTCGACAGAATCTGGCTTGAAGATGTTTCTGATTTCCCTTATACTTGAGCAACAAGATCATAAACAAGTCTAATTCGGAACAATTGTGATACTCATCGGTTCATGAGATAACCTGTCCGTAACTAAGTCTGTATGATGGAAATAATCATGAAAAAATCCGCCCTCATCTTTGCTATAACCCTTCTATTTTTCCTGATTTCGACAGGATATGCAATCGATTATCTTTGGAAGGATGAGACCGGGGTTCGGATTTATGAATGTGGTGGTTATGCTGTTGGTGGACAAGCCAAAATTAAAGATCTGGGAGATGGAACCTTTCGTGCGCGGGGCGTTAAAATTAATCGCATTATCAGGGCAAATTCGGTTTATCACGCGGCTCAGATTGTCTGCGGCGAAAAGCCGGAATTCGAACCTGCCCCCCGGCAGCAACCGGAAGAGTAAATCCAATTCTTAGATTGGTACCATTCCGGACCACAACTGTTCATCCAGCCAATCTATCAGGTCAGACAAGGTGGTTCGTTCATCAATCCAATCTGTCAATTCCTGATCAGGCAGTGGAAAAACCTCCTCAAGTGTTTCGACAAAACGTTGAATTCTCTCCTTGTCATTACCCTGCTGATAAATCGGTTCATCAAAATCAGGCTTTACACCGATAATTTGTTGAAACAGTTTAAGCACCTCTTCCCCGGTTTCTGTCGTATCAATCTCTGCTTCAGGCAAGTCTGGAATCTTACAGATTAATCCTTTGATTTCTGGTTTTATGAGTTGATCTTTGTTTTCCTTATGTTTTATTTTTCCGCTGGAAGTTTTCGAGAGCGTTCCGGGTTTCAGGTAGAGCCTCACATCCGGATGGATCTGCATCTGTTTTCCTAACTCAGAGACAATTCTGTTATCAACGGCTGGAATGACATATTTATGCAGCATTTCCTGATCCGGAAGTAATCCACCCTCAATTTCGATTGCGATTGTCAGTTTGTCGGTGCCGGAACCCGATGTGTCAGCGAACGCGATGACACATTCAGGACGGATTTCCTTTCCCAGAGGAATGGCGTGTTCAATATCCTGGGGATAATAGTTTTTTCCGCGGATAATAATAATATCTTTTTTACGTCCAACAAAGTAGAGGTTACCTTCCCAAAGCAGTCCCAGATCGCCGGTAGAGAGAAATGGTTTTTGTTTTCCCTGGATTATCTGCTGGAAAGTCTCTCTGGTGGCATTAGAATTCTGGAAATATCCTTCACAGACACTGGGTCCGCTGAGCAGAATTTCCCCTACGCTTCCCTCTGGCAGAGAAATATTCCCGGGTCCTTTGATGACAATCTCGTGTTCCTGCATGGTAGGACCCAGATTGACCAAAAGCTTTTTCTGATCTAAGGGTGCTGTATCCTCGATTAATTTAAGGAGACCATTTGATTCCAGCTCTTGACGGTCGACGCAGATTGCACTGAGGCTGCTGGACTCTGTGAACATAATTACCGTTTCCGCCATACCAAAGCCAGGCCGGATGGCTGTTTGTCTAAGACCACAATCGGAAAAATATTCATTGAAGCGCTTTATAGATCCAAAATGAACCGGTTCAGCGCCATATACAGAAGATACCAGGCTTGAGAGGTCCAACTGCTGCTTTTCCGGAATCGAAATTTTCCGAATGCAGAGATCATATCCAAATGGAGGTGCGTAACTATACGCACAACTGTATTTTGAGATCGATTGCAGCCAGCGTAACGGTTTTACCATAAAATGGGCTGGTGTCATAAGAATGACAAATCCACCATTGACCATGGCACCGAGTAGACCTGCTGCCAGCCCGAAGTCATGAAAGAGCGGCAACCACAGACTGGTCCCTTTGCCCTCTTCCCAGTTCCCGAAGATACTTGCCTGTTCCATATTCGCCAGCACATTTCGGTGGCTTATCATAACCCCTTTCGGAGTTCCCGTACTGCCGGATGTGTATTGCAGGTATGCGATATCCTGTTTTTGAATAGGGGGAGGGGTGAAACTGCTCGGCGTTGATTGCAACAACGCAGATGCAGAAATCACTTTGAGAGGTGAAAAGACTGACTGAAGCTCCTCCGGACACCTTTGCTCGATAAATTCTACAATGCCAGGTGTGGCAATCAGCAGCTTAGGTTGAGAAGACTGGACGGTTGGTAGAAATGTTTTGAGGTAAGCTTGTAACTGTTGTGGTTGCGGGACTGCGATTACACCTGCATAGAAACAACCATACAGAATCTGAATAAATTCCAAGCCATTCGGCAACATGAGCATTGCCCGATCACCCTTGGTTAAACCCTGGCTTTGCAGCCAGCCTGCAACGCGCTCTGCTGATTGATTGAGTTCGCTGTAGCTTAACGATTTTTCAACATTCTCGCCGTCCTCTAAAAACGTCACATAGAGTCGGTCTGGATGATGTTTTGCTCTCTGTTGGGCAAGTTCGCATAGGGTTAATTCAGAATGGAACAGTCCTGCTGGGGCTCCGCTATGTGCAGCCATTGTATCGTTAATATTGTTCATCAGTATCTGTTTACCATTCTCCCTGATTCTGCATTGAGAGCCATGGCTCTTGTGGATCCAAAGCCTGACCTTCTTGGAGTATTTCGATTGAGATTTGATCAGGTGAACGAATAAAGGCCATATATCCATCCCGTGGTGGACGTAGAATTTTCACCCCTTTTTTCTGGAGGTTTTCGCAGTATTCATATATATTCTCAACACTATAAGCCAGATGCCCAAAATTTCGTCCACCACTGTATGGTTTGTCTTCGTCCCAATTGTGAGTCAATTCGATCGTTGGTTCATTTTCAGCGGTGGCCAGGAATATTAAAGAAAATCTTCCTTCAGGAAAATCGTGCCTGCGGATTTCAATTAATCCCAACGTATCAACAAAAAATGCCAATGCCTTTTCCAGGTCAAACACCCGGATCATTGTGTGTAAAAATTTCATGATTTATCCATTGATGAATCGTTATTCCAGTGTTGAATCCGTCTGAGTCAGGTAGACCCCGTATTCTTTCAGTACACCACCAAGGATGTTTTCAGCAACTTCGACATCAATGCCGAGAATTTTTGCAAGAAAAGAAGGTGGGTAGATCGGGTTACCATATTCGTCCATGGGAAATTTTTCAGCGATGTTCGCATATTTTATCCGAAAAAGCCTGACAGCACCCACCGTCAAGGCAACATTCTGGATATCCTGCACAACTTCAGTGATAGGAACATTTCGTTCCTGGGCGATAATTTCCAGTAGTTGCTGAAAGTCATTGTTATCCTTGATGACGACATTTGATCTCATTGCGGTGCTGATCATGATGTCGTAGAAAATCTTTGCGGTTATTTCTTTTGCCTCTTCGGCAGTATACCATTCATTGGGTATCGTATCGGCAATGCCCATGTATTCAGCTTCTTCCATCAATTTCCTTATTTATTACAGTCTCAAATCTTTAATTGTGATGTAAACAACGACCTAAAATTTAATTGACGATCACTCTGTTTGTAGATAGCATTTTTTAGGTACGATAATTGTAAGTATAAACAGGAAGAACAGAACCGTAAATCTATTTTGTCCGTTCCCCTACCGGTTTAAAGATCGAGTAATTGTTCAGACAGAATTTGGCTATGATTCTTTTACTGACGACCTCAATAAAGTCTGTCAGCAAACATCTTCTCCCGACTATGATATTATTGAGTAAATTGACAATGAAAGTAGGACTCGAAAAATCTTCCAGAAGCCAAATATTTCTGCTGATTGCAGTTTTTGTAGTTAGCCTGATGGTTTCAGGATGCAAGGATACCGGTACGTCACATGTTGCCGGGGAACTTGAAACTTGTAAGATTCTGCTGGATGAACTGAAATGGGCTGAGGCCATTACTGCGTGTGACAAGGTGGATAATGACGAAGGAAAGCATCTTACTGCTATCGCATATATGGGACGATCCGGTTTAACCATGGCCACGTTACTGACAGACCTGTCAGATTCGTCGAATTCACCTTCAACTTTGCTCTTTGAAAAAATTCCAGATACAGCACAAAAATTCTCAGATTACAAAATTGCGCTTCAGAAAATCATGGGTGAGATCGAGGAGAAGAGCCAGAGCATGTATCTGGAAGGGATCCTACTTTCCAGCCTGTTGATATTCAAAGAGCTAAAAACCTTGCTGGGACTTTCGCTTGTCGACGGCGAGATTTGGACCTGTGCCGGGGATCCGGAAGCGTCAGATATTGAAAATTGCGCCTTCGCGCCAGTAATAGTTGATATTTCAAGTGACCTGTCTCCAAAGGGCGTCATTCCTGGATTCCTGTCTTTCAGCGGTCTCGGGTCTTCTTTTTATCAAGGGATGGCCGGAGATCTGAGTACCGACATTGCAGTCACTGACACGACCCGGGACTCAATTACGGTACTGACTGTCACCACGGAACCCACTTCGGACTATGGTGAGGTGACTGTGGATGTGACCTATGATGTGATAATTGACGGTGCCCGGATTGGTGCCGGCAGCCCATTGTATTACAATA
>Ga0075122_10000343_pt1 | contig 38085 bp, 43 predicted proteins | sample AntAceMetag02UKB_FD_69790 | JGI IMG/M metagenome (GOLD analysis project Ga0075122, IMG submission 69790) | Saline lake microbial communities from Ace Lake, Antarctica - Antarctic Ace Lake Metagenome 02UKB | ecosystem: Environmental > Aquatic > Non-marine Saline and Alkaline > Saline | place... | reverse complement strand
TATTGTGTAAAGAAATTTTTTTTCAAACCAATTGATAAAACATCGTTTACAAAGTTGACGTTTATTTGTGAAAATATATACGGGGTTTGTTTGACATTGTTGACACATTTTATAATTTAAATTCCTCAAATTTTTTTCTATCTTCTAAGTTTCCTTTTGTGGAATAAGCTTTAATTATTTCATTAACTTTTTTAAGCGTTTTTTCTTTTGGTTTGTTTAAAATTAAGGCACTTGGTCCTGCAAAGTCAGGTTGAATTAAAGTTCCTATTTTTTTATATTGTTCTAATAATGTATTGTCTTTTTGATCTTTTCCTAATATTGTCCAACAATTATTAATCATAAAATGTCTTCCTGTGTTTATCAGATGTGTTTCGTCACCTGTTAATCCTCTTTCGAAAAGTTTTTCAAATTTACATTGTAGTGCTTTTTCGCAAAGTAAACATCCTCCCGTGGGATAAGGGAATTCTATGTTGAATTTTTCAGCTAATGCTATTTGTTTTTTTCTTTGCCTTCCGTGAATATCATAATAATCGTTTTTATCTATACCTTCTACATTGGGTAAAAGTTTTGCAGATAATGGTCTAAGTAATTTTCCACTTAATCCAGAAGATTTTTCAATAATTTCCATTGAGCTTTTCATTTGAGACATTGGCCTTTCTCCTAAAACATCACCATTTACAATTAAGTTAATTTTTAATTTATCTGCATATTCTTTTGCTTTAGAGTGAATAAATATTTTACAATCACGACAGGGGTTTATTCCAGCGCCTCTTCCGTGCTTTCCTTCTTTTATTATTTGAATATATTCTTGTAAAAGTTTTCCCTTTGTGCAATTAAATATTTTTAAATTTATATTATGTTCTTTTGAAAATTCTATAACCTCATTATAGTTTGAACATCCGAATGGTAATTTAAAATATACAGCTAAAACATCATAGCCTTTTTCTTCCATTATTTTTATAACAAGTCTTGAATCAAGTCCTCCGGAAAATAATATTAAACATTTTGGTTTCATGAGTTAAAAAGTGTGTGTGGGTTTTTAAGATTTTTGTGCCTTGTTTTTAGGTGAGGATTTTTTTATTTCTTGGTTTGGAATTTCTTTTGTTTTTTCTGTTTGAGATATTCCTCTAATTTTTTGGATTATTGAATTTATATAAAAACCTGCTTTGAAAAATTTTATAATTATCCCTATTAAAATTAAAATTATTCCGAGAATTAACATTTTTGTGAAAACATTTGTTGAGCTTGATATGAAAACCGTAAAGAAAGATAATATTGAATCTTCTGAGAATTTTGAAAATAACCATTCTAGTTTTAGAAAAGGAAACGCTGAGATGATTGTTAAAATTCCTCCTACAATAAAAGCATTGCTTCGTGTTTCTGCTATTAAAAGCATTGATAAAAATATTATAAAAGATACTGTTAGCATCCATTTAAATTTTCCATGCCAATAATCTTTTGCTTTTTGAGATACTAAATAAAAAGGTATGTCTGATTCTTCTTTGCAATCCCAGAAATCGCAATCATATTCTGCGTAATAAAACTTGTCAATATATTCAAATACTTGCTCTTGTATTATTGCTTCAGGGCCTTTTGCAATTGTTTCACATGAAATAGAGATATTTTGAGCAGCATTTTCGAAAGAGTAATCTGAGTTATTTTCGCAGATGATTTGCATTTGTTTAAATTCTGGACTATCGATTGTTAGGTTTATTTTTTCATGTAATAATTCTTTAACAACTTTTTCTAGTTCAGGTTTGATGTTGTTGTAGTCTAAAGAGTTGTCTATTGTTAATAATGTATTTGTTGCTAAAAGTGATACCAAAAGCAATACACATGTTATTACGAAAAGTATACCTCTTATAATTCCCATGATGAGTAGAAGAGAGTATCCTTTTTAAGATTGTTGGAGAATTTATTTGGAGTAATCACATTCTTTCCAATGTAGAAATTCTTTTATCGATTGGCGGGTGTGTTGATCCTATACCTTTGAATGGATTTGCAAAAAATAAAGGAGCTATAGCTTTGTTTATTTTTTTCTCAGGTTGGACTGAGTCGTTTTTTATTTTCTTTAAAGCTTTAATTAATCCGTCAGGATATCGTGTGAATTTTACAGCTGAAGCGTCGGCAGTGAATTCACGTTTTCGTGAAATTGCTAATTGAATAAAGTGAACAGCTATTGGGGCCAATATTGCTAAAGCTATACCGATTAAAATGAAAACTATTTTCGCTTTGTCGTTATCACCTGAGCTTCTGAACCATAATGATCGTAAGAATATTTGAGAAATTATTGCAATCATTCCAACCATTACAGTTACGATTGTCATGTATCGCATGTCATAACTGGCGATGTGACCAAGCTCATGAGCCAATACAGCTTCGAGTTCGCGTTTGTCTAGTTTTTCTAAACATCCTGTTGTTACACATATAACAGCGTGTTGTGGATCTCTTCCAGATGCGAAAGCATTTATTTGAGATGATTTCATAACGTAAAGTTTTGGCATCGGCATTCCTGAAGCAATTGTTAAACCTTCGATTAATTGATAAAATTGCTTGTGTTCATTTCGTGAAGCTTTTTTTGCGCCAACAGAAGCTACTGCTATTTTGTCGGAGTTGTGATAACTTATTAGAATATAACTTAATGAAAAAATTATTGAAATAATCATTATAATAAAAAAGAATCCAGGATCGAATGCAAATGAAATTACATATCCGAATATTACTAAAATTATAAAGATAAAAGACATAAGGAAAAATGATTTTCGTTTGTTTGATGAAATTTGATCTCGGAAGTCAATGTGTTTATTTATCATGAGAAAATTAAGAAGAAGTTATTTTTAAGTTATTCTGTTAATTCGTTTTTAGCTTTAGAATATTTGATGTCTTTTGTATTTTAATTTTAATCGTTTTAATATTCCCAATGGAGATGTTCTAGTTATTCTAAAATCTCCTTTTCCGTGAGCCCAATAATAGGTAAATCTACCTTCACCGCCTGTTAATTCTTGTATAAGGTAATTTAGTGTTTTGGAATGTGATAAGTCTAATTCTATAATATCATACTTTGGAATATCCATTAGGTATTCGGTTTCTGCTGGAAAATAAATTATTTCAAATTTATTTATAGGAAATTTATGATTTTTCCAAAAAGCTAAACCATCCTTTCCGTCTGCATTTTTAATTTTTTCTTCAAGTATTTTGACTAGCTCCGATAGGTCGTTTTGGGTTTTTATCATATAATTTGAATATAGAATTAGTTTATAAAAATTATTGTGATAGAAAGATAGATTAAAATTCAACATTAACAACTTTTTTTTCAGCTTCTGTAATTTGTAAATATTTACGCGCTTTTCGTCCGTACATTTTTGCAAATATATTTCCAGGCATTGTTGTGCATAAAGTATTATAAGTTAAAATTGAATCGTTATAAAATTGTCTTGAGTATGCAACTTTGTCTTCTGTTGATGATAATTCTCTTTGTAATTCTAAAAAGTTTTGATTCGCTTTTAGATCAGGGTAACCTTCAGCTATTGCAAAAATTGATTTTAATGCTGATTGTAATTGATTATCTGCTTTTACCTTGTCCTCTACACCTTTTGCCGACATTAAAGCTTTTCTTGCTTCGGTTACAGCGTTGATTGCTTTTGTTTCATGTTTCGCAAAACCTTTAACTGTTTTAATTAAATTAGGAATTAGGTCAGCTCGTCTTTTTAATTGAACATGAATTTGAGATAATGAATTATCGATTCGATTCGATAAGATAGCGAACCTATTAAAATATACGAAAAATATAGTTGCCAATAAAATAATTGCTGCGATTAAAATCCATAGCCATAACATAGAGTATTTAGATTAATTAGTTTTATAAACCTTTCTTGTTTTTAATGTTAATGGTAATTAAAGTTGATAAAAATACATGTATTGGATGTGGGCTTTGCGAGTCTATTTGCGAGGATGTTTTTGAAGTTGATAATGATGGGAAAGCACAAGTGAAAAAACAAAGTGATGATCCATGTGTTAATGAAGCAGTTGAGCAATGTCCAGTTGAAGCAATAAGCAAAAGTTAAGAAACCACTGGTTTCTTAATAACTTCCTCATGTTCATGTTGGGCAGCATCTTTTTGTTGATAATCTTATAGAAAAAATAAATTTTTTCTATGTTTCTGTTGTCCAGGTGATGCCACATAGGCCCGTCGAGTGGTCCTTTTTCGTGTGCTGAATAAGTTAGGTTTATGGGTGTTGGGTAAGAAATGATTTGTGGATTGATTGAAGATAAATAGAAAATGTTTCTACAATTCAAAACATTTATTAAGTTTTTTTTGTAAGATTGTTTATGAGAGGTAAAAGGGGGTTGTCGGCGATTATAATAACGTTATTAATGATAGCTTTTGTTCTTGTTGCAATAGGGATTGTATGGGCGGTGATTTCAAATATTTTGGATAAAAGCAAGGAAGATATTGAGGCTGGATTGAGTGATGTTAAATTAAAAATTATTGAAGAACAGGTTTACATTCATATGCCTTCTAAAAATTTTGTTGAGATGAGAATTAAAAGAGAGATTGGAAAAGGAAATTTAACAAAGATAAAATTTATTTTTACAGATGGGAAAAGTTCAAAAACTTTTGAAAGAGATGTTAGCATGGATGAATTGGGACATGAGGTTTTTGAGTTTGGTGATTTGGGCGGTTTTGATTTTAATGAAATTTCAATTGCTCCAATAATTCAGTTAAAGTCGGGAAAAGAATCTTTAAGAAATGTTGTAGATAGGTATATTGTTTCAGGTGGTGAAGGTGATTTTGTTCCAAGTAATGATTGTCAAAGTAATAATGATTGTAATGATGGAAAAATTTGTAATGATGGAACATGTATTTCTGAAAGTATTGATTGTCAAAATAATGATGATTGTGCTTCTGGCTATGAGTGTGTAGAGGGTAATTGTATTGAAATAACTGATGACTGTGAAGGATCGTGTGGCATTGAACAAACATGTGAAGATGGAGTATGTAAAAACAATTTAGGAGGAACGTGCTTAATTGATACAGATTGTTTAAGTGGGTTTACTTGTGTAGATGGGGTTTGTGGAATAAGATCTGTATTAATAATTCCAAATGAGATTGCATCGTGGAGTTTTGAAAATAATGCAAATGACAATAGGGGTAATTATGATGGTACATTGGGGGATGGGGCAGATAAGACAATGCCAGTATATACAGAAAATGGAAAAATTGGAGGAGCATATGAATTTGATGGTAGCTATGATTTTATTGAAACGCCGCAAGTTTATCCGTATACGCAAGCGTATGATAGTTCAACATTTATGTGGATAAAGACAGGTGGGGTTGAAGATGTAGGCATGTTAATAACACAAGCGTCTGGTAGTAGTTATATAAGAATGGGTTTTTTCCTCCTTGAAAATGGAAATTTAATGTATAAAAGATGGGGTTATTATTGGGCTTGTGTGAGCTATGAAAGAAGTGTTAATGATAATGAGTGGCATTATGTTGGTTTTACTAAAAATAAAAATACGGCAGTTATAGCAATTTATATTGATGGAGTTATGGCTAATTCTTGTAAAGGAGATAGATGGGAATATCAAGATACAACAACAATAATAGGAAATTATAGAGAGAGTGATGATGCATTTAATGGAATAATTGATGAGGTGTATATTTGGGATAAAACTTTGAGTGCTGAACAAATTTTGCAGAATTACAATGATCAGAAATAATAATTTTTAAACCAAAATGTTTATTAAGTTTTTTTAATTGTGTTTTTTATGGAAAAGAGTGTTGATTTTGTAAAGTGGTTTTCAGAGTTAAATAAAGATTCAAAGAGTGTTGCTGGTGGTAAGGGTGCTAATCTTGCCGAGGTTTTTAATTTAGGTATTTCTGTTCCTGCAGGTTTTGTTGTTACAGCACAAGCGTACGATTATTTTATTGAAGAAGAAAAGTTGAAAGATAAGATTGAAGAGCTTTTGGCACGTATTGATTATGAAGACACAAAACAACTTGACGAGATGACAAAGCAAATTCGAGTTTTTATAATGGATTCTAAATTTCCAAAAGAAATGGAAGATGAAATTCTTGAGGCGTATAGTCATTTGGATGTTGGAACGTTAGATCAGAAAACACGATCAGCTTTGTCTATTTTAAAAAATTCAAGTGAGCCGGTTTTTGTTGCTGTGAGAAGTAGTGCTACAGCTGAAGATTTGGCAGATGCAAGTTTTGCAGGTCAGCAAGATTCGTTTGTGAATGTTAAAGGGAATATTCAATTGTTAGAACATGTTAAGAAATGTTTTGCGTCATTGTTTACATCAAGGGCGACATATTATAGAAACAAAAAAGGTTTTGAGCATAGCAAGGTGAGTATAGCTGTTGTTGTCCAAAAGATGGTTGATTCAGATAAGTCAGGTGTTATTTTTTCAAAAGATCCTTCGTATAAAAACGATGATGTAATTATGGAGGCAGTTTGGGGATTGGGTGAAGGAATTGTTTCGGGGAAAATTACACCAGATAAATATATTATTTCAAGTGAAGGTGAGATTCTAGAAAAAAAGATTTCAGAAAAAAAATTAGCAATAACGAGGAATGCTGGAGGAGGTAAAGAAGTTGTTAAGTTAAATAAGGATAGAGCTAATCAGCAAGTTTTAAAAAATTATGAAATTGAAAAGTTGGCGGAAATAGCTTTGAAGCTTGAGGATCATTATCAGAAGCCACAAGATATTGAATTTGCAATTGAAGGTGAAGAAATTTTTATTGTTCAAACTAGACCAATTACAACAATGGAAAGTCGTGTTGATATGAGTGATGTTAAAATAATTAAAGGTGATGCTATATTGAGTGGTCTTGCTGCATCTCCAGGGATTGGTGTTGGTAAAGTTAGGATTGTTGAAGAGATGTATGATTTACAAAAGATTCGAAAGGGAGATGTATTGGTTACAGAAATGACTAATCCAGATATGGTTGTTACGATGCAAAAATGTGCAGCGATAGTTACAGATGAAGGTGGTTTGACGGCGCATGCAGCGATTGTGTCGAGAGAAATGGGAATTCCGGCTATAGTTGGTACGGGAAGTGCAACAACGGATTTGAAAGATGGTGAAATTATTACAGTTGATGGATTTTCTGGAAATGTGTATAGGGGTAAGACAGCAGAAGGGACGAAACAAGAAGTTAATCCTGTGAAGATTAAAACTAAAACAAATTTAAAAGTTATTGTAGATTTGCCGAGTTTTGCTGAGCGTGCTGCTAAAACAAAGTTGAATAAAGTTGGGTTAACACGAATGGAGGGAATTATTGCAGAGTCAGGAAAACATCCTAATTATTTTTTGAAGCAAAATAAATTAGAAGAGTATGAAGAAGTTATTTTTAAAGGTGTTAAAAAGATTTCAAATTATTTTGATGAAATTTGGGTTAGGACATCAGATATTCGTAGTGATGAATATGAGAATCTAGAGGGTGCTCCATCTGAGAAAGAAGCTAATCCGATGTTAGGAATGCATGGGATTCGTTATGGTTTGAAAAATCTTGGAATATTAAAATCTGAATTAAAAGCGTTGAAAAGAGTTTCAAGTGACATTAAGCGTATCGGTATTTTAATGCCGCAAGTTATTAGCGTTGATGAATTAAAAGGTGTGAAGAAAATTTTGAAGGAAATTGAGTTTGAAGATGTTAAGGTTGGGATAATGATAGAGACGCCTGCTGCTGTTCAGTTGATTCGTGATTTTTGTGAAGAGGGAATTGATTTTATTTCTTTTGGAACGAATGATTTGACACAATATATGTTAGCGATTGATAGGGGAAATAGCGATGTTCAACATCTTTATGATGAAATGCACCCTTCGATCTTGTATCAGCTGTCGTATGTTATCAGAGTTTGTAAGAGATATAATGTTGAAACAAGTATATGTGGACAGGCTGGAAGTAAGCCAGAGATGGTTAAATTTTTAGTTGAAAAGGGAATAGATAGCATTACGGCTAATGCAGATGCGGCTGAGAAAGTTTCGGAAGTTATTGCGGACGCAGAATATTCAAAAATTGAAGGAACAGATAAGGAGCCAAGGCAATATCAGCCTAGCAGTTTAGGGGAAAATGTTGTTGATATAATTGAGGAGAATATAGAAAAAGGGGAGGAAATTATTGAGGAAGTTGTGCATAAGATTGAAGATACATTAAGGGGAGAGGTTTTTGAAAAAGAAGGTAATGGAGAAGATGTAATTGAAGAAAATAGTTCAAGTGAAAGTGTTTTGGAAAAGATTGAAACAAAAGTTAATAATGAAATTGAAGAAAAGCATTTTGCACCTGAGGGCGTACCTCGAGATATTTCTAAAGAAGTGTCTACAGGTGACAATAATTTAGATGAGGAAAATGAAGAAGAAGTAATTGAAGATATTAAGGAAGAGGATAAGGAAGATGTAATTGAAGAGATTGAGGAAGATAATAAAGAGGATGATGTTATTGAAGTTGAGAAAAAACCCGAAGATAATTTGAATAATGATGATGGTTTGCCGAGTATTGGTGGAGCGGTTGAGGTTGAAGAAAATAAAGAATTTTCAGATGAAGAACTTGGAATTTATTAAGTTAATTTTTTAAACTAATTTTATTTTTATATTATTATGTCAAAAAAAACATGTGCGGATTGTAATGGAAAGTGTTGTAAATATGTTGCAATGGAAATTGATATTCCTGAGGTGATAGAGGATTTTGAAAATATTAAATGGTACGTTGCACATGAAAATATTCATGTTTATATTGAAGAAGATGGAACATGGAACATTGAATTTATTACGAAATGTAAATATTTAGGTAAAAATAATAAATGTGAGAATTATGAAAATCGTCCCGAGATTTGTAAAAAATATGGTCAAGATGAGTGTCCGTTTCATAATGATTATGAAGAGTCGTATAGTTTTAGGTCAATTGAGGATGTTGAAAAATATATTGAAGATGTTTTTAAAAAGGGAGGAGGTGGGAAATGAAAATTAAAATAAAACTTCATCCAAATTCTTCGCAGGAAAAAATAGAGAAAATCGATTCTAATAATTATGAAGTTTGGATTAAGGAGCAACCGATTAAGGGAAAAGCTAATAAATATTTGGAAAAGTTTTTGAAAAAGTATTTTAAGAAAGAAGTGAAGATTATTTCAGGTTTAAGTAGTAGAAAGAAGATTGTTGAGATATTTTGATCATCGAGTTATAATTTCCAACGCATCTCGATGTTTTAATTCGTAATTTTTTCCTAATGCTCGTTTTGTTCTGGCGTCGATTGCTTTTATAAAATTGTTTCCGAAGTCTGTATGAAGAAAAAATGCAAAGTCTAATGCTGTTGATCCTTGTGGCAACAAGAAACAATCAGGTAAAATATTTCCCTTGCTATCTCCTAATTTGTTTGCGGATGCTGGGAAAATTGCTATGTATTTTAATAAATCAAATATAGCTGAATTTAAAATTTCTTGAACACCCGTTCCATTGTAAATATCTAAAACATTTGTTTTTATTTTTTCTAGTGCCTCGCTTTGTTCCTTGCTTAAATCTTTTAATATTTCAAAATGTTTCTCTCCAGGAATATAATTAATTAATTCAGCTTTTGCAGCTTGTCTTAATGCTAATTCTGAATCAGCAGAGCATGGATAAATTAAAAGGTTTGGGTATTCTTTTTGCATTTTTTCAATATTTGTTTTTGAGTTTTCTTTGTCACATTTGTTTGCTGCAATAATCATAGGTTTGCTAATATTTCGTAAGGCTGATGCAAACTCTCTGACTTGTTCTTCGCTCCACATTGTGGGTTTTTCAGGCAAATTCAATTTTAATAAAACTTCTTTGACTTGGAATTCTTTAACTTTTAATCCTGAAAATTGTTTCGCGATAGCTTCAGAAAATTTTGATTTTTCCATTTCTGTTTTTCGTGCGAAACTTCTCCATACTTTTTTTAAAATATTGTAATACCAATTTCCCAATTCTTCATCTAGGAATTTAATATCTTCGCATGGATTATAATTTTTTGTTGGTTTTCCTTCTATATCTGTTTCTCCAGACGAATCTACGATGTGAATAAATATATCAGCTTGTCTTAAGTCATCTAGGAATTGATTTCCCAATCCTTTCCCTTCTGATGCTCCAGGGACTAATCCTGCTACATCCATCAAATCAACTGGGACAAATCTTTGATGATTTATGCAAAATCCATGGCTTGGATTACATTGTGTTTTGAATTCTTTATCTATACAATCAACTTTAACATACCCTACTCCGTGATTTGCTTTTATTGTTGTAAATGGATATGATGCAATTTCAACTTCGGCCATTGTCGCGGCTTTAAAAAATGTTGATTTTCCACATGAGGGTTTTCCTACTAATCCTATTAACATGAAAAACAATAAGAAAGAGTATATTTAAGAATTGTGGAGATTGTTTTCGGGTGAAAGGGAATAAAAAAATAAAAAAAGAAGTAAAAAATTGTTGAAGAATTATTCTTCGGTTTCGTCAGATTCGCTAGCTAGAAATGCCCACCATGGCTTTTGAGATCTAATGATTTCACCTGTTTCAGCATCAACTTGAGCTTGAACATTCATATTAGCTTTGAATAATCCAAAAACTTTTGATTGCTTTTGTGTTTTAATTTCATAAGCTGCTCGTGTTTTATTACCTTTTCCAATTTCTTTAAGTTCAATTGTGCAATTTTCATTACAATTCCTTAATCTAAGTCTTGCTAGCGCAGTTTCGGAGGCTGTGCTTGGCATTATTTTAATTTCAGCATTTCTTCCATTTGAAAGCTTCATTTTTAATTGACTTTTGTTTTGAATCATTTCACGAGTCAAATTGTTTAGACATGTTGCAGAAATATTTTCAACTTCTAGGCGACATTGATTATTGTTTTCTCGAGAAACTTTCATTTTTTGACCTTTATTATTGGTATATTCTCCATCTTCAATTCCTTGACCTGTTCCTTGGTTTTCTGCTTTTAGTTCTGGATTGTTTATACCAGTTCCGGGTTCATGAACACCCTGTTGATTTTGCGCAAAAGCAAATCCTGTCATAAAAATTAATCCGATAAGTGCAATTAATATTAAATTTATATTTTTCATTTTTACCTCCTTACGGGAAATGTAGGAATAGGGTATATTAAAATGTTTTTATAAAAATGGTTATTTAATCCTGTCCTGTTTGTTCTAGATAATCAGAATAATTTCCAGGATAACTTGAAATTTTTTTATCTTTGATTTCCATAATTCGTGTTGCTATTTTGTCTACAAAATATCTGTCGTGAGATACAAAAACTATTGTTCCTTGGAATTTTTGTAAAGCTTTTTCTAATGAGTCAACTAGGTGAATATCTAAATTATTTGTTGGTTCGTCTAAAATTAAAACATTATTTTTTTCTATACTAATTCTTAAAATATTTAATCTACCTCTTTCTCCACCTGAAAGATATTTTATTTTTTTATTGAAAACATCTTGATGAAAACCGTATTTTTTTAGCATTGATATTAATTGATTTTCATTTTTTCCAGTTTTATCCATCATAAAATCAATTATTGTTTTTTCTTTATTAACATCTTCAAGCTCTTGATCAAAATATCCAATTTTAATATTTTTTCTTTGTGAAACACTTCCTTCACTTGGATTCATTTTACCAATTAGCATTTTTAAAAAAGTAGATTTTCCCATTCCATTTTCACCAAGGATACAAACCTTTTCCCCAAAATCAATTTCGGAATTTACTTTTTTGAATAAAAGCTTATCGTCAAATTTTTTTTCAACATCTTCCATTCTAAAAATATTACAATTATGTAAACCTTCATTGTTAAAATATATTTTAATATTTCTTATAAAATCAAATGGATTTTCTACGTCGTCTAATTTTTTTGCATCAGCTTCAAGGCGTTTTGCAACTATCACCATTTTTTTACTTGTTGACCATTGTCTTTTTTGTTTTGCTGATTCTAATAATCTTTTCTTTTCTTTTTTAACATTTGTATAATTTCTTTCTAAATTTTTTAGATAATCTTCTTTTCGTTCTGCATATTTTTCAAATTTATATTTCCATTCTTTTATTCTTTTATTCTCTAAATCCCAAACTTTTTCAGATACTTGATTTAAAAAATATCTATCATGTGAAATTACTATTAAACTTTCTATATTTTTATTTATATAATCTTCAAGCCATTTACGTGTTCCTAAATCTAAATTGTTTGTTGGCTCATCTAATAAATATAGATCTGCTTTTTTTGAAAGACATTCTGCTAATCTTAATTTTGTTTTTTGTCCGCCGCTTAAATTTTTTATTTTTTGATTTAAAGCTTCTTTGTCGATCCCTAAAATATCTAATAATTTTTGAATATTTTCTTGTTCAATATCAAAAGACGAATCTGTTAATAATAAATTATATTTATCCATAAGTGAATCAAATTGAGCTTCGTTTTCAAAGATGTCCGGATTCCCAATTTCTTTTTCAAGTTTTATTTTCATTTTTTCTAATTGTTTCTTTTTGTCTTCTAGATAGCTTCCAAAAGTTTTATCTAAATTTGCAAAATTTTGATCTTGTTCCATTAAACTTATTTTCATGTCCGAAACCATAATACGTCCTTGAAAATTTTCTTTACCAGATAGGCAATTGAAAAAAGTTGTTTTTCCAGATCCGTTTTTTCCAATGAATGCGATTTTGTCTTTTGAGTGAAAAATTAAATTTACATTTTCAAATAAGTTTTCTCTTTCAAATCCTTTGGATAATTCATGGATGTTTATCATTGTTCTTGTAGAATATTAAGAAATTGGGGTTTTAAAGGGTGTGGGGCACCAAGGTTCCCCTTACAATAACCCCTCCTTCTCTGTTCCGGCTAGTGGTATCTTTTAATTGCCTCCGATGGATACCACGAGAGGTTGTCAAGCAACCTTTTTATGTGTGCTGTATAAGTTAGAGTTATGGATGATTTGGTTATATCCTACTGAGATTTTAACTCAGTTATAAAAAATCACTCACTGGGACAAATTGTAATAAAAAATTATTTAATCACGTAAACTTCGCCACTTATATCAATGCCAGTAACTTTCTCTCTTCCTATTGAAGAAGGTATTTTATTAAGGACATATTCTGCAAACTCATTTGCATCATTATAATTTTTAGGGGCTTTGTAAACAAATTGGACGCCAAATCTATTTTTAGAAGTTCTTCGAACATACATTAATTTAACCAACGGATCTTTTTTTAGCTTATGTCCTAATTTTAAAATTTGTTCTTTTGACACACTTTCTGAAAATCTTATAACCCCACATACAATTTTACTTCGTTTGATTACATTTTTATTCATAATTTATAATATGCGTTGAATTATTTAAATATTTCTAATATATTTAAATAATTTACAATAATATTTTAAACTATCAACTCATCTCTATATTATGATAGAACTAATTCCTTATTTAGTAATTGCAATGATAGTTTATGATTTATCTATTCACTTTGTTTATTTTTTAAATCTTGATGAATGGGTGATCAAAAAAAAATTGAATTGGTGGTTTAATTGGTGGGGTAATAAGTATCAAATATTTTGGATTACTTATTGGTTAATTGTATTAATACTTCTAATAACTTATGTTATTCTTAGATAGACACCATATTATTCTTATTTGAAATATTATCTAACCAATATGTCTTAAAATACGTTCAAAAAAATTAATAACTTTCTCAAAAAAATTTGACCAACGCTTATTATCAACATAATAATGTATTGCAACTATAATCATTAATAATGCAAACATTATTCCAACAATGCTATAATAAATCAGTGCAGGCCTATCCCAAAATGTCATATATATTTATATGAAATATTATTATTAAATCTTTTCACCCAGTTATCACCAAAGTTTTTTCATCATAACTTTATCTTTTGATTTAGATTTTCCAATTACCCAATATCCTGACGGCATAAGGTGATAACCTCTTTTTTTATAAAAATTAAGTGCAGATTTTGTAGAATATAGTCTTACTTGTCTTATCTTTTTCGAACGAGCATAATTTTCAATAAAATCCATTAATTGAGCCCCGATACCTTTTCCAACCTCAGAGCTCTTGATAAATAATCCTGCAATTTTGTCTCCACTCAAATCAACAGTTCCCAATAAAGTATTATCTTCCCATGCACAAAATATATTTTTATCTTTCATTTTATTAATAGTTCCCTGTGTAGAATTTTCATTTATTAAAAATTGAATGAATACCTTAGGATAACCATTTTTATTTATTTCTCTAATGGTCTTTCTTCTTAATGCACTAATTTTTTTCGCATCTTTTTTTCTTGCTTTTCTAATTATCATCTTTTGTAATCAATTGAATCCCGGGTTATTTAATTATTTAACTCAGATGTAAAAAGTTATTTGGTGAGGCAAATTGAAGGGGAGTTGGAACATAGTTGATAAATTTATTTTACAACTGCCCAATACATATTATCTAAATATTTTCCATTTTTAACAAATTCTTTCCGAAGGATGCCTTCAAATTTATATCCTGCTTTTTCAAGAACTCTTGCAGAGGCTTTATTGGATGTTCTACACCTACCAACTAATCTTTTCAACTTATATTTTTTAAACACATACTTAGTAAATAATTTGAGAGATTTAGACATTAGACCTTTACTCCTGAAATCTGGATGCATACAATAACTAATGATCGCCTTATGTTCAGCATATTTTTTATTTAAATCGTGAACAACTATATATCCAGCAAATTTTCCTTTAACATCAATTACAAATGTCTCTTCATGAGGTTTTTTTGTTTTAAGATTTACAATTTCCTTTCGAATTATAGTTTTAATTAAATGAACAGATATAGAAGTGGTCATAGAATTTTCTATTGATAACGGATCAGTTTCACATTCAACATATTTTTCAGCATCAGATAATTTTATTGGTCTTAAAATAAATCCTTTACTTTTAATAATCACCATATTAAGACAGAAACATTTGTATTATATAAATATGATTAAAATAAGTTTCTTATCTGGTTATCACCAAGTAAAATGATCCTACTTGCTCGCACATCGCAAAATCTTCTTTAAATTCACTTCGTTCATTTATTCGAAATTTTGGAAATGTTCGGATTTTAACAGGATTGAATTTTCAATTCAAGAAAGTTGTCGGAATTTGCAAAGCATAAAATCTCAGAATTAAATAATAGAGTTGAATCTATTCAACTCTAGATATGATCCTACTGAGATTTTAACTCAGGACCTCTGGCTCTCTTAGATTCTTTGGGGATTCCAAAAGATAACAACCCTGACGGATTGCATTCATATAAGACCAGCGCTCTGAACAGACTGAGCTATAGGATCTTTGTTTGTATTCCTATAGTGAAGCCCGTAAGACTGTGGTTTACGTTAATAGGCCATTCCTGTGGGAAGCTATAGGATTTAATAATTTTTCAAGTATATTCAGTTATTTAAAGTTTTTTAGTATTGAAAAGTACAAAAAGATATAGTATATGATTCAATCCCTATTTTGAACCATATACTAACGCTCTCTTCTTTTCACATGTCGTAAAATTTTTTATAAATTCGTTATACTCATTTATCTAAAAATTTCAGAAATGTTTGGACCTTGAAAAGGTTTTTGTGATCCTTGGGGTTATTCGAAATGGGTTGAATTAAAAATTCAATAAATCTTTTTGAATTTGTAGAGTGTAGAATATCAGAGATATAGAGTATAACTCAATCCCTATTTTGAGTTACACTCTAACGCCCTCACCGAGATTCGAACTCGGGTCACCGCCTATCTCCAAAGAAAGGCTGCATTTAGATGCTAGACTTCCACTCTCCTCGAGATTTCATCACCTCTTCTTCAATTTTGAGAGGGCGGCATACTTGGCCTCTGTACTATGAGGGCATATAAAAATAACTCAAAGATGTTTTATAAATTTTTACAATATTTTAGAATAGTGAACTATTATCTACTTCTAGCACGTCTTAGTTTACGTTTGTGTTTTTCTTTCCTTAATCTTTTTCGTTGCCATTTCCAACGCATCTGTCCTTTCTTTTTCCATCTACGGCTTGATCTTTTCATATATGATTTTGGTAAAATTCGTTTTTAAAGATTTTGGTTTATTGCTGAATTCCGAATTCTTTCAAAACTCCAGATTGATCTTTATAATATCTATTAATAATGTTTTGAACATCTTGGAATTTGAATATTTTTTTATTAAGTAGTTTATGCATTAATTGTGTACGTATTTGAAATTCATGTTCAAGTTTTTGTATTGAAATTCCGTGTCGTTTTGTTATTTTTTGGAAAATTTGATTGTTTCTTTTGAAGTAAAATTGATCTTCTGCTGGGTTCCATATCGATGGCGTATTGGTTTGTGCGATTCCATTTGATTTAACGTTTACGATTTCGACTATTTCTTTTAATTTACGTGTTTCTTGGTCATTTACAATTGCATGAGTCATAATGCAAACACAATCTAAAACGTTTAACAATGTTGGAGAAAGTTCGATTGGTGGGGTTTCTAATCTTTTAATTAAAGTTTCAACCGAGTCTGCGTGAATGGTATTTATTGATGAGTGCCCTGAGGCCATTCCTTGGAATAATACAGATGCCTCTTTTCCTCTAACTTCACCAACAATTACATAATCTGGGTTTTGTCTGAATGAACTTTTTAATAAGGTAAACAAATCTATTTCTCCTGTGTCTCCTACTCCGGTTGCACTTCTTGCTACACTTGGTAACCAATTTTCTCTTGGAAGATTTAATTCTCGCGTATCTTCAATTGAAACAACTCTTGATTCGGGGGGAATAAAAAATGCTATAGCGTTTAATAAAGTTGTTTTTCCCGATGCTGTTCCTCCTGCAATTAAAAGATTCATTTTATATTGAATTAATAACCAAAGATATGCAAGCATTTCTGGACTTAATGTCCTGAAGGATAAAAGTTGAGTTGGTGTCCATGGTGTTTTTGTAAATTTACGTATGGTAAATGTTGGACCACGACTTGTAATATCTTTTGTATATGTTGCATTTACACGACTTCCGTCTGGAAGGCTTCCGTCTAAAATTGGTTTTGCATATGAAATATATTTACCACATCTCTGTGCTAATTTTTCAACAAAACTTGCTAAGATAGGCATGTCATTAAATATAATATTTGTTTTTAAATTACGGTAAATTCTGTGGACAATATAAATTGGAGTATCAGATCCATTACATTCAATATCTTCAACAAAATAATCTTTTAGTAGCGGTTCTGCTTCATTGAATCCTATAAAATCTCGTACAAGATAATAATATATTTTTTTATAACTTTCATATGAAATACTCATCCCTAATTCAACTGCTAAAATTTTAAACATTCTATCAATGTATTCTAAAAGTTTTTCTTGATCTCGTTCAACAATTGAATCAAAGCTTATCATATTGCTCATTGCTTCAACTAATTCTTTTTTATATGTTTTTTCAGATTCGGTTAAAATTGGTTCTTCAACTTCATACATTAATTCGAATGTTTTTTTATTCCAGTAAATATGAACAAAAACAAAGGGATCAATTAAACAATATCTTACATCTATTTTTGTTTTGTCTTTTAATTTTTTTAAAGGGGGATTTTTAGGTGTAAAATTTATTTTTATACGAGGATAATTTTGTATGCTTAAATTTTTTTCAACCATCAGTTTACCTCTAAGTTGATATTAAGTTTACTTTGAACTATACATCTGTCTTCTGTATTACAATATGAATTTTCTATTGGACTTCTGCATCTTTTTGGATTTCCAGCACAAGCTCCTACATCTGTTTCAGTTTTTCCATTATTTGATATTGAAATTTTGTAAGGTGTTGATGCTTTTGCTAATGATTTTATTTCGTCTTTTGATTTTACAGTTATATTGTATTTATCTGAATAATTTAAAGTTAAAGTAATTGTGTTGAATTTTCCGTTTGGTGTAGTTAATGCTTTAATTCCACCTATTTCTATAATGCTTCCTGGTTCACTATAGACATGTTTGCTTTCCATTTCAAATATGAAAAGATTGTTTTCTCCATCTAGATGAAGTGTTCCTTTTTTTAATCCGATATCAATTATTCTTTTGTTCGCTGGTCCAAGTTGTACGACTGATAAAATTAACATATCTATATCTTCAAGTATACTAAGAGATTGTTCTATGATTGCTTTGTCTTGAATTTCTTCTATTTTTGGTTTTACGAAAGATAAGACTGCTCCAATTAAAACAAATGCGATTAAAGTATATATAACTGTTTCAACCCAAACTTGTCCATTTTTTTTAAACATATTCACCTCAAAAGTATAAGATAAATTTAGTTTAATAATGTTTTTAAAGTTAGCAAGTTCGAATAGATAAAATTGAATCAACTATTTCACATTGATTTGAATTAATTGTGGGTGCGATTTCTATTGAAGTAATATCTCCAAAACCTGTTGTGTCAAATGTATAGGTTTTTCCTGAATTTGCGGAAGGAAGCTTTATTATATTGTTTCGTCCTGTTAATAGTGGATCTTCAAAATTGTCTTTTAGCCTAAATGTTTTTGTGTTATCTTTTGAAGATATTGCTACGAGTAATTCATCTACTTTAATATCTTTAAAGCTGATTGAGAAATTGAATTGATTTAAATTTTTATTATAGCATGTGTAATCGTTGTTTAAAGTTATTTTGTCGAGAATTGCAAAACATGATTCAGATTCATCTATTTTATCTTTTACAATATTATTTACAATTCCCCAAACAACAGAAGTTATTACCATTACTAATGCTATCATTAAAATTGTTGCGACCACGCCAGACATTGCTTTTTTTGATTTCATTTTATATTTCATAAGGTTCTAATGAAGAACATTCAAATTCTTTTTTTCCTTCATTGTCTAATCCAAGTAAAATTGGTATTAGTTCTATTTTGTCATATTCCCCAAATGTTTGTATTTCTGAAAATGTTGCACTAATAGGTAAACCCTTTGATGGCCAGTTAAATATTTCTTTAACGCTATGTTCTCCACCTGAATAAATTTTTGCCATCATTTTATAGATTGGGACATTTCCTGAATTTACAATATTTAATATATTGCTATCATAAGTTGCTTTAAATTCGATGTCTTCACATGTTTGTTCAGCATTTTTTCCAAATTTGATTACTGTTTCTTGAATCATTCCTCTGAACCATAAAAAAATTATCAAACCTAATACAACAACGATTGCTATCAATAAAACAGTTGCTACGACGGGCGAAATTCCTTTTTTGTTTATCCTCTTTTTCATAGTTGTTTAATGTAATTTTGTTTTAAATATGTTATGTTATTGACAGGTTATCTGTTCGCTTATTTTTGCGTCTCCGCAATTTATTTGTTTTCCTGTTTCATCTATAATAATTGGTAAGATATCAATTGATGTTGGGTCTATATTTATATTTAAAAAATTTTGTTCGTTAGAAATTTTTCCAACTCCAAAGGGTGATAGGAATTTTATAAAATTTTTAGAACCTTCATTGAATTTTGAAAGATCATATACAGCTAATTCTTGATTTTCTGTTGCTGCATGAATGTAATATCCGCTGATATTAAATCGTCCGTTATTTTTTAATATTAAATTTATATTAAATTTTCCGCTTATGGATGTGCAAGATAATTCAGAAATTGTTAATGAAATTCCGTCGGGGCATTCAATAGGATCGTTTGGTACATATGATTTCATCCATGTGTAAACAATGCCTCCCATTACAACTGCTATTGAAACTAATAAAATATATCCAATCATTGCGCTAACAGCTTTTTTTGATTTCTTAACCTGTAACGACATATTTTTCATCTCCTATTTCTTGTGATACAATAAAGTAAAAATTTTCACCGGGCTTAATTCCGAATTCATAATCAACACCATCTATATCTACAACAACTTTGTTATTTGTTATTTCTAAATTTTCATTAATTTCTCTATTTTTATTTTTTATAATTAACTTTGATCGTCCTCCGATTTCAACGCTGAATTGTCCGTGTGTTGCTTCGGTATATTTGTAAAGATTAATTTCGCTTTTGTCTCCTATGATGAAATACATATTTTTTCCCTCACCTGCAAAATCAGTATATGTTCCGCTGAAATGAACTAATAGCGCTTCAACGGTTTCACCTTTTTTTATTCCATAGTCAATCACTTCTACACTTTCAATATTTAATTCTTGTTTTAAATCATAAATTGTGTAATCTGATGCTTTTTTTGAGGTGTTTGATACAACTGAAAATCCGATAATTATTGCAACGATAACGATTGCAGCTAATAAATAAAATTGACCTCTTTTATTTTTCATAAATAAAATAAGAGAAAGTGGTTTAAATATTTTTATAATTAAAAATAAAATGTAGACCGAGCAACTAGCTCAAGGATTGTCAAGAAGCTACCTTTATTTTTTCTCAGTTCTGCTACCTGTTAAGCATCTGTGTGGATGTTTAGGGCTGCTCCGATCAAGGTCTGACCCGGTTCGCATCTACAAGATCAAAACAGACAAAACGTCAACGTCCAAATAAAGACTTTTCGACGCACATATCACGCATTGCTCGTAGTCTGCCATAAAGCCCGTTTGCAAATAGCGGAGGGCTAACCCGCTGATCTAGTCTACGAAAATATGAAGAAATAAGGGTTTAAATGATTTGTGGGTTTACTTTTTTCGTTTTAAAATTAAGCTTAAAATCAATATTAAAATTAAGGTTATTAAGATATTAAAAATTAAAAATATTGGTATAATTTGATTATTAGTATTTTTGGATTTAAATGTTAGTTCGCAAGCCATTGTTTCAATTGGTTTATTGTATGAAATTTTACAATGATTTGTATCAAGGCATGTTCGATACATCATTCCATCTGATGTGCACTTTGTCCATGAACCACATTTCCAATTTGAATCGCAATATTGTTTAAATTTTATAGAACCGCATGATGATCGATTTGAAATTACTTGTGTTGAGTTTGTTTGATTTGTACCAGGATCTGTTTGGTTGTTTTCAGTTTCGTTTATATGTGGGCCGAATATAAATTTGTACCATGATGTTTCAGATGTTCCGTATGAGTTTTTTGCAGATATTTTGTATGAAACTTCTTTTCCTTCGATAGCTTCGAAATAAGATGATGTTAAGTTTCGACAATATAATTCATTTTCAGAATATAAAAAGAGATTTGCACTATGTGATTCCCATTCTAATAAAATTCGTGTTTCGATTAATTCTGAATCGTTTTGAATTTTTGCACAAATTTTTAAAGTTCCATCATAAGCAGGAATTTCAGGTGAATGTTCTATGTTTAAAATAGTTGGAACCGTGTTTGCGCAAATAAAATTAAGTAGGAAGATTATAGAGAATATTAATAATATTTTATTCATTTTTTTTAGTAGTTTTTTTTAATTGTAAGAAGATTATAATTGTTCCACATATTAAAATCATTGTTGCGAAAATTACTCCAAGTCCTGTTTTTGTTTTTATAAAACCTATAACTGATCCTGTAATTCCAAATGATTTTTTTCTATCTTGTTCTGTGTTTATTTGTGAAGTTATTTTTATAGGATTTTTATTTTCTGTATTTTTATCTGTTGGTGTTTTTATAGTTGAAATTATTTTTGAACCACTCGATCCGCCAGATCCTCCTGAGTTACCACCACTTGAACATGTTCCGCAATCTTGTAAGCAGCTTGAACATGTTTCTCCATTATTACATATTCCGTCTCCGCATGTTTCTTTTGCTAATGAGCAATTTGAATAATCTATTAAGCAAAAAGTATCGCAGGAAATTGTTCCTATGAATCCGTTCCCGCATGAAGTTCTTCCTGCTAGATTTATTCTATCGCATTCTTCTCCTAAATCAATGATTGTGTTACCGCAGGTTGTTTCCTCGTCAGGTTTTTCACCTACGGATAAGTTTAGTTTTTCACCTACACCCCAATCTTCTTGCCCAGTATAATAGCCATTTTCATTTGTTGCTATATTGTTTATTGAAAAAGATAATTCTCCACTAGATCCGAAACACGGTGAAATGTCAATTTCATATTCACCATTTAAAACTTCACCAATTCCTATTGTGCTTCCGCTCATTGTTGCACGTATTTCGTAGCTTCCTTTTAATAATAAATCTTCATAAAAAACAAATCCGGAATATGTCTTAGGAATACTTGGTGGACAGTTTGCGGCTAAAATAAAACCCAATGTTAAAATTAAAATCATTAAGGGTAGTATTTTTTTCATATATTAAAAATATTGTTTCAGTTTAAAAGTATTATTGTGATTAGAAGTATGTTTTGGAATGAGAGAGTTGTTTTTATATCTAAATATTTATAATGTTTAAAGTTAGGAATTTTTATGAGAAAAATGGAAAAGCCGTGGTGGGTTCCGCATCCAAATAGAATTAGTGCTGTAGCTTTGCTTTGTACGGGGGCTGGTGTTGGAATTGTTTATGGAGCAGATAATTGTGTTTCAGAATTGGGAGGATTGGCTTTGATAATTGCGGGAGATATTGGAGATAAGGTTGATGGATTTGTTGCTAAGAAATATGAAAATATGAAAACAAAAGAGGGTGCTAAGTTGGATCCATTATTTGATAAAGGAAAAAATCTTTTGGTTGGAGGATATTGTGTTGCAAAAGAATGTTTGAAAGAAAATGTGATTTTTCCAGCATCGATGATTGCGAATTGGGGTGTTAATTATTATTCTCAAATGAAGCGTGGTAATATTGTTAATCAAATTGAGGAAGCTACAGGTGCAATTATATTTCCTGAAAATTGTAAAGTTGATAATGATAAAAATTCTACAGATCGAGCAAATAGTTTTGGCAGAGTTAAGGCGTTAGGTCAAGTTTTGGCTGCAGATACATATATTCTTTATGATATTTTGCAAAGTCATAATATTATTAATACAAATACAACAGAATGGGTGCCATATGTTTTGGCAAGTATTCTGGGAGTTTCTGCAGGATGGGGTTATTTGGGAGTAAAGAAAAGAATTAATTAATTCATTAATTATATAAATTAGGTTTTGTATTTTTAACTATGAGAGGTGTTTTAAGTAAAAAGGGTTCGCATGTTGGAATGATTTTGTCGTTTTTGATTTTCGTGACTTTTATTGCTTTTCTCTATAGTGCGATTGCTCCCGTTACAAAAATGCAAAAAGATAAGCAGGTTGTTTTAGATTTTTTAAAAATGGCTTTAGTTGAAAATTCGTCAGGCGATTTAACAATTGTTACAGTTTCGCTTGGGAATGAAAAATGTGGAGAATTAAATGTTGATGAAATAGATGTTAATAATTTAAATATTATTGTAAAGGATAGTGATGGAGGAATTTTAGATTTTAAAAAGAGTGGTAATAATGTTAAATTTTCAAATGAAGCGTTTAAGGTTTATTTTTCAAAGGATATTGAAAGTTTAAGGGAGGGCTATTTTGATAGTGGTAGTGTTAAATGTAAAAAAATTGATCCAAGTTTAGTTAAAACAGAAACAGAGGTTTTCGAATCAAAAATAGGTGATATGTTATATATGTATGAAAATAATTATGAGGTTTTAAAAGAAGGAATGAATGTTCCAGCGGGAAGTGATTTTGGCTTTGAGTTTGTAGATACTTTAGGTGATTCAATTAAAACTGAAGATAAAAATATTAGAACAGATATTTATGCAGAGGAAATTTCGTTTTTGTATATTGATTCAGAGGCAAATATTTTGCAGGGCTCGATGATTATAAAAGTTTGGTAGTTATATTGAAGGAGAAAAATAAAATGAGTATGGAAAATAAAATTTTAGTATATCATGGAACAAGTGTAGAGAATGGAATTAAAATTGCAAGAGATGGTAAAATACTTTCACCTTATGAGCAAAAATTAAAAGTAATCAAGAAAGATTTTCCCAAAAAAGGTTTTTTTGAGAAATATTCAAATGGACAATCAATTGAAGATGTTGCAATGTATTGGGCATCTGGTGGTTTCCATGAACGAGAAATTGAATTTAGAGTAAAATGTTTCTCAATTTCATTGGATAAAAAAGAAGCTTTTCGCTATGCAAAAAGATATGAAAATATGAATGGGGGATTGGTTTTTGGGGTTGAGATTAATGCTGAAATTTTAGCGGGCTTTAAGGGAGATCATCCCTCTATAAGGTTTGTTTCTAAAAAACTAAGTCTTAATGGATTAAAGGAAGTTTATCTTACCTCAAGAGCTTTAAGTTTAAAGATGCAAATAAAGGCGGAATTTCAAAAATATAATTTAAATTTTTTTAAATTCATTAATTATATAAATTAGTTTTTGTTATTATTTTTATGATGAGGAAAAATAAGAGAGGTTGGATAAAAATTATAGAGGCGTTTATTGCGATTTTGTTGATTGCGGGTGTGTTGCTTGTTGTTATAGATAAGGGTTATATTAGTAAAGGTGGTGTTGGTAAAAAAATATATGAAGCTGAATTGTCAATACTTAGAGAAATTGAATTGGATGATAAATTAAGAAGTGAAATTTTAGAAATAGATGAGGATAAGCTTCCGAAAAAAGGTCCTCCAGGAGTTGTTCTTAAATTAGATATTCGAACTCCAGATTATCTTGAATGTGTTTCAATGGTTTGTGCAACAGATGTTATTTGTTTGGCTGATGTATATCATAATATTCCTTTGGATAAAGATGTATATTCAAAGGCGGTTCCGATTTTTGCAGAGCTTGATAAATATTCTCCACGACAATTGAAGTTGTTTTGCTGGACTGATTAAGAAACCCCTGGTTTCTTAATAACCTAAAGGTCACAAGCAACTTCCTCACGTTCATGTTGGGCAGCATCTTTCTTGCACTTTGGGATACTACATGGGCCCGTCTAGCGGTCCTTTTTCGTGTGCTGAATAAGTTAGGTTGTTGATGACAGGTAATAAATGGTTAACGAAAGGGAAGAAAAAATTTTATGGGGTAGGTAGATTATTTGAGGGGGAATGTAGAGTATTTTAAAAACTACTTCATCTTCATTTTTTTATGGAAGTTAAAAAAATATCTGAGAATATATATGAAGTTTCTAAAGAAGGAAATATGAAAGTTCCTGGAAGGATTTATGCTAGTGAGAAGCTTATGGATTTTATTAAAAAAGATAAAACTTTGACGCAGGTTTCAAATATTGCGTGTTTACCTGGAATTTTGAAGCATTCTATTGCTTTGGCTGATGCGCATCAGGGTTATGGTTTTTCGATTGGAGGAGTTGCGGCGTTTGATTTGAATGAGGGTGTAATATCTCCAGGTGGAGTTGGGTATGATATTAATTGTTCAGTTCGGTTATTGAAAACAAATTTGAAAAAAGAAGATATTGAAAAAAATAAAAATGAAATTTTAGAAAGTCTTTTTAGGAAAATTCCATCAGGTGTTGGTCGAGGTAGTGGGTTTCAAATTACAAAGGATGAGTTAAATAAACTTTTGAAAGGCGGGGCGAAGTATATGGTCGAGAAGGGTTATGGAGTTAAAGATGATTATAAAAATACAGAGGCTGAAGGATGTTTGAATTCAGATGTTTCAAAAGTTTCAGAGCGTGCGATAAAAAGAGGAATTGGTCAAATTGGAACATTGGGTGCGGGGAATCATTTTTTAGAAATTCAATATGTTGATGAAATTTTTGATAAAGAAAAGGCAAAAGTTTTTGGAATTAAAGAGGGACAAGTTATGATAATGGTTCATTGTGGTTCGCGTGGATTGGGTCATCAGGTTGCTTCAGATTATATTAAAAAAATGGAAGTTGAATATGGCTTTGAGGATTTGCCAGATAGGGAATTGATTAATGCTCCGATTAAAAGCGAGTTGGGTAAAGATTATTTTTTGGCGATGGGGGCTGCTGCGAATTTTGCGTTTGCGAATAAACAATTGATTACGCATTGGATTAGAGAAGATTTGAAATTTAGTTTCCCGGATATTAAAATTGATGTTGTTTATGATGTGTGTCATAATATTGCGAAGTTTGAGGATCATTTGCTTGATACCCCCAAGGGGCACGAGAACCTGCAAGCAGGTGGTAAATTAAAAAAGGTTTTGGTTCATAGAAAGGGGGCGACGAGCAGTTTTGGTTCGGGGAGTAAATATGTTTCAGAAAAATATCGTGAGATTGGTCAGCCTGTTTTGATTCCGGGTTCAATGGGTACATCATCGTATTTATTGGTTGGAACAAAGAAGGCAGAAGAATTGACATTCGCATCAACGGTTCATGGTGCGGGTAGAATTCATAGTAGGGCAAGTGCAATGAAGTTGAAAACAGGTGAACAGGTTAAAGAAGATTTGTGTTGCAAGGGTATTGAGGTTAGGGCTGGAAGTATGAAAAGTTTGGCGCAGGAAAGTCCAGAGGCGTATAAGGATATTGATGAAGTTATAAAGACGGTTTGTGATTTAGGTTTAAATAAAAAAGTTGCACGATTGAGGCCTTTGGGTGTTATCAAAGGTTAAGAAACCCCTGGTTTCTTTATAACTTCCTCACATTCATGCTGGGCAGCATCTTTATTGCACTTTGGGATGCCACATTGGTCCGTCTAGCGGCCCTTTTGCGTGTGCTGTATAAGTTAGGGTTTTGGAGGTTGGGTAAGAGATGATTGATAAAAGGGAAAGAAATTAATTGGTTTTTGCGGGGTTGGTAAGAGATGGGTTGAAGAATGATATTGGGTTTTTTTATTTTCTTTCATTTATTTTTCGTTTTGAATATTCAATTAAATCTTCGATCGCTGTGAATCCGGCTTTGATGAATTTTTTTATTAAAACTACAACACTTAATCCTACAAGTCCGATTCCGAATCCTACGATTTTTAATGCGTTTTTCATATTGGTTTGATGTTCAGATTAATAATAAACATTTTGCTTAATCGCTAAATTTATAAAAGCTTTTTCATTGAGTTGTTTATGAGCGTGAAAAAAGTTGTGATTGCATTGGGTCTTTTTGTATTTTTATTGGGTGGAATTTTTGCGATGGAGTGTGAGATAACTGAGAAAGATTGTGAGGACTTGGGTGAAATAAAAGAATATGTCGAAGTTATGAGATTATCTTCAGTATCAAATGGTCATGCAGAATATACATATAATACATGCAATGATTTGAAAAATGAAGAATCTTGTTCAGCTATTGATGAAAAATATAATTGTGTTTGGAGTGGATTTCTTTTTTTTCCAAAGAAATGTAGAACTAAACCAGGGTATATTCCAATATTAAATGATTATTCACATAAATTATGTTGTTATAGTGAGAAAAGTAATACGCGTATCTGCAATGGGAATAATCGTTTGTTAAGTTTATCGAATTATACAAATGCCCATGTTTCATTTGATAAAGTGAATTCTTATAATGTTGATGTTTGCTTTGGTGTTGGACAGAAATGTGCATTGTTTAAAGAAGATAGAGATCATCCTAATGATGAAATAAAGGTTATAGAAATGAGTTCATCTACAAATGCTCATGTTGGTGATTATGGTGAAAAATATAAACTTTATTGCAAAGAATATGAATCTAGTGAAGTTGGTCCATGTTTTAATCCAAAAACAAGGGATGGATGTTGGGATGTAACAAGTGAAAATTGCACATGGACTCCAAGTCTTTCATATAGTCCAATGATGGCTGAAAGAGATAGGGGAAATTGTTGTCCGGAAGGAAAAAGGTGGAATGAAGAATATGGCGAATGTCGTGAAACAGAGGAAGAATTGTGTAATCCTATATGGTCACCCGAAAATCAAGGATCAGTATCTGAAAGGGATGGTGTTAAGTATTATTGTGCTAAATTTTCGAATGATATAGATTATGGTATTTTAACGCCTGTAACAATATATTAATTTTTTTAATTAATAATATGTTTTGAATATGCTTCTTCTAGTCCTGTTGATATTTTTGTTCTAGGAGATCGTGAGAAATGTATTTTTGAAAGCATATTATCATAAATTGTCCAGTCATCGCTGTAATGTGGCTGATTAAAGACACTTATATAATTATTAGATTCACCACTTCCAAATATTGATGCTCCAAGTTCTTGCATTATTGTTCCTTTTGTGCTAGATGTTTTGAAATTGGAAGATGCAGAATTTATAATTCCATCTGAAAAGTATGATCCATTGCTGGGAGTATTGCTATTATCTAAATGTATTTCTATGTGTCCATTTTCAGGTTGCTTGTCCATGGGTGGCAGTTTTTTGAAAATATTTATTTGATAAGATTGATCTTTAGGCAAATTTGCAAAATTAGCGATTTTATCTTGAATTATAGATGTTATTTCATCTATTTTTTCTTGACCGATATATTCTCCGCTTTTATGTTCAAGTGTATATATGTCCCAAATTGGTGTCTCTGACCATTTTAAAATATAATCATTATAATATAGAATTTCTTTTACGAATTTTTCATATTTTGTTGGAATTAATTTTGCATTTGTTTCTAAATTTTGTTCATCTTCTACGATTAAAATTCCTGGTATATATGCTAAATGGTCTGTTTTGAAATATTTAATTTCACATTCTCCTTTGTAGATTCCACATTGCTCCCAGTTTCCATTTTCATCCGTTTGTATATCATTTATTGTAAGACCATAAGGTGGAGAGGTGCTATTGCATAATAATTTTACATTTACATTTTCTAGTGCTTTTTCGTCAATTTCAGGATCGAATGTTTTTACATTTCCGCTTGCGCAATATGTTGTGGGTGTTTCTGTTTCGATTTCATTTTCAACTTCTGTATTTTCTTCTGCATATTCAGTTTCATTCTCAATTTCTATAATATCTTTGTCGCCGTCTATTAAAATATCTGTGTCTCCATCAATTGGATTTTCATGTTCTGAATATTCAGCTTTATCCCCATCGATAGGATTGTTATTTGTTGGATTATATTCTGATACTGCTCCGCATCCATTTAACAATAAGGTTGTTCCAACTACACCTGTAATTAATATATCCTTTAAGCTTTTCATGAAATAACTATGTATTAAAACTATTTAAATGTTTTGTTATAGTGTAACTATACAGGGGGGACATTATTGATGATGTTGATTGTAGTTTTTTGGAAATGGTTTAATAAGTAAGGACATTGATTTGTATATGTTTGATTTTGAATCTATTTTTTCAAAATAAGCTTCTGATGTTGCCCATGCTTCAGTTGGATAATCTTCACAATCTCCAGAAAGTCCTGTTAAAACTTGCAGTCCTTTTGTGTCAAGATTATTATGAAATGTTTTTCTTCCTGTTATTAACATGGAATTTTCTTGAATACATCCATCAACATCAATTTTAAATGTTCCATTTAATGTAAAATTATCTCCAAGACCTTTTATTATATTGCCTCGTCCAGAACCTTGATTTTCTTTCATTTGAACATTTGCTCCTTGCTGATTGTAAAATTCAAATATTGAATCTATTCCTGATTTATAATTTTCGAATACATCTGTGAATTTTCCAGTTACATGATATTTACCTTCGATATTTGGAGGACTTGGTCCATCTACAATTTCAAAATTTGAATCATCTATTGCTTTTTCTGTTGGAGCGTCAAAATTCCATGTTCCATATTTTGCACCAGATGTGTTATCCTCATTGTTCCCGGTATTACTTCCATTGTTTCCAGTGTTATTATTTCCTGAAGATCCATTACTATATTCTGGTTTTTTGGAATTTTCTTTTGGATCAAGTGATCCGCAATTTAGTCCAACAGTAGCTAATGCTGTAAATAAAATTATATTCACCAAACTCTTTTTCATTATTATATTAAATCATTATATTATTTAAATGTTTTTACAATTAAGATAAAATTATTTTACTTAATCCCGAAATATAAGGATTTAATTTTCTTTTTGCTTTGGACGACGTGTCATAATTTTCTAAAGAAGTAGTTTCCCCTTCTCCGATTGTTAAAATTTTTCCTATATCTTTTACATAGAAATGTTCATATTTTGTACTTGAATTTTCTCGTCCATTTATTGAAACATCTGAACTTTCTTCGATCAATAAACAATTTCCATAGCATGTTCCTGCTAGAATCTTGTCTTCTATTCCCTTACATTTTAATTCACTATTAATCGTACCTGCAAATTCTCCATTTATTGAAACATCTGAATTAGATAAAAATGATTTTCCTTTGTGCATGTTTCCATCCCCCATTTTGACATATGGAGTAAATAAAATTTCTTTTTTTTGGTTGGCATTATATACTCCAACTTGATATAGATTGTTTCCTTTAAATCCAAAAAATTCCTTATTTCCACTTTCATTGTGTTTTACTGATATTACATTTTGTCCATCAATATGTTCTTCGCAGATTTCCATTGTTCCATTGCCGTAATCCCAATTATTGCCGGGCTGAAATGGGAAAAGTTCTTCTGCTGAATAAGTTTCTCGTGAGTTTAATATTTGCGATATAATAAAAATTGGGACATCATTTACTTCGTATAAGCTAAATTTTTTATCTTTATTTATTTCTAATCCGGTTAATGGTTTAAATGAATTTATTGCATCTATTATATGATCAGCTACTTCAAGAACACCGCCTATTGAAGAAGTTGCAGCAAAAGTCCAAGGTGTTACAGGGTTTGGAGTTATGGTTGTTAATGTTAAACTTGTTTTCATTGCCAATGAATTTAAATTTTGAATACTATTAAAAGAATGGTCACCTCGATATATTACACCTGGAGTTGTTGAAATTTTTGAAGTATCAAATTCAAGATAATCTTTTCCTAAAAAATTCATAGATACATTTCCCACTTTTTTAACATCATCTGAATTTCTGTTTATAAATTTCAATAGAGATTGGAATGGTGTTTTTTTACTTGATGTTCTAATTATTGTTGGCTGATATTTTTTATTTGAATCTTCTGCTAAAATCATTCCTCCGGTATTTTGTTTATATTTAATTGCGTCTATATTTAAAACAGGATTTCCAGACTCATCTTCACATGGATAATGTTGACCATCTAATGTAATTTTGCCATTTGTTGTAGATGAATTTTGTAAAGTATATTGTGCAGGTTTATAGGGTGGATTATTTAATTGTTGTTTGCTTAATTCATTTTGAGATAATTCAGGTGCTCCACATGAAATAATTGTTGGACTTGTGATTGATGATATTGCTACCATTTTTAAAAATTCTCTTCTTGTTATCACCATAAATTTATTTGTTTTTAATATTTAAATAATTATCCATTCAAAAACTTTAAATACATATTAAATTATTTTATAATATGAAAAAAGAGGTTGTGTTAATTGTATTTATGTTGATGACAGTTGGTTTTGTTTATTCTTTAGCGGTTAGTGGTCCGATTAGTGGAGCGGATCCTCAGGATCCATCAATAGAAAATGGTGTTTACATAAATAATATAGCTTATTCATGTGACGATGATAAAGATGAAGTTTGTGCAGCATATTATGGAGCAGATTGTACAATTGATCAAATAAATTCAGATGATACATGTGAGGGAAAAGTGTTTACGCCATTCTGGAGAATTGATGGTAAAAGAACTGATTTGTTAAATTTAGAAATTGGTAATGTGGTTGAAATGTATGTTCCAAATATGGGAATATCTCTTGATTTTAAAATTTATTTAGATAAACTTATTAGTGATAAGCATATAAAAACTATACCAGGTGAATTGATTGAAGGACGTGGTTCTGCATACTGGACATTAAGTGAAGCAGACGTGACAGAATTAAAAAATGGTGATAAGGTTTATTTTTCAGTTGAAGGTGTTGATGAAAGTGCTCGATTAGAATTAAAAACATCGTCAACTTTTCTTCCAGACTGTGGAGTTATTTCAACATGTTATAATTATATAAGTATGTCTGATTGTAATCTTAATAGTTGCGAGGTAAAAACACCTACTGCTGGTTGTTGGTGGAATGAAACTGCAACGATTAAATGTAGTCCAAAGGGTGAAAATAAATGTAAGTATACAACAATAAAAGAGGGAGATTGTGAAAATGAGGGGGATGAGATTATATTGAAATATACACCTTTAGATCCTACCTGTCCTGATCTTGAAGATCAAGTTGTTCCATGTATAGATGTTGCAAGATTAAGTTTCTTTAGTTTCTTTAGTTTTATTTTAAGTATGAGTTTGATTTCGTTGATATATGTTATTTTAATTTTAAAAAAGAAAAATGGAATTAAAATTTAAATCTTGTATATTTGTAATGATTTTTTTAATCGTTAGTGTTAGTGCGAGTATTACATTGGGTGATCAAAACTCTAGTTTGCAAACAACATATGGTGTAAATGAAAAAGTTAAGGGTTGGGTTAATTTTAGTTTGGAAAATGAGGATGCGAGAAAATTATTTAGTTCAGAAGATGATTCAATTTCATTAATGGATTTATTGGAGTTAAATGATTTGGAATATTTATGTAATCCTATAACATGTAAGCCTGAATATGAAGCAATAGGAGATTCAAGTGTTGTTAAAAATAAGAACCTGAATAATGGAGAAAGCGTTGTTTTTGGAATTGTTTTTGAGGGAGAGGTGATAGACGTTACTTCGGTGAATTTTAATATTACTAGTGATGCTGGAGAGAGTTGTAATAATCAAATTTATGTAGACCTTTTTGATGGTTTGTTAAATTATTCTAATGAAAAAATGTCTAATAGTGTATGTTCAACTGAGAAAGATTATAGCTGTTATGATTCTTCGAACTCAAATGTTATTCCTATAATTTTGAAAGGAAGTATTTTTTGTCAAAAATTTATTTTTGATAAAAGCCCAGGTGTAAGAGTTGGTGCGACTCTTAGTGGGAATGGAAATTCGCAGCCAATGACATTTTCATTATTAGATAAAGATAAGGATAATGTTGGATCTTGTTTAGTAAATGAAAATAGTGGGAATATTGATTGCGATATAGATTTTTCAATTGAAACTAAGGATTATTATTATGTTTGTGCCGAGGGAGTCGCAGATACAACATATAAAATTAAAGGTTATCAAACTGAATTAGGATGTGGCTATATGGAAGGGGATTCGGAATTTGATACAAGTGCATATTCAATTTTTGCACAAGAGATGAAATATGAAAGTATTGGAGATATGGAATTTGATGAAGATGATTTAAGGGATTCTGCTATTTATTATTTGGATCAAAATTATAATAATGATTGTGAGAATGGTTGTACGATTCCAATAAAAGTTACATCATATATTTCAAATCAAGAGATTGAAATAAAGGATTTAAATATAGAATATCGTGCTGCCTCTATTGGGTCTAAGCCTTCTAGTAATATTTATATTTTAGAAGAAGGGTCTGTATTAACAAATATGAACTTTTCATCTGTTTATTTAGATGATGCTAATTTTTCGGTTGGAAATGAATTGGGGTATTTTGATTTTAATTTAAAATATGATGATAAAAAATTTATTGATGAAAAATTTAGCATAGCTTCGGTTTCAAGTATTAAAGATATTTATCCGAAAAAAAGTCCTGCTGGTTTTCCAGCTAGATTTATTGCTAATGTTCAGTTGGCTGGAATTAACAATTCAATTACAAAATATGAATGGACTTTTGGAGACAATGAAATAGAAACAACATATGATAATTTTGTGTATCATTCATATAATTCATTAGGAACCTTTGAATTATCATTGACAGTCACAGATTCATATGCTAAAACATTTTCACATAAAATTAATGTTGTTGCAGAATCCCCTAAGGATAAACTTAATGATACTTTGAAAACTAAGTTAATTGATTTAAAAAATGTTAAGGCTCAAATTGAAACATTTCCAACATTTGTTCAAACGGATTTGAATTCATATTTTGATTTTGAAAGTTCGCAGAAAAATTTGACGGCTATTCAATCTTTATTTTTTAAGGGAGGCAATTCAGATGTATCATTAATTTCATTAATGATTGATTTAGTTAAATTAAATATTCCGAATTCTGTTAATTTTAGTTTTTCAGTTGAAAATATTCCTTTTTATACATCTAAAAATAATATTGATCTAGATGTTTTATCAAATATTTCACGCGGTGATTATGGAAACAAAAATTCAGAATATGAAGATGCAATTTTAATTTGGAATCAAGATTTTACAAGTGTTATTATGGATTTTGTAAAATATTCTGCTGTTTATGACAGGGGTTCTTCAAATATATTAAATAGTTTTGATATTAACGTTGACTCTAGAGATAATTTTTATATTTTTATAGAAATGTCTGACATTAATTCAGATTTAGGATTTAAAAAAACAGGTGATTATTTTTATGCCGACGTAGAAGGTTCCGAATCTTTTTCATTTACAACTAATCCCAATGTTGAGTTTAAGGATCTTCCAATGTTTATTTCTCCAGGGATAAGTGATTTGAATATTGAGGATTTACCAGAGAAAGAAGAAAAAATTTCTAAATGGGTTATTTTTATTTTAGTGATTGTGTTTTTGATATTGCTTAGTATTGGTGTTTATATTTTTCTTCAAATTTGGTATAAGAAAAAATATGAATCACATTTATTTCTTAATAAAAATAATCTCTATAATATGATTAATTATGTTAAAAATTCTAAAGATAAAGGAATGGATAATAAAAAAATTGCTTTGAATTTGAAAAAGAGTGGTTGGAAATCTGAACAGGTTGCATATGTTATGAAAAAATATGGTGGGAAAAGGACAGGAATGGTGGAAATACCTATTGATAAAATCACAGGTTTATTTAAGAAAAAGTCAGTTGAGAAAAAAATTGTTCCAAAAAGAGGATTTAATTCTAGATTTCAAAATCGTAGATTGAGATAATGTCTATAGTAGATAAATCTTTATAAAGTTAGAAAATATATTATATTATGGTAATTAAAATTTTTAAGAATTTTTTTCAGAGAATCTTTTTTAGCATTTTTAAGAATAAAAAAGATATTCGTTTGGGATTTTATGGACCTCCTAATGCAGGAAAAACTAGTTTGGCGAATAGGATTTGTAAGGATTTTACAGGAGAAGAGATTGGAAGTGTTAGTAAGATTCCACATGAGACGCGAAATGTTCAGTTTAAGGAAAAAGTAGAGATAAGTTACAAAGGTAAGAGCATGACGTTTAAAATGGTTGATACGCCAGGTATTTCAACTAAGATTGATTATGAAGATTTTTTAAAATATAGAGTTAAGAAAAAAGAAGCGAAAAATCGAGCGAAGGAAGCGACGCAAGGAATTATTGAAAGTATTAAATGGTTAGATGATATGGATATGGTTGTTATTGTTTTAGACTCTTCGCAAAATCCGTACAATCAAGTTAATATTACAATTATTGGAAATTTGGCTGCTAGAAATATTCCTGTTTTAATTGTTGCAAATAAAACAGATTTGAAAAAGTCGGATGTAAAAAAAATTGAAGCAGCTTTTCCAGATTATGAAACTATTGGATTAAGTGCAAAGAAGGGAAATAATCTTGAAGAATTTTATGAATCTATTTTTAAATTGACAAAAAAAATAAAGTAAATATTAAAAACTAAAAAAACATAATAAGAAGATGGTGAAGAAAAAAAAAGTTGTGAGAAAAAAGGGTAAAAAAGCAGTTAAGGAATTATCTATTCAGTTTTTGCCATATTCGGAGATTAGATTGTTGGATAGCGATGAGAGAATAAAAAAAATTTTAAATGTTGTTTTGGGAAATCAAATATTGTTTTTACAGGGTCGATTAAAACCATTGGAAGAATCTAGATTAATTGGAGATACGATGGCAATGATAGGACATGTTAAAGATTTTAAGGGAATTGAATTAGCAGTTATTGGTGGAAACGGGACATCGGGATTTTTTAATAAAATGAAAAAAGGTTTTGTTAATGCGCTTTCAGGTGGAGATCTTGGCGCGGTTACAATTATTGGTCCAGCAAGTGTTGTGAAAGATATTAAAAGAAATCCTAAGAAGATTGAATTATTGTTGAATAAGTAAAGTTTAGATAATTTTATTAAGTAGTTTTTCTTGATTTTAATATGCCACATCAATGTGTTAAATGTTCAAGGTTAATTCCTGTTGGAAGTAAAGAAATTTTAGAGGGTTGTGTTAGTTGTGGTGGGAAGTTCTTTTTTTATATTCGTGATGAACAATTTAAAAAACTAAATGAGCAGCCGATTGAGATCCCTAAGTCAGAAAGAAAAGTTATTGAAAAAGATATTCGTGAAATTGCTGGAATAACAGAAGATGATGCTCCTGTTGTTTTAGATTTAGAAGCAATTCGCGCTGTTGGTCCTGGAAAGTTTGAAATAGATGTTGTTAATTTATTTAACAAAAAGCGTCCATTGATTTATAAAATCGAAGAAGGAAAGTATATTATTGATCTTGCTCAAACATTAAAAGATGGTTTAAAGTGATTGATTAAATTTATAAGTATTATTGTTCTAAATGATATATGAATAAAGTTAAACAAATTTTAAATGATATTTTTTGTAATATTGATGTTTCAGAAAATAAAATGAAGATTATGCAGGATTCTTTAAGGGATTTTAAAATTAAATTTAATGCCGAACTTAAGAAGTTGAAAATTGATGCGAGTCTTTTTGTTGGTGGTAGTTTTGCGAAGAAGACTGTTGTTAGAAAAAATAAATATGATGTTGATATTTTTGTTAGATTTGATTCAAAGTATAACGATAATGAAATTTCAAATTTGACAGAAAAGGTTTTGAAAAAATTTAAAAATGTTTCGAAGATTCATGGCTCGAGAGATTATTTTAGAATAAATATTGGCCCTAGATTTTATCTTGAAATTGTTCCTGTTAAGAAAATTAAGAATTTAAAAAATTATGAAAATATTACAGATTTAAGTTTTTCACATGTGAGATATATAAATAAGAAAGTTAAAAATGAAAATGTTTTGAATGATATTAAATTGGCGAAAGTTTTTTGTCATGCCAATAATTGCTATGGTGCTGAGTCATATATTAAAGGGTTTTCAGGGTATTCGCTTGAATTGCTGATTACATATTATGGAAGTTTTGAGAAGTTTTTGAAAGAAATGATTAAGGTTAAGTTGGGCGTGAAATGTGTTATTGATATGGAAAAATTGCATGTAAATAAAAAGAATGTTTTGATGGATTTGAATAGTTCAAAATTGGAGTCGCCTGTTATTCTAATTGATCCAACATATAAGCAAAGAAATGCGTTGGCTGCGTTGAGTGAAAAAACTTTTTTAAAATTCCAGCAAGTAGTAAAAAAGTTTTTGAAGCTACCTTCGGTTAAATTTTTTGAAGTTCAAAAAACAGATTTAGAAAAAATAAAAAAGAATGCGTTGAAAAAAAAGCAGGAATTTGTTTTAACTTCTGTTAAAACAAATAAGCAAGAAGGTGATGTTGCAGGTTCAAAATTATTAAAGTTTTATGAACATATGTGTTTTGAATTTGATAGATTTTTTAAGATAAAAAAATCTGGATTCAATTATAATGAAAAACAAAGTTCGAGATGTTATTTTGTTGTTGAAAAAAGAAAAGAAATTATTATTAATGGTCCATTAATTAAAGATAAAAAAAATGTTAAGTTGTTTAAGAAAAAACATAAAAATATTTTTAAGAAAAAAGATAATTTATTTGCACGTGAGAAAGTTGATTTTGATTTGAAAAGTTTTGTTAAAAAATGGAAGATAAAAAATAAACAAAGAATAAAAGAAATGTATATTGTTGATGTTAAATTAATTTAATGTTTATAATTTGTGTCAATATCTGCGTTTTTATCATATTGATTTAAATTTTTGGCAGTTCCGCAAATATATGAATCATTACCCATTGTTCCAGATTTGCCTCGTGGAATATATTTTTTTTCTATAGAATCAAGGTTTGGTCCATACCCTTTACCGATTATCGAATCGGTTAATGTTCCTGATTTGTTTTTTATTATTGCTGTCATTTTAATATTTTATTTTTTATGTTTTTAAATTTTTAGTTTTTAATTGCTAAGTTAAACATTGTTGCAAATGCTTGAGCGAAAAACTCCGAGTTTAACCATATTGCGATATCGTCCATTGAAGATTCTTTTAATAGATAAAATAATATTTCTTTTCTGTCAATAATGAAAAACTTTGCATCGATATCTATTTTTTTTGTTTTTACTTTTAATGTGTTTGCTAATGTTTTAATTAGTTCGCTGTCTCCGGATAAAGCTAATTTGATTTTAATATCCGATTCTTTTAAAATGTCGATTGTTTGTTTGAATAATTTA
>Ga0075122_10000338_pt1 | contig 38273 bp, 39 predicted proteins | sample AntAceMetag02UKB_FD_69790 | JGI IMG/M metagenome (GOLD analysis project Ga0075122, IMG submission 69790) | Saline lake microbial communities from Ace Lake, Antarctica - Antarctic Ace Lake Metagenome 02UKB | ecosystem: Environmental > Aquatic > Non-marine Saline and Alkaline > Saline | place... | reverse complement strand
AAAAATAATTTCCAAAAATTTAGAGATTTTTTGTTCCACTCACCTAACGATGAATTTTCTATCACTTTTTTAATTTCTTCTTTTTTATACATTTTAAACAACCATTTAACAGCTTTAACATCACCTAAATTAAGAATATTAAGAATAATCCTTTTTCTATTTCGTTGTATATCCATTTTTGCAGTGTCATAAGACCACAAAAAAGGTTGAATATATTCTGGTATCATTGTCTATATTATACCATATCCTCTCCTCTATGGAAATTAAAGGTATCATCAAAGAATCCCTCGGCAAAATCCACCTTGATTAAGAACATTTTATTTCTTTTATGGACTTCTTTTTCTTTTGTTTCTTCATCACCACATGTAAAGGATAAAATTCAAAATAATTATCTCCATCAAACCAAGCACATTTAAAATGAAATAATTTCAACCCTGTCAATCGTGACAAAGCCAAAGCATAAATAGTTAATTGTTCAATCGGCTTTACTCTTTTCGCCCCCGGTTTATAATCCAAAATATGCACTGCCCCATTTCTAATTTGTACAATATCAATATGTCCTGTAATAACTTCTCCCTCTTTTAATTCTAAAGGTACTATAAAATTTTTCATTCCCTTAAAATGTTGCACATCTTTGAAATCTAACAAAATTGGTACCTCTGTCGCCACAGTTACTGAATCATTTAACAACATAAACTTCTGCAAAACCTCGTGCCTTAATTTATTATTCACCACTGTTTGTATCACAAATTTAGCTACCTTACAGGCAAAATTAGGTCTGGAAGTAATTTTAACCTGATCCAAATTAAAAACATTTTTGTACTCCGAAGCACGACAAAGACTATCCTTAAAAATTTGATGTGGACATTCTTTATCAATTATTTCCAAAAATTGTTGTAAAGGTTTGAATTTCTGATGCTTAAAAAATTCATCAATCACACAATCAGTTTTAGCCCGATGATAAATAAAATCATAAATTTGTCCGTGAAAAAGATGAGCTTCTACAAAAATATCTTTTTTCGCATATTTCTGTGAAATAAAATCTCGCATTCGTAAAATCGGTAAATACTCAGCAAAACCTTTCAACCAACTGCCAATATTTTGAGAACTCACAGCTAAACCATATTTTTGATTAACCAATTTAGCCGTTTCTTCCATTGTCTGAAAACTATTATAACCATTAATCGCTTCTAAAATAACTCTCAATGGATAAGTTCTGTTTTTCGTGATATTAGCAGTAAACTTCTTATCACAATTTTTACAATAATAAATTTGCACTGTTTCGTGCTTCTTCTTCCTAGCCCCACTTTTAACAATCTTCGGACCCTGACAATAAGGACAGTGAGTAATTATTTTTTCAGTTTGAATTTTGTTTTCTTCTTGCATAGATTCAATGTTTGGTATCCTAAATTTATACACACAGCCCAGCACTTGACTTATATATTACTTATTATATATACTGTGAATAGTGCTTGTGAGGGCTTCGGCTCTCCCGCGGTTAATAATAAACTGCAGCCAAGCACTTTCAAAAAAACACCACCTGTGGTGTTTTTTTGTTATTAATCTTCTGCTGGATTGCCATTATATAATAACCTTTCTACACTTCGTGTATTTTGTTTCCAAAATGGAACAATACTCCAAAAATGTTTTCTACCTCCTGATATCTGCTTAATTATTACCCTTATTCTAATTCCATCATAAACAGCTACAAATTCATAATAATCTACATTTTTTAAAAGTTTATCCCAACGATTATTTACTTTTACTTGCTCAAGTTCTTTTGTCTGTTTACACCCTTGTAATGTGTGAGATTTATTAATCACTTGGGGAACATATTTAATGAGTTTCAGCCTCATATATTGATCTTTTATAATTCTTGTATTATTCCATCTCTTAAATTTTATATGATCTAATCCTTTTACATTAAAAAGAACCTTCTCCTTAAAATAAGGACAATGAATAGAATTGATATTTTTATAAAAATCTTCAGCTTGGTTTTTAACTTTTTGAAACTTTTCAAAATTAATTTGCATACATTAAAATAATTACATTACAAAATTTTTACTTTTTTTACCCAAACTTCTCATTCAGTCGCACCCAGGACCTTTTCAAATTAAGCACTTTAGCTCTGTTAGTAGAATAATCTCTCAACAATTGGTTAATTTTCTTTTCAAATTCAACAACTTCCTCAGTATCAGAAATTTCTTTTTCTTTTATTTTTTTAATAATAGAAATAATAAAATCAATTTTAGAAATAACCGCTGTAATAACTTCAGCTGTTTTCTCTAACTTTCGTTCTGCTACAGAAAAATTATCAAAACGGTTACCATAACTTTCAGCAATCATTTTAGGAATATGTTTGGAAATATTTTTAAGCAATTCTATCTCTTCAATTAATCCTAAACCTTGCGGAACTTGTAAAGTAAAAATATCAGCAGACAAAGCTGTACTTTTATTATACACATCTAAATCTCGAAAACTTTTAATCGGACCTCGCACTTTAAAATTTCCCCGACCCTTAGAGGAAGAGTTATTAAATTTATTCCGAAAATTTGGCTGATATTTTTTAAACATGATTAAATAAATTTAAAATTAAACCAATAATATCTCTCGATTTTTTGTGAAAAAGTTGGATTATGGCAGAGTTTTTTGAAAATGGCAAATTTTTAGCCAAAATTGGCTGTTTTTTGGCAAAAAACTCTCGAATTTTTGGGTGAAAAACCTCGGCAAACCCCTTAATCTCACTAAAACCCCCAGTATTCTATAGTATTTACCTAAAATACGTTGTTAAATATAGTGCGGAGAGAATTTCAAAAATTATATGGCTTAACTAAAGGATAAACTGGAAATATCTCTCACATTTTTGGGTTAATATCTCTCGAATTTTTGGTAAATAGGGGGTTTACCAAAAATTCGAGAGATGACAGACACCGGTTTTATATGCATAGTTTATTCTTTTTTCAATAAATTTACTTCGTCTCTTAAATTTTTTATCAAATTTTTCAACTCCTTAATCTGCTCCTGTTGTTCTTGCATAGCTCCGGTCAAAATAGCTTCTATACCACTGGGGTTATACCAATAATAGCCCTCATCATCTATTGATACAAACTCAGGTATTATTTCCTCTACTTCTTGAGCAATAAAGCCATAATTTAGTCCTAAATCTTCTCCAAATTTACTTTTGTGCAATTCATTCCATTCAAATGAGATAGGTCTAAGGGAGAGAATTTTAGCTAATGAAGTGCCTGTCAGTTCTGCTTTGATATTTTTGAAACGATAATCAGAGGTATTTGTCCAAGCTGTGCCTGTGGATAATCCTGCTGTTCCAATCACTTGAAGTTTATGTCCCGGAGCCGTCGAGCCGATGCCGATGTTGCCGGTGCTATCTATTGTCACTTTTTCCGTGCCACTTACTTCAAATGAAAAACTAGTCGCAGCTAAATTTAATGGCTTATATACACTACCATCCCTATCATAGCTCAGTAATTGAGAGCGAGAACCAGTATACCCCACCTCCAAACCAACTCCTGAAGATGCTGAACCACTACCTATAAAATGTGCAGGCCCGCCCGCCACTACTAACTTCGCCCCAGGCGCCGTCGTCCCGATGCCGATGTTGCCGCTTGTAAACCAAGCATCGCCTGAAACTGTTAGATTTGTAGAAGAAGCATAGGTGGCTGTTAAATTTGTTACTGAAAATGGGTCGGTGACACTTATTGCATCATCTGTGAAAGTTATATTAGTTGAGGCGGTAGCATTGGTGTAGTCTGAAAAATCTAAAGCTGTGTCTAAGGTTAAGGCTCCTGTTATTCTGGTAGTTCCATCTACATCTAATTTGTAAGTTGGAGTTGTATCTCCGATGCCGACGTTGCCGTCTGCTTCTATTGTCATTTTTGATGTTCCGTTGGTGATTAGACGAAGGTCTGTATTAGTGTAGGTACCGATGAGTCCTTGAGCTGTGCCTGCCCATATTCCTGCTGTAATTCCACTGGTGGTGTCGGTCACCTTGACTGCTTGTTGTCCTGTGCCGGAGACTTCTAAGAGGGCTGAAGGTGTTGATGTTCCGATTCCAACATTCCCCCCTCCTGTAGCAAACCAAGCACCCCCTGTGGAAGAAATATTAGTGGAGGAAGCATAAGTAGCGATTAAATTCGTTATGGAGAAAGCATCATCTACATTAATTTCTAAACTACCCGCTCCAAGAGTACAGGTTAAATTACTAGCACAATCTAATACTACAAAAACAGGGTCAGCTCCTGTAGAACCAACTAAAATTTGCCCATTAGTCGCTGTTGTTAATGGGGTGATAGCGTTTGTACCACTCCCAATTAATACCCCATGATCTGTCATAGAGGGAGTTCCTGTTCCGCCGTTCACTACCGTTACAGGCACAGCTACAGATGTCTTCATAAAAGCCGAGTCATCCGCTAAAGCATAAGCTCCCATAGAAATTATGGAAAGTACAAACAACATTGATATTAATTTTGTTTTCATTATTATCCAATTATACCGTAAAATTAAAGAAATGAAAATTAACCAAGAAAAAAATGTGGATAAACAAAAGCCCAGTCGGCTATAGGATAACCAACTAATTGTCGGTTATCCTATAGCCGACTTTTTGGTTGGTATTTTTTATTTTGTAAGATATAATAGTTTTATTATGCAAGAACAACAAAAAGAAAATTTAGAGGCACTGCGACACACTCTGTCGCACATTTTAATGCAAGTTTTAGAACAATTATATGGAGCCATTCCTGCTATTGGTCCTGCCATTGATAATGGTTTTTATCATGATTTTGATGCTAAGACACAAATTACCGAAAAAGATTTGAAAAATATCAAAAGAGAGATGATAAAAATTATCAATAAAGATTTACCGGTTGAACACAAAACTCTCCCTATCAAAGAAGCAATTAAACTTTTGAAAAAGAAAAAATATATTTACACTCTTGAACTAGCCAAGGATTTACAAAAAGAAGGAGCCAGTGAAATTTCTTTTTATCAACAAGGTGAGTTTATCAATATGTGTAAAGGTCCTCATTTGGAATCAACTGGGAAAATTAACCCTAAAGCTTTCAAATTAACTAAAATTGCTGGGACTTATTGGAAAGGTGATGAAAAAAATAAGATGATTCAAAGAATTTACGGTATTGCTTTTGAAACCCCCGAAGAATTACAGGCATACGAGAAGATGTTAGAAGAAGCCAAGAAACGAGACCACCGGAAGTTGGGTAAAGAATTGGATTTATTTTGTTTTTCTGATTTAGTTGGACCAGGTCTTCCGATGTTCACACCAAAAGGATCTACAATCATTGGAGAGTTACAAAAACATGTTGAGAAAATTTGTAGGGATTATGGATTCCAGAGAGTAATGACTCCCCACCTTGCAAAAATTGATTTATTTAAAATCTCAGGGCATGCAGACAAATTTGCTGATGAACTTTTCCATGTGACATCCGACAAAAAACATGAATTTGTTTTAAAACCTGTTCAGTGTCCTCATCAAACTCAAATTTATGCATCTAGACCTCGTTCCTACCGTGACCTACCAATTAGGTATATGGAATCAGAAAAACAATACCGAGCAGAAAAAACAGGAGAGGTCGGTGGACTAAATAGAGTTTATGCGATAACAGTGGAAGATGGACATTCATTTTGTAGAGTTGACCAAGTAAAAAAAGAGGTAATTAATATGGTAAAAATTATCCGAGAATTTTATACCGAATTAGGTTTTTGGGATAAAGTTTGGATTTCACTGTCAGTTCGTGATTATGAACACCCAGAAAAATACATTGGAACTTCAAAAGATTGGGATACTTGCGAAAATATGTTACAAGAAGTTTCTGATGAAATGAATTTAAAAGCTATAAAATGCGAGGGGGAAGCAGCTTTATACGGACCCAAATTAGACTTTATGTTCAAAGATGCCTTAGGTAAAGAAATCCAAATACCAACAGTCCAATTAGACTTCGCCACACCAAAGAAATTCAATTTAGTCTACACAAATGAGAAAGGGCAAGAAGAAAATCCCGTTATGGTACATAGAGCCATTTTAGGTTCTTACGAAAGATTCTTAGTCTTATTAATTGAACACTATGTAGGAGCCTTCCCTTTTTGGCTCTCCCCTGTTCAAGTGAAAGTTATTCCTGTCGCGAATGAACATCAAGATTATGCTAAAAATATTTTTGAAAAATTAAGACAGGCAGATTTCAGAGTTGAGATAGATAACTCCAATAATAATTTCGGGAAAAAAGTCCGCGAAGCCAAAAACGAAAAGATTCCTTACTTTATAATTGTCGGAAATGAAGATATTGAAAAGCAAAAACTAACATTAGAATCTAGAGATGGCGAACCCTCCCTCCAAATCTCTTTAGAAGAACTCTTAGAAAAATTTAAAAGAGAAAATAATAATTTAAATTAACGATTAAGCCAATCAGCTTCCTGTCGGACAAGTAACTCTGATTTTTTTTCTGGGTGAGCCATTATTTCTTCCACTATTTTTTCTGTCCTAATAGATTGAGAACCTTTAATTAAAATAACATCACCACTTTGAATAAAATTCTGTAAATATTTTCCTGCATTTTCTGAGTCTTCAAATTGCAAAATGTCTTTTTCGCACATTCCCCCTAGCAAAGCCCCTTCTACAATATCTTTAGACCTCATTCCTACTGCTATCAAAACATCGCAAGTAATAGCTACGATTTTTCCAATTTTTTTATGCTCCTCTGTTGAATATTTACCTAATTCCAACATATCACCCAAGACAGCTATTTTCCGCCCATTAATTATTTCAAGACTACCTAATGTTTCAACCGCCTTCTCAACAGCAATTGGAGAAGCATTATAAGAGTCATCAATTAAAATCGTTTCTTTAACCCCAGCTAATAATCTCATCCTCCCCGGTTGAAAACTTTCCCTTTTACCTAAAGCTTGAGAAACCGAAACTATATTCAAGTCTTGAGAAACGGCCACTGCTAACGCAATTAAAGATGGTAGAACTTGGTGTTCACCCAAAATTCCTTTTAGTGTCAATGGAACACTAACTCCACCATAATCTACTTTAAAATTAATTCCTACTGGTATAGAATTTTCGTGGATAATTTGATAGTTGGAACCTTTGACTCTTGAGCCATCATTAAATCCAAATGAAATTAGCTTTACCCCCTGGGGTGCTAAAATTGATTGCATCTTTTCATCATCGTTATTTACAATCAGTGTTCCACCTTTTTTCAAATATTCAATTAATTTTTTCTTTTCTTCCATAACAGCCTCAGGTGATTCAAAAAATTCCACATGAGCTGGTACCTCAGCAAATTTTGTTAAAACCACAATATCTGGTTTTAGCCAGCGAGCGATATTTTCTATATCATTAGGTTCATCAGCTCCAACTTCCAACACCATCCATTTAGGATAATGATTTTTGAGCAAGATGACCCCTAATCCGGTAAAAATATTTTTTGTCCAAATAAAAGGATTACTCCAAGCATTTTGACAACCTAAAATAGTAAGCGGGACACCGATTTCACTGTTAAAAGTTTTTTCACTTCTTCTGACAAAAAAAGCTGAACTCAGAGCTACATAGATAGCGTCTTTAGCCGAAGTTTTTCCAACGCTCCCTGTCACAGCCACAATCTTCGGTTTATATTTTTTCAAAACCAACCGTGCTTCTATTTGTATAATAAAAACTATTATTTTTTTGAATATTTTTTTCATATATTAATATAACTATTCTAATAGAAAACGTAAACAAGTTCCACTAAACAGACTTTCGGAGCCCGAGCGAAGTCAGGAATTTCAATCTTTTAAAATCGCAATTTTGAAAGGTTGAAATTATTGAGCCTGCCTGCCGGCAGGCAGGCAAGGGCGAGAAGGAACAAATTTTTTTCAGACCCGTAGGGAGAAAAATAAACGACATCCGACCTCTGAATTAAGAAAACTGTAATCTTTAGTCGTTAACCGTAATATTATCATTACTGAGGTCGGATGTCTTTTTAGAAGCTTGTTGGAGGTTTCTATAAGATTTCTCTATCTATCAGGCTCTACTTCATAATAATTAACTAAAAACTTAAAAATGTCTATAAAGGGTTCTGTTAAAGTGTGTGAAGCATACTCCACTTCTTTCGGATTTATTATACACAAAAACACTAAAAATTCAGGCTGAGTGGCAGGAAAATATCCAAAAAAACTATGCAAATACTTATCATCATAATACCCCCTTCCATCTTTTTTTGCTATTTGAGCCGTCCCTGTTTTGGCAGCGATGGTGTAGTTTTCTGACTTAACGGTTCCTCCTAAAAGTGCCTCATCCACCACTTTAATCAACATTTTTGTAATTTCCTGACTAGTTTCTTCCTTAAAAATTCTTTCCTCATTATTATAAGTAATTAAATCAGAAGCTCCTGCATTGTATTTTATTTCTTTCACTAAATGTGGAGTAATTAAAACACCTCCATTAGCTAAAGAAGACAAAGCCTTAACCGTTTCAACTGGTGTCAAAGCTATCCCTTGACCGAAAGAAGCCGTGGCGTACTCAATATTCCGTGGACTAGTTAAGTTTGAGACAAGTCCGTATGTCTCATTAGGTAAATCAATGCCAGTCTCTTCTCCCAAGCCTAAATCTAAAAGATACTGAGCAAATCTTTGGTTCCCCACCTCTCCTGCTACAAAAACAGCCCCAATATTAAGAGACTGATTTAAGATTTCTTGCATATCTACTATTCCACGAGCTTTACCATCATAATTGGATATCTTACTCCCATTTAAAGTCAAAGACCCCTTGTCATTATAAGTGGTTTCAGTTGTCACTACACCAGAATCAAGACCTATCGCCATCGTAATTGCTTTTATAATAGACCCCATCTCATACACATTTTCCACCAGCGGGTTACCAAAAGAAACACCCTCGGTTATCCTAAAATTGTTAGGATCAAAATTAGGATTAACCGCCATAGCATAAATCTCCCCGTTATTAGGATTAATAATTATTCCACCAGCTAAATCAGTTTTCCATTTATCAGAAGTTTCTTGTAATTCTATCTCTAAATACGATTGAACCGAAGGTTCAATCGTTAAAACAATATTACCTTCTTTAACCTCCTTATTTCTTAAAATAACTTCACTTAAATCAGAAAAAATATCAGCAAAAAAGTTTCTCTTCAAATCTTTATCCTTTCTTTGCAAAATATAATTATAATAATTCTCAGCTCCATATATCCCTTCTAAAGAGTCACCAGCATAACCAACAAACCCCAACACATTAGAGGCTAAATTACCCCCTGGATAAAATCGCCATTTTTCTTTCGCCAAAATTACTCCTTTCAGGTTTAAATCCTTAATACCCTGAGCAATATCAATATTAATTTGTCCAATTATATTCTCATGGATATCTTCTGTTTTACTAGCCCTATACAAAAATGTTTCTTCATCAATATCCAAACCCAAAGCTGATAACTTTTTATAAACTTCCTCTGGCTTCTTTAGAACAGAGGGGTTAATAATTAGTTTGAAACCAGACTTTAATATTCCCGCTGAAATTCTTTCACCATCTTTATTTTCAAAAAAAATACTTCCCCTATTAAAAATATCCTGAGTAGCAAAGTGTTGTTTATCAGCTTCTTGATCATAATTTTCACCTTGAATAATCTGCAATTCATATAATCTTGCAATTAAAAAAATAGAGATAAAGAAAAAAACCAAGCATAAGACCTTTACTCTTGTAAAAAATTTAGTAAAGATTTTAAACATTGTTATTTTACTAAAGACAAAGTTTTACTAGAAGTACTTTTATCAATAAATTTTACATTAGATGTTTCAATATACCCAAGTGCTTTTGCTAAACTTAAATTCACACCTCTTTTTAATGAAATGTGTTTGAACTCTAATTCACCGATATCTGAATCAAGAGCTATTATTTTTTGTTCCGTTACTTCATAGGAGGCAGTATTCAAAATCGTTTGAGTAATAAAATAAATATATAGTCCTAATAATAACGACAAAATAACCAACAAGGCCCAAAAAATGGTCTTTTTTTCTATCCTATTTATTTTTAATACTGCTGTTTTTATCATGTCTTTTCTATTACTCTTAATTTAGCACTTCGCGAACGAGGATTTTCTTGAATTTCATCCCTCGTCGGAATGATTGGTTTTTTTACTATTAAAATTCCTTCACACTTTATTTTTTTCTCCCTAAAAAATACCTTAACCATTCTGTCTTCTTTACTATGGAAAGAAACTACTGCTATTCGTCCCCTTGATGACAAACTGTTAAACCCTTTTTCTAACCCTTCTTGCAAAGCTACTATCTCATCATTAACTGCGATCCTTAAGGCTTGAAATGTTTTCGTTGCAAAATGTATTTTCTTGGATTGATACCAATCTGGTACCGCTATTTTTATAACTTCCACTAAATCAAAAGTAGTTTCAATCGGTTTTTCTTTTCTTGCTTGAAAAATACCACTGGCAATTTTTTTAGCAAATCTTTCCTCTCCGTATCCAAAAATTATGTCTGCTAAATTTTCTTCATCCCAATTATTAACTATTTCTTTAGCAGTTAAATCATTATCGGTTAAGTTCTTCTTGAAAGTCATTAAAAGTGGTTCATTTTTCTGGAAAGAAAACCCCCTACCTGAATCATCTAATTGATCTGAACTAATTCCCAAATCAAACACGACTTTATCTACTTTACTTATACCTAACTCGTCTAAAACTTTATCCAGATTTCTAAAGTTTTCATTTATTAAATGTATAGGTCCGACCGTCGTACCTCTTTTGTTTATTTCATCTTTCATCCCTTCAATCACAGAGTTGTCTTGATCTAAACCGATTACAGTCCCCTTTTCCCCAACTAACTGACAAAACCTTCTCAAGTATCCTCCCCCACCGACTGTACCGTCCAAAACAATGTCACCAGATTGGATATTCAATGCTTCTATTACTTCATTTAAAAGAACAGGCTTATGCATATTAGATTGCACCTATATCACCTAATTTCTCTGCCAAAACATCTGCCTGATTCTCAATCTTTTCTCTATAGATCTTCCAAGCTTTTTCATCCCATACTTCAATATGATCCCCTACACCTGTAAAAACCACTTTAGTTTTTAGACATCCATACATTTTTAAGAAATCTGGAATTAAAACTCTGCCGATAGAGTCAGTGGAAACTTCAGTTGCTCCTGTCATCATTAATCTTTTAAATTTTCTTTGGTCAGTCGCCCCCATTGAAAGTTGTGACAATTTCTCTGACACTTTTTTCCATCCAGTAATTGTATACACATAAACACAATTATCAGCCCCTTTAGTCATAACCATTTTTTTACCCATAGCACCACGAAATTTAGTAGGTAATGAAACCCTTTTTTTAGCGTCTATGGTATGTGTGTATTCTCCAATTAACATAATATTTAATACGAGTCATGAATCTGTGGATAAGTGGATAAGTTCTTGAAGATAAATTTACCTTGTAAATTCCCCACTATTTCCCACTTGATGATAAGTATATAACACCACTACCCACAAAGCAAACCAACTTATCCACACCCCCTTCCTAACACCAAAATCCTCCAAAACTTGGGGGTCCGACCCCCAAGTTTTGAAATTTAGACATTTCGTTTAATAAAAACATTGAATTTTAAGTAAAATTAGACTATGCTTGTATAAATGAAAAAGAAATATAAAAAAAATACTGAAAAAATTATTGAGGGGAACATTTTTATTACCGGTAAAAAAACCGGTTTTATTAGATTACCTGACGGTGATATTGAAATTAAAGAAGATAAACTTAATACTGCTTTACATAATGACACAGTTAAGGTCCAAGTTATTGAGGGGGGACGATATAAGGAAGGTAGAATTATTGAAATAACCGAAAGAGCCAAAACAAAATTCGTTGGAACAATAAAAGAAAACAAAGATGGCTACTACCTAGTCCCCGACGACCCCAAATTCTACCCCCACTTGGTACTCCGACTACCAAGTGAAAAAATTGAAGAAAATATCAAGGTTTTAGTAGAAATGTCACCTTGGAATAATCCGCAAAAGAATCCTGAAGGTAAAATCATTAGGATAATCGGAGAAAAAGGTAAAAATGAAACCGAAATGAAAGCTATCCTCCTAGAAAAAGGTTTTGAACCTAATTTCCGACCAAAAGTAGAAAGCGAAGCTAATTTTATAAGCGCTAATGCTATTAAAGACTTTGATACTGAAATAGAAAAAAGACGAGACTTTAGGGATAGAACAACTTTCACTATTGACCCTGATGATGCTAAAGATTTTGACGATGCTTTATCTTTCCATAAACTAGACAATGGTAATTTTGAAGTCGGTATCCATATCGCCGATGTAACCCATTATGTAAAAATCAATTCTGATATTGATAAAGAAGCTACTGTAAGATGTACTTCTGTTTACTTAGTAGATCGAACCATCCCAATGCTACCAGAAGTGCTCTCTAATAATCTTTGCTCATTAAACCCTAATGAAAATAAATTAAGTTTTTCAGCTGTTTTTATCTTAGATAAAAATGCTAATATTGTAGAAAAATGGATAGGAGAAACTATTATAAACTCAAACAAAAGATTTACCTACAAGACAGCTCAGAAAGTTTTAGATGACGGTGAAGGAGAATTTCACGAAGAACTAAAGACATTAAATGAATTAGCTCTCATCATGAGAAAAGAAAGGACTCAGCAAGGAGCAATTTCATTTGGAAGTAACGAATACCAATTTCAATTAGATGAAGATGGAAAAGCCGTTGATGTTCATAAAAAAGAATTACTCGAAACAAATGAATTGATTGAGGACTTTATGCTTTTAGCTAATAAAGAAGTGGCTGGTTATATTGGTGAAAAAGAAAGAGAGTTAAAAATTCAATTACCTTTTATTTATCGTATCCATGATTTTCCAAAACCTGATCAAATTAAAGAATTAATCACATTCTTAAAAACAATTGGTTATCATTTACATACAAAAGATGGGAGGGTATCTTCACGAGATTTGAATAATTTACTGGAAAAAATAGAAGGTTCACCAGAAGAAAACCTTATCTCCACGGCGACACTAAGGTCAATGGCAAAAGCAATTTACTCTGTCCAAAATATTGGACATTATGGGTTAGCTTTTAAGCATTACACCCATTTCACATCTCCAATCCGAAGATATCCTGATATGATGGTTCACCGTTTGATAAAAAGATATTTAGTTGGAGACAACTTAAGTCCGCGATCAATCAAAAAATACAAAGAATTAACTCTAAAATCAACTCAACAAGAAATAGCTGCCACTACGGCCGAAAGAGACTCTAAAAAATATAAATTTGTGGAGTTAATGTCACAAAAAATAGGAGAAGAATTTGAAGGTGTTATTTCTGGTATTACAAAATGGGGTGTTTATGTTCAGGTTGAAAACGGAGCCGACGGAATGATAAGTCTCAGGTCACTTAAAGATGATTATTATGAATTAGACGCCAAAAAATATCGTTTAGTCGGACAAAAAAATCACCAAAAATATACTCTCGGCGATAAAATTAAAGTCCAACTTGTTAAAACAGATTTAGATAAAAGAGTTATTGATTTTGAATTAGTTGATTAAATTCCTAGTTCTTTTTTATATTCTAAAATCCATTTATTCAATTCCATCGTTGGCTCCCAATTAAAAAGTTTTTTCGCTAATGAATTATCACAAAGGTTTCTTTTTGGTTCAATCCGAGCAGGAATTTTAATAGTCGGACCACCAATCATTTTAGCAATTTGATTAACAGTAAATTCGTTACTTTGTCCTATGTTTACAGGACGACCATCATCTATTTTGCTTTCTGAAGCTAAAATATTTGCTCGTACCACATCTCCAACATAAGTATAAGTCCTTAATTGTTCTCCATCACCAACAATACTTAACGGTTCATTATTTTTTTTCTGAGAACCAAAAATACCAATAGCTGAAGCATAGGCTCCATCTAAAACCATATTAGGTCCATAAATATTAAAGTATCTTAAACAAATAGTTGATAATTTATAAACATAACTAAATAAACGACAATATTCCTCTCCGATATATTTTTGCAAACCATAAGGACTAATCGGATCAATCGGCATATCTTCGGTTAAAGGCATTTTTTCTTGATTACCATAAGCAGACGAAGAAGCTGAATAAACAACTTTTTTTACTTTTGCCTCTTTAGAGGCTACTAAAACATTCAAAGTACCATTTACATTATGATCGTTGTATGTGACAGGATCGTCAATAGATGGTTGCACTCGGGCCAATGCGGCCGTATGAAAAACATAATCAATCCCGACAAAATATGGTTTGATTTTTTCTAAATCTCGCAAATCAACTTCAATAAAAGTCGCTTTTTCGTTGATATTTTCTTTTTTACCAGTTGATAAATTATCCAAAATAACAACTTCATCACCTATTTTTAGAAGTTCATTTACTAAATTTGAACCAACAAACCCTGCCCCGCCTGTCACTAAACATTTTTTCATATTATTATTTTAATTTATAAAAATTTTCTATTTTATTTTATGTATTATATTATTATATATAATATCATAGTATCTTCCATTCTCTATTCTTCTATTCTTTTTCAATCTACATTTAAAACTTTTTCAAAAAAGATTAAAAAATGTCTACCTCTTTTAGAAATAATATGTTCAACCGATAACCCTTTATGTCTTTTATAAATAAAACCTACCTTTTCTAACCTCTGAATATGAACCGCCCCCGATTGATAATTCATTTTCAAAATATCTGAAATTTCTTCAACATTTAACTTAGGTCTTTTATTAATCAAAGCTAGAATCTTTATTCTATTTTTGTTTGCTACCGCCTTTGAAAAAAGCTCTAATAATTTTACTTGTTTTCCTGTAAAATTCATAATTAGGTTTTTGATTTATCTATTATAATATTATACATAATATTATAATAGGTGGTGGTGTAGTAAATACTACGATTTATTTAGCCACCTGAACTGCTTCATCAAAATGCACTGATAAAAGTTTAGAAATCCCATCAGCTCCCATTGTCACTCCATAAAGGATACTAGCTCTAGACATTGTCTCACGATTATGAGTTATAAGAATAAGTTGAGATGATTTAGACAAATTTTCTACCATATCTCCATATTTCTTAGAATTAGCTTCATCCAATGCTGCATCCGTTTCATCTAAAATAATAAACGGAGGTGGTGTCACTTGTGACATTGCAAATAACAAAGCAATAGAAGTAAGTGATCTTTCTCCACCCGAAAGCATTTGCAATCCTTTGATTTTTTTATTTGGTAAAGATACATCAACTTCAATCCCCTCTTCTTCTTGCTCTTCTTCCTCCATTTCTGCTATTAAATCCTCATCGCTAATATTTAAATCACTATCTTTATTTCTCTTTGTTTTTTGTTCTTTAACAAGATTAAGTCCCGCTCTTCCTCCACCAAACATTAAAACGAAAAATTCTTTAAATTGGGCATTTATTTTTATTAGGCCTTCTTTAAACTCTACATCTATTTTTTCCTTTAAATCATTTATTAGTGTAGTTAGCGATTCAGATGATTTTTCTAAGTCATAAACTTCATTGACCAAAAATTTGTCTCGTTCCTGAACCTCCTCATATTCTTTCATCACATCTTCCCCAGAACCACCACCTAAATCTTCAACCCTAATTTTAATCCGTTCAATTTTCTTTCGTCTTTCTAATTGAATTTCTCTTGCTTCATTAATAGCATCGGACTCACTAAGAATCTCCCCTTTTTCATTTTTTAATTCAACCTGGTGAAATTGAGTAGAATCCCTTCCTGCTAAAACATATGCTTCATTTAACTCTGCCTTATATTCTCCACTAACTCCAACAATTTTTTCTTCTTGATTTTTAAGTGAATTCAATTGTGATCTAATTTCACTCTGTTGAGCCGTTATCTCAAAAACAGCTAATTCTGCTGAACGATTTGTGTCCTTTTCCTTTTCAATTTCTAATTTTAGAGAATTATATTGTGATAAAATTTCCCCTTCTTGAGTTTTCACATCCTCAATTTCCCCCTCAATCCCCTCTTTTTCTAACTCCAAGTCCCCCAATTTAGTAACTGGGTTACTAAGTGAATCCTCCTCCCCACTTAGCCCTCTGAGAGCTAAGTGGTCAGAGATAAATTGAAAGATAGATTCTTTAATTCGTTTTAGAACTCCTCTAACTTGGTTTATATCTTCCAAGTTTTCTGCTATTTCTATTTGTGAATTTACAGTTGATTCTAAAGATTTAATTTCATCCAAACTAAAATTTTTCTCAATGGTTTTTTCTTCTAATTCTGGCTGAACAACTTTTAAAGCAGATATCGTTCCCTCTGTTCTTCCTAATTTAAAAGTTAAATCATCTTTTTTGTCTCTTAATTCACTTAATTGTTTTTCAAAAGAAATTACTTTCTGACTTTTTGCATCAGCCATCTTTGCATTTTCTAATAATGTTTTTGCTTCGTTTAATTTCTTATTTGATTTTGATAATTCATCCGTTAAAGGTCTCTTACCTTCTTCAATTTTATTATTCCAATATTTTATATACAAGTCCTCTCGTTTAAAATATTCTAAATACAAAGTTTTCAAATTCTCCCTCATCTCCAATGATTTTTCAATTTTATCAACTTGTTTTTTTAAAAATTTCAAATGAGGAACATTCTCTCTTCTAAGCGACTGAACGGACTCAATATTTTCTCCGACTTTCTGCAACTTTTTTTCACTTGCAATTCTTTTGTATTGATAAATCTTTAAACCTAAGGCCTCTTCTATCATCACTCGCCTTTCTTTTGAATTAACATTCAAAATCCTATCAGCTTCACCTTGTGAAATTATATGATGCCCTGATGAACCAATATTCGCTCCTGCTAACAATTCAGTAATATCTTTTAGCCGAACCAAACTTTTATTTATAAGATATTGATTAGTTCCATCACGCTGAACCATTCTTTTAATACTAACTTCGTCATAATCAATATCTAAAAACCTACTTGAATTATCAAAAACAATTTTAACACTCGCTTGATTTAATCGAGAAGATGTCCCTGTTCCGTTAAAAATTAGATCTTCACCTCGTTTTCCTCTCATTGATTTAATTGATTGTTCCCCTAAAACAAAGCGAAATGCCTCGGCTACATTTGATTTACCCGACCCGTTCGGTCCGACAATCGCAGAAATTGGAGTGTTGAACTCCAATTCGGTTTTTTTAACAAAGGATTTAAATCCTGTTATCTCTATAGATTTTAGGTACATTGAATATAATTATAAAGGAAAAAGTTAAAAGAGGAAAGTTAATTTAAGTTTTAGCCATTGACATATAAACCTATTCCTGTTATTATTTAAAACAGAAGATTCTTAATTGTTAAGAATAAGGTTTACTTCTGACCTATTCAGAAGCCAGTTCTTTAAATAAAAGGAGGAAAAAATGACAGAAGCTCTGCAAGAAATAGGATTGAATGGGAATCCCTTATTTGGGGCAAATCAAATGCTCCAACAAGCGGAAATGGCGAGAGTTACTGGCAAAAAGAGAACCATTGCCGAAGAGGTTTTGTTTACAATGCACACGAGAAAATTGTTGGGAGATTCGTTGGCAGGGGAAATCTCAAGAAGGGTAAAGGAAACTGGGAAACCCTTATGGGAGGCCCTTCTCGCAACTGAAACACAGAAAATCAGGAGCAATGCGGAAAAGCATGCAAACGGAAACAAAACTTTCCGGATCCCAATCCAAGAAATCCGAGCCCGTTTTGGAAAAATAGGAGAGGGACGGATTGGAAGGGAAGAACTTGATATTTTTTTGGATACTTTCCTTGAAGACTTACTTGAATGGGACTGGTGGTAAAACTACCAATATCCCAAAAGCCCTAACATTTCGTTGGGGCTTTCTTTATAATTTATGGTTATGTGATAGTTATAAATTCTTGACTCCCCACACTTAAATTTGCAAAATTTTTATTTATATTGTATCAATATAGACTAATGACTAAATTATTAATTGTCGAGTCACCGGCAAAATCAAAAACAATTTCAAAATATTTAGGAAAAGACTATGTCGTCAAAGCATCTGTCGGGCATATTCGTGATATTCCAAAATCAAATTCCAAAAAAGCCAATGCCGTTGATATTGAAAATGGTTTTAAACCAAATTACGAAACGATAGTTGGGAAAGAAAAAGTTATCGCTGATCTAAAAAGTGGAGCTAAGAAAGCTGATGAAGTTTTGCTCGCAATGGACCCCGATCGTGAAGGAGAAGCAATCGCTTGGCATATCGCTGAAGTTTTAAAATTACCAAAAGCACAAAGAGTGGTTTTTAATGAAATTACAGAAGAAGCTGTTCAAAATGCGATTCTCCATCCAAGAAATATTGACCAAGATTTAAGAAAGGCACAAGAAGCTCGCCGAATTTTAGACCGACTGTTTGGTTATGGATTAAGTGGCCTAATTTGGAAAAAATTACGATATGGACTTTCTGCCGGACGAGTACAATCCCCTGCTCTTCGTATTTTAATGGAAAGAGAACGACTTATTCGTGCTTTTATGCCAGAAGATTTCTGGATTATAACAGCAAGTGTTAAAACAAAAGTTGGAGAAATGTTTTCTTTAGTTTGTTCAGAAGAGCCACGAGACAAAAAGAGAGTTGAAAAAATATTGAATATCGCCAAAAAAGAAAAGTGGAATATCTCAGAAGTTCAAGAAAAAGAAACCAGAAGATCAGCACGAGCTCCTTTTATAACTTCAACCTTACAACAAACTGCCAGTTCACGATTAGGTTTTTCTCCTAGTCAAACAATGATGCATGCCCAACGACTTTATGAAGCTGGTTTAATTACCTATATGCGAACAGATAGTGTTAACTTAAGCGCTAATGCTCAAAAACAGGCCTGCGCTATAATTGAAAAAGAATATGGTAAAGAATATTTAAGTCCTCGAACATTTAAAGGTAGAAGTAAAAATGCTCAAGAAGCTCACGAAGCAATTCGTCCTAGTAATCTTTCTATTACATCTGCAGGAACAACAAAAGAACAACAAAAACTCTATCAACTTATTCACAGTAGAACTTTAGCTTCACAAATGAGCGATGCTAAATTGTTAAAAACAAAAATAATTATTCGTATTGGGAAAAGAACCAAAGCAGACGAACAAGATTTTCCTTATTTTTCAATTAACGGTTCACGGTTACTTTTTGATGGTTGGCTAAGAGTTGATCCCGTTGCTCAAAGCGAAGATGTTGAATTACCAGAAGTTAAGACAGGTGATATTTTGGATTTGCTTGAGATAAATACTGAAGCCAAAGAAACCCAACCCCCAACAAGATATTCTGAAGCATCCCTAATTAAAGAATTAGAAAAAAGGGGCTTAGGTCGTCCAAGTACTTATGCGACTATCACACGAACCCTTTATGACAGAGGGTATGTAGAAAAGATAAATAAAGCATTACACCCAACCGATACTGGTGATGTGGTTAGTTCTTTTTTGGAAAATCATTTTGAAAATTATATTAGCGATGACTTCACAGCCACAATGGAAAATAACCTAGATGATATTGCTGAAGGTAAGAATACATACGAAAAGTTATTAGGCAATTTTTATAAACCTTTCACAAAAGCAGTAAAAGAAAAAGAAAGTCTTGAAAAAATTTCTAACCTTGGTCCTGCTGAAGATAAATATCAATGCCCAAAATGCGGAGCTGGAATGGTTTATAAATTAGGAAAAGCCGGAAAATTCATTTCCTGCGAAAAATTCCCAGATTGTGAGGGGGCTTTAACATTAGAGGGAAAAGAAATTGAGGGTCCAAAAGAAACAGGAGAAAAATGCCCTGATTGTAAAGACGGAAAATTAGTAGTTCGAGAAGGCAAATTTGGTAAATTCGTCTCTTGTTCTAATTACCCAAAATGTAAATTTATAAAAGAGGATGAAGAAGAAAAAAAGAAAAAGCTAACAGGTATTCAATGCCCTCTTTGTAAAAAAGGTGAAATGATGGAAAGAAATGGAAGATTTGGAATTTTTTATAGCTGTTCTAATTATCCAAAATGTAAAAATGCTATTAAAGCCAAACCAACTGGAAAAATCTGTGATTATCCAAGTGATAAAACAGCGGGGCAACCTTGTGGAGCTTTGATGATGGAAGGAACCAAAACAATCCCCGAAAGATGCTCTGACAAATCTTGCCCTAATCACAACCCTCATAAACTAATTAAATAGACAAAAAAACAAACGATTTTTTCCAGCACCTTTTTTAAAGGTGCCGGACAAAAAATCGCTTTTATCCACGAAGTAGTTTTGTAGTTGAATTAGAAAATGGAAAATCAAAGGTCTTTAAAGATTGTTCCCTTCGAGAGAACATCCTTGACCACAAAAACACTCCAATCCAGGTACCCACTGCCCCCGAGAATATGGCTCCTACAATTGCTATAATGCAATCTGATAAAGAGTGGACTAATTCATCAGAAAGCATTTTTAGTGTATCCACTGCAACAGTAGTGATGCACAAAAAGCAGAGGCAAAGAGCAAGCGTCCCTAAACTACCTAATCCAATCAAAAAACCAATTTCCCATTTTTTCATAATCTCTCCTCCTTTCTTTTTTTAAGCCACACAAAATTAAATTATTATGTTAAACAAACAACAAAAAACAATCTATTTTCAGATTATCATAAATAAAAGAAAAATCAACTATTCCCCATAAAACTTGCACTATCTCTCGTTTTTGATATAATACAGATAATTAAAGACAGCGAAAGAAATGGAAAATCTATCTAATTTATTACCTTATATACAAATATTATTATCAATATTACTGATAATTGTTGTTTTATTGCAACGGTCAGATGCTGGCTTAGGTGGTGCTTTCGGAGGTGGGGATGATTTTTCAGGAGGCCACACGAAAAGAGGGGCTGAAAAAATTTTATTTAATTTAACTATTATTTTAGGAGGACTTTTTATTTTATCAGCATTTTTAGCACTTATTATCTAATTAAAAGATTATTTTTACAATTAGAAAAAACCATAAACAAGTTCCACTTGAGGAAAGCTTGTTGAAGGTTTTTGAGAAGGATTTACTGATTTACTTATGCAAAAAACCAAAGACGGATTTAAGAGATTAGGAAAGTACTTTCCTAATATTTCTTCTAAAATATCAAATACAATAAAATCTTTTTCGTTGATTGAAAGATTTATTTTCAGCATTTTTTCAATTGTTTTTATAATTTGTACGATTCTTCTTTTAAATAAAATCAACCAATCATTTATGATTGAAATACCAACTTATGGTGGTTCTTTCACAGAAGGAATTATTGGTTCCCCTCGATTTATTAATCCTATCTTGGCCACTTCTAATACCGACAAAGATTTATGTGCTCTAATTTACTCAGGTTTATTAAAGGCAACATCAAAAGGAAAATTAATTCCTGATTTGGCTAAAAGTTATAAAATTTCAGAAGACGGTTTTGTTTACACTTTTGTATTAAAAGATAATTTATTTTTCCACGACGGACATCCTCTTACAACAGAAGACATCGAATTTACTATTAAAACAACTCAAAATGATATTATTAAAAGTTCAAAAAGAGCCAACTGGGATGGGGTCGAAATAAAACGATTAAATGATAAAGAGATTCAATTTATCTTAACTCAACCTTATTCACCCTTTTTAGAAAACTTAACTACCGGTATTTTACCAAAACATATCTGGGGGGGAATTAGCCCTGAACAATTTGCTTTTAGTCAATTTAATATAGAACCAATTGGCTCTGGCCCATATACAATAAATAAAATAAAAAAAGATTCTACTGGAATTTTAGAAAAATATTCACTTAAATCATTTAAAGAATACTCACTTGGAAAACCTTATATATCAGAAATAATTATAAAACTTTACCCCGACGAAGAAATTCTTTTATCAGAGTATGAAGGAAATAAAGTGGAAAGTATAAATTCCATCAGCCCAGAAAAAATAACTCTTATACAAGATCGGGCAGGAAACCAAATACTAACAACTCCCCTTCCGAGAATTTTTGGGGTTTTCTTTAACCAAGATGAAGCAAGTGTTTTTACAAATAAAGAAGTCCGATCTGCATTAGACCGAGCTATTGATCGCGAACAAATCATAAAAGATGTTTTGAATAACTATGGAATTGCTATTGATAGTCCTGTTCCATCTAAATCTAGATATTATTTTGAAGATGAAGATATTGAAGAAAATAACAACGACAGAATAGAATCCGCCAAAGAGATTTTAAAAGAAAATGGTTGGAAATTAAACGAAGATGGAATTTGGGAAAAGATAAATAGGCAAGCTACAACCCCTTTAATTTTTTCAATTTCTACTGCTGATACACCTGAACTTAAAGCTGTAGCTAATCTTCTAAAGAAAAGATGGGAGGAAATAGGAGCTAAAGTTAATTTAAAGATATTTGAAATCGGTGATTTAAATCAAAATGTTATCCGACCAAGAAAATATAATTCTCTTCTTTTTGGTGAAGTAATTGGAAGAGATATGGATTTATTTGCATTCTGGCATTCATCACAAAGAAACGATCCCGGACTTAATATCGCAATGTATGCCAATATTACAACTGATGATTTATTAGAACAAATCAGAATTAGTGCAAACGAGGAAAGTAAAAAAGAAAAATTTGAAACTTTTCAAAAAGAAATTGCAAATGATAAACCAGCTATATTTCTCTACTCTCCTGAATTTATATATATTGTCCCAAATAAAATAAAAGATATTGAAATTGAACAAATTACTATCCCATCAGAAAGATTTCTGGGTATCAACAAATGGTATATTGAAACCGATAAAATCTGGAAATCCTTCTCAAATTCTTAATTTTATTATCAATCAACAAATAAGTTAAAAATGAAATGAAAAAAACAACAACAAGATCCTCTAATTCTGCCAGAGGTGAAGTAAGCCATACAAAAAAAAGGTCAGTGATTACGATACCTCAACGAACAAAAAATTCTTCACATATAAAACCAAAGCCATTCCAAAAACAAAAACCTATTAAAAGAATACAACCAAATAAAAAACTTCCGGAATTATCAAAAGGTAATATCAGAATAATTCCTCTTGGTGGAGTTGAAGAAGTTGGAAAAAATATGATGCTTGTAGAATATCAAAATGATATTCTAGTTTTTGATGCTGGAGTACAATTTACAACAGAAGAAGATGCCCCTGGAATTGATTATATTATTCCCAATACGAAATACCTAGAAGGAAAAAAAGATAAAATTAGAGGACTTATTGTTACCCATGGACACTTGGACCATATTGGAGGAATCCCCTATATAATAGAAAGGATCGGTAACCCACCTATTTATACTAGTGAACTAACCTCAATTATGATTCAAAAAAAGATGGATGACTTCCCTACCCATCCACCACTTAATTTTAAAATTGTTCAAGCTGGAGAAAAAATAAAATTAGGCAATTTAAAAGTTAAATTTTTCCCTGTTACTCATTCTATTCCTCAAGCTTTGGGAACTTCTATAGAAACACCTTATGGGAATATAGTTATTACTGGTGATTTAAAATTAGAGCATAGTGACGGAGTCCCATCTGAAAAAGAAGAAAAGGTCTGGGGAAACATTGGGCAAGATAATAATCTGCTTTTAATTGCTGACTCTACTAATGTAGAAAAGCCGGGCTACTCTATGTCAGAAAAAATTGTTTATGACAACATTGAACAAATTATCAAAAATACAAAAGGACGGTTAATTATTGGAACTTTTGCTTCTCAATTTGAGAGGATGATAAAAATAATTGAAATTGCTGAAAAATATGGAAAAAAGATAATTACTGAGGGGCGAGGAATAAAAGTAAATATAGAAATCGCTAAAATAGTGAAATTATTTGAACCCAAAAAAGGCACCATTATTTCTGCTAAAGAAGTTGATAATTATCCTCCTGACAGAATTGTTATTTTAGCAACTGGTTCTCAAGGAGAAGAATTCGCGGCTTTAATGCGAATGTCTATAAAACAGCATAAACATATTTTTTTGAACGAAAAGGACACCGTTGTTTTGTCTTCCTCTGTTATCCCTGGGAATGAAATATCTGTTCGGAAATTAGAAGATAATTTATATAGACATAATCTTAAAATTATTCACTACCGAACATCTGATGTCCATTCTACTGGTCATGGAAATGCTCAAGAATTAGCGTGGATTCACCAAAAAGTCGGAGCAAGATTTTTTATTCCAGCTTATGGCCATCACTCTATGTTAAAAGTCCACGCCGAAATAGTTAAATCCTTAGGGTTTCCAGATAAAAATACTATAGTCCCAGATGATGGATCAATTGTTGAAATTCAGAACCAAGGTCAAAAAATTAATTTACTAAAAGATAAAGTCCCTTCTGGTATAGTAATGGTTGATGGTTTTTCAATTGGAGATATGCAAGAAGTAGTCATTCGTGATAGACAAAATTTAGCTCAAGACGGAATTTTTGTTGTTATTGCAATGGTTGATTTAAGTACCGGAAAATTAAAAAAGTCCCCTGATATTATTTCTCGTGGTTTTATTTATCTTCGTGAATCACAAAATTTACTAAAACAAGCACGATATATTACAAAACAAACGATTGAAAGAATGGTTAAGGGTGCAAAACCAATTGATTTTGATTGTGTCAAAAAAGAAATGACTAACAATGTTAGTAGATACCTCTTTCAAAGTACCAACAAACGACCGGTTGTTATCCCTGTAATACTTGGAGTATAAAATTAGTTTATGTGATAATATTTATTATATGCAAAGAAAAAGATTAAGATTAATACTATACATTTCAGGGTTTTTTATTGCCTTACAATCTGCAATTCCAGCTTATATTAATTCTAGTTTTATTGAACAATATCTACCATCCGAAAAATTAGTTGGATTTTTATACACAATAGCAGCAATTTTCACAATAACTGGCCTTTTGATAATTCCTCATATATTAAGGAAAATCGGTAATTTTGCTACAATTATAACTATAGCTACCCTTAATATAATAACTCTACTTGTTTTAGTTCTTTCTCAAAATGCAAATTTAATATTATCTTCTTTTATTTTATATTTGATATTAAATGCAATTATTTATTTTAATTTAGATATTTTTCTTGAGAAACAATCAGAGGATAAAAATACTGGCCATATCCGCGGAATATATCTATCCTTAATTAATGTGGCTTGGGTTATTTCTCCCCTTCTGGTAGGTCTATTACTAACAAATGGAGACTATTGGAAAGTTTATTTTATTGCAGCTATGGTTTCGATACCTTCCATCCTCTTATTAATTTTTGGTTTCAGAAAATTTAAAGACCCTATTTATAATACTGCCTCACTTTTCAAAGCATTTAAAAAAGTTCTAAGAATAAAAGCTATTCGTAAAATACTTATGGTTAGATTTTTTTTATATTTTTTTTATGCTTGGATGATTATTTATACACCCATTTATCTGCATAAACATATTGGTTTTGATTGGCAAATAATTGGTCTTATTTTCACTATAATGCTCTTGCCTTTTATTTTATTTCAATTACCCTTGGGTAAATTGGCCGACAGAAAGTGGGGAGAAAAAGAAATTTTAAATTGTGGAATTGTAATTATTTCCTTATCAAGTATAGCTTTATTTTTTTTAAATAGTTCAATTTTCTGGGTTTGGGCGATTTTCCTATTTATGACACGAGTAGGAGCTAGTGCTGTTCAAATAACTTCTGAAAGTTATTTCTTTAAACATGTTGATGCTAAAGACACCCAGATGGTTAGTTTTTTCAGAATTGTTGACCCACTCGCTTATTCAATAGCCCCCTTAGTTGCCTCTTTAGTATTATTTTTCTTAGATTTTCGTTATATATTCCTCATCTTGGGGATAATTGTACTCTTTGCTTTAAAATATGGACTAACATTAAAAGACACTAGATAAGTTAAAAGGTCGGCGCAGAGCGCCGACCTTTTAACTTTGTCTCTTTTATTTTGTATTATTTATTCAACAAAGTATCTATCCGATTTATTTCTCGTGGAAAGAGAGTAGCTTCTTTAACATTTTTAATATCCAAAAATTTTGCAGTTAGCCGTTCTAATCCCATCCCAATCCCTCCATGAGTTGGCATTCCATATTTAAATGCTTGCAAATAAAAAGAGAAATTTTTGGGATCTAACCCTTTTTTTTCTATTCCTTTGACCAAATCCTCGTAATTATGAATTCTTTGCCCACCCGTTGTAATTTCCACTCCCCTAAAAAGCAAATCAAAACTTTTTGTAAAACCTTTGTCATTTTCATCCTCAAAAGTATACATCGGTCTTTTATCAACTGGATAATGAGTTATAAATATAAAATCACTTTTATATTTTTTTTGAGCATATTCACATAACCATCGTTCATGCTGTGGTTCCAAATCTGGTTCCCCTGTACAGTCTTCACCATATTCTTTCTTTATTATATCTTGTGCTTCTTTTAATTTCATAAAAGGTATTTCAACTGGTACCTGAGGAACTTTTGCTCCTAATAAATCAAATTCTTTTAGGCATTTTTTCTTCAACTCATCTGCTATAAAAATAAGCAACTTATTTTCCAAGTTCATTATATCGTGATGATCTTTTATAAAACCAAATTCAAAATCCAAGCTTGTATATTCATTTAAATGTCGTGAAGTATTATGTTTTTCTGCTCTAAAAGCATCCCCTACCATAAACACCTTTTCAAAAACACCAACCATAATTTGTTTATAAAACTGCGGGCTTGTTGCTAGATAAGCCTTTTCTCCAAAATAATCAACTTCAAAAACACCAGCTCCACCCTCTGCGTCTTCTCCAATTATTTTAGGTGTCTGAATTTCTATAAAATCATCACTTATTAAAAAATCTCTAAAGGCCTGAACAATATATGCCTGCACCTTAAAAACTGCCTTTTTTTCTTCTGTCCTTAATGTTAGAGGTAAATAGTCAAGATAAGTATCTAGATTAATTTCTGTCTCTTTTTCAAAAGGCAATTCTTTGGACTCACTTATTACATTTATTTCTAAAATCTCAATTTCAAGAATACCATTATCCTCTTCTTTGTTTATCATATTGTCTGGTCTTTTATTAACTTTCCCTTGAACTTCAAGCACCCATTCTGGACGAATTTTTTGTGCCATTCCGTGAGCTTCCTTGTTATTTGGTAATGCTACCATTTGAACAATTCCAGTCCTATCACGGAAATCTACAAAAACCAGTTTTCCATGATCTCTTCTCACATTCACCCACCCTAAAATCTGCACTTCTTCTCCAATTTCATTTTTCAAATCTTTTATATAGGTTCTTTCTACCATAAAATTATCAATTTTTTATATGTTTTAATTTATAATTCTACCCCGATTTTCTTTCTAACATCTTTCATTTTTACTTCTGCTCTTTGTCTTGCTACTTCCCCACCCTTTCTCAAAATCTCTTTAACACTATCAATATCCTCAGCAAATTCTTTTCTCTTTTCTCTTAAAGGAGTGATAAAATCTTTAATATTTTTAACCAAAATATCTTTTGATTCTTTATATCCTAAACCACCTTCAACATATCTTTTTCTTATTTCACCTAATTCATCTTCTGAACTAAATAATTTATGTAATGCAAAAATATTACATTCTTCTGGATTTTTTGATTCTTCTATTCCCTTTGAGTCTGTAGGGATTCCCATAACAGCTTTTTCTATTTCATTGTCCTCAGCAAATAAACTAATTGTATTACCATAGCTCTTACTCATTTTTTGACCATCGGTCCCAGGGGTCACTTCCATCTCTTCCAAAACCTTAACTTGGGGTAACTTAAATGTCTTCCCAAAAATTCGGTTAAATTTCTGAGCAACGTCCCTTGCCATCTCCACATGCTGTCTTTGGTCCTTTCCAACTGGCACTATATCTGTATCTTGGATTAAAATATCAGCCGCCATTAAAACAGGATAATCAAACAAACCAACATTTATTTCCTTATTTTTTGCCTCAGCATCTTTAAAAGCATGAGCTCTCATTAAATAAGGCATCGTTGTAATACAATTAAAAATCCAAGCTAATTCTGTCACCTGAGGAACATCAGATTGTTTAAACAAATTTACTTTCTCTGGGTCTAAACCAATTGCCAAAAAGTCTACCACCACGTTAATGATGTCTCTTTGCATATCTTCTGCTGATTGAACAGAGGTTAGAGCATGATAATCAGGAATAAAAGGAAAACTTTCATATTCATCCTGCATATCAACCATTTGCTTCATCATCCCAAAATAATTTCCAATATGAGGTCGTCCCGTAGGTTTTATCCCCGACAGAAGTATTTGTTTGTTTTTTGAATCTGTCATAAATAATTATTTGTAATATTGCTTATAAACACTTAAGCTCGTCGTGGCTGGGGTATCTTCTACACGATTTTTGACCTCATCACATGTCTCAAAAACAGCTATCGGTGATAAAAGCCAAACTCTTCCAAAGGACTTAAACATTTCTTTAATCTCTCCTACTGACATACTTTAATTATCTTTCTACCAAGTTTTATAATCTTTTCTTTTTCATCACTAAAATCAATCTTATATTTAACATCAGTAATTTTCTCTCCATTTACCCAAACAGCTCCTTCATATATTTTTCTCCTAGCTTCACTCTTCGAATTAACTAACCCCACCTCAACCAAAACAGCAAATATTTCTTCATTTTGTACTTTCACCTTTGCAATATTTTCAGGAACCCCTCCTTCTTGAAATTGTTCTACAAAAGCTTGTTGAGCCATCTTAGCTTTCTCTTCACCACGGAAAATCTTCACTAATTCAAAGGCTAACTTCATTTTTAAATCTCGCGGATTTACAGAATTATCTGCTATTTGTTTCCTCATTTCTTCAATTTCTATCATAGGTCTGTCTGTAATTAATTCAAAAGTATTAGCGATAAAACCATCCGCTAAAGACATCACTATCCCATAAATATTTTCAGCTTTTTCATCTAAAAAAATAGCATTCCCTTCTGACTTGCCCATTTTCTTTCCACCATCATCAGCCAATAATTTCATAGTCAAAACAAATTTCTCTTTATCATTAATAATCTTTTGTAAATCTCTTCCTCTCATCATATTAAACATTTGATCATTTCCTCCAATTTCTAAATCTACATCCATCGCCACAGAATCATAAGCTTGAGCCAAAGGATACAAAAATTCATGAAGATAAATTGGTTTTTCTTCTTCAATTCTTTTCTGGAATATATCTCGCTGAATCATCTGTTGCACTGTAAAATTAGAAGAAAGCTCAATTAAATCTCGAAAATTTAATTTATCATTCCATTCTGAATTATATTTTACTTCAGCCGGATTTTCTCCTTCAAAATCTAAAAATATTGAGGCTTGTTGCTGATAATATTTGGCATTTTTTTCAACTTCTTCTTTGGTTAATTTTGGTCTAACTGATAATTTATCAGGATCTCCAATTAAACCCGTAAAATCACCTATTAAAAAAACAACTTTGTGTCCCAATTTTTGGAATTCACTTAATTTTTTTATTAAAACAGCATTTCCCAATTGTAAAGATGGAGCGGTTGGATCAAACCCGCAATATAATTTAATTTGTTTCCCTGATATTAATAGTTTTTTCAAGTTCTCCTTTTCCGAAAAAACCTGTTCCACTCCACGAGTTAGAACATTTTCTATTGCTTTTTCATCTGTATTTATTTGCATATTATTGTTTTTAATTGTATCACAAAAAACCAACGGCTCAAGTCATTGAGTCGTTGATTTTTATAAAATTAAAAAGCTTATCAGAATGTTTCTTAGCAAGCTTTTTAACTAAATTTCTATACTCCCTCTTCTTTCAATTCTTCAATCAATTGTTTAGCTTTTCGAGATAATTTATTCGGTAATTTTATTTTTATTTTAATAAATAAGTCCCCTCTGCGATCCGCACTAATAGGCACTCCTTTGCCACGAATTCTTAACATCTCTCCGTGTGATACACCTTTTGGAATTTTCACTTTTATTCCTGCCTTGCCGGCGGGGAGATTTCCATCCAATGTTTCTACTGAATATTCTGAACCCAATAAAGCATCCGATAATTTAACGGCTAAATCCATTTTTAAATCTACTCCTTCTTTTCTAAAATCTCGATGTGGTGTTACATGAATTTTTATATATAAGTCCCCTGCTACACCACCAGAAATTGCCTCACCGGCTCCACTTAATCTAATCATTTCTCCACTATTTATACCAACGGGAATCTTGATGTTTATTTCCTCTTGTTTTCTCTCGACTCCCATTCCACGACAATCTTTACATTTTTCTTTTGGAATTTTACCTACACCGTAACATTTGTCACAAATTTTTATATTTGAAAAAGAACCGAAAAAGGATTGTTTGGTCTCACGAATTTTTCCATTTCCATTACAACTAGAACAAGTTTCCATTTGCGAACCTTTTTTTGCTCCGGTTCCATTACAACTTTTACAAAATGAATTTTTAGTAATAAGAACTTTTCTTTCTACACCAAAAACCGCTTCAGCAAATGATATTTCAATATCAATAGAAATATCGCTACCTCTTTCTTTTCTACTTCCTCTTCCCCCAAAAATATCACCAAAAATATCACCTAGGTCAAATTCAAAGCCACCCTGTTGTCCTTGTGAAAACCCTCCAAAACCGCTAAAACCGCCTTGTGGACCCCCATTTCCCCCAAAAGCTTGTCCATATGTGTCATATTCAGTTCTTTTCTTGTCATCAGACAAAACTGCATAGGCTTCACTGGCCTCTTTAAACTTATCCTCATTTCCATTTTTCTTATCAGGGTGATATTTATGAGCTAACTTATGAAAGGCCTTTTTTATTTCTGTTTTAGTAGCTTTTTTTTCAACCCCCAAAATTTTATAATAATCTTTTGACATGGCTATTATTTATTTTCTCCTTCGTCTTTTTTATCTTCTTCCCCTTCTTTTTTCTTTTCCTCACTATCATCTGGTTTGTATTCCCCCTCGCGAACATTTCCCTCTTGCTCGTCTGCAGAATTAGGGCCTTTTGATGCTTCACCGCCTGCAGGAGCTTGCTTGGCTTGTTCTTCTTTCATTTTTTTCATTACTTCCTCTCCAATTTTTTGAACAGAGGTTGATAATTCCTCAGTTCCTTTTTTAATTGTTTCTATATCATCTCCACCTTTGGTTTTTTTCAAGGCCTCAATTTTTTCTCCAATATCTTTTTTTATTTCTTCAGAAATTTTCGCTTCATTTTCTTTAAGAGCTTTTTCTGATGTATAAATAAGTTGTTCAGCTAAATTTTTTATTTCTATGCTTTCTTGTTTCAATTTATCATCTTCAGCATGTAATTCTGCATCTTTTTTCATTTTTTCAACCTCTTCGTCTGATAATCCAGAACTCGCCTCTATTCTGATTGATTGTTCTTTGCCACTAGCTTTATCTGTTGCCTTAACATTTAAGATACCATTAACATCAATATCAAAACTAACTTCAATTTGAGGAACTCCTCTTGGAGCAGGGGTAACTCCATCTAAAATAAATCGCCCTAAACTTTTATTATCAACTACCATTGACCGTTCCCCTTGGATAACATGAATGTCAACTGATGGTTGATTATCTGAAGCAGTTGAAAATATCTGTGATCTTGAAGTTGGAATAGTTGTATTTTTTTCTATCAATTTTGTTGCTACACTACCCATTGTTTCAATACCTAAAGATAAAGGAATAACATCAAGCAAAAGAACATCCTTCACATCTCCTTGTAAAATCCCTGCTTGAATTGCTGCTCCCGTCGCTACAACTTCATCAGGATTAATAGATTGATTTGGTTCTTTATTAAATAATTCCTTAACAGCTTTTTGAATAGCAGGCATTCTTGTTTGTCCCCCAACTAAAATAATTTCGTCAATATCTTCTGTTTTAAATGGGGAGGCCTCGATAGCTCTTTTGGTTATTTCAATTGACCTGTCTATATATTCACTTGCTAATTCTTCTAATTTAGCTCTAGTCATTTTCAAAAGTAGATGTTTAGGACCATTCGCATCTGAAGTGATAAATGGAATATTTATTTCTGTTTCTGTGGCTGTAGAAAGTTCTAATTTTGCTTTTTCAGCTGATTCGTCTAACCGTTGAAGAGCTAGTGAATCATTACTAATATCAATACCGCTATCCTTTTTGAACTCATCTATAATCCATTTTATAATTCCTTGATCAATATCCCTTCCGCCCATATGACTATCACCATCTGTAGATTTTACTTCCACAGTATCATCTCCCACCTCCAAAACAGAAACATCAAAAGTTCCACCTCCGAAGTCAAAGACAACTATTTGTTGATCGTTTTTCTTATTAAATCCATAAGATAAAGCTGCCGCCGTCGGTTCATTTATAATTCTTTTAACTTCTAACCCAGCAATTTGTCCAGCATCTTTTGTAGCTTTTCTTTGTGAATCATTAAAATAAGCAGGGACTGTAATCACCGCTTCTGTAATTTTTTCGCCTAATTTTGCTTCTGCATCTGCCTTAAGTTTTTGAATAATCATTGCTGAAATTTCTTCAGGACGATAATTTTTATCACCCATTTTTATTTCAACACCCCCTGTTACTGATTTGTTCACTTCATAAGGAACAGTTTTTTTATCTTTCTGTGCTTCTTTTCCTTCAAAAGTATGACCAATAAATCTTTTAATTCCAAAGACCGTATTATTTGGATTTGTGACAGCTTGCCTTTTGGCTAATTGTCCTACTAATCTTTCACCTGTCTTTGAGATAGCCACTACCGAAGGAGTAGTTCTTGATCCTTCAGCATTTTCAATAATTTTTGCTTCTCCGGCCTCTATGAGAGCCATGGCTGAATTTGTTGTTCCTAAATCTATTCCTAAAATTTTTGACATAATATTTCTTGCCCGACCATTCTTTAATGGTTTAGGGTCTGTCTTAACTTATAATCAAACTAAAATATAAAAACACAAAATACTAAATAAAACAACTTTAACATCTTATGTTTTTACATCTTTTTTTTAAATTCACCAACTTTTACTTTTGATGTCCTAATAATTTCCCCATTTAGAGAGTATCCTTTCCGGATAACTTCTGTTATTATACCATCTTTTTCTTTGTCGTCAATTTTAATAATTTCTATTGAAGTATGCAAAGTAGGGTCAAATTTTTCTTTCAAAGAATTTAATTGTTCAACACCATTTTCTTTTAAAATAGAAAGAAATTGAGAATAAATGTGTTGCATACCAACCATCCACTCTTTTTGCGATGCCGTCTTATCCTCTTTCTTTTCTTCAAAAGCCATTTCAAGGCTATCTAAGACCGGGATAAGTTGAGTGATTAAATCTGCCTTTGCAAATTTTAGTAATTGGGTTTTTTCTTCATTAAAATCTTTTTTTACATTTATAAAATCCGCTTTAGTCCTTTGCCAACCTTCTAAATACTCTTGCTTTTCAGAGGATACCTGTTTAAGTTTTTTTCTTAATTTTTTGATGATATCTTCCCCCTCTTGATTTTCTTCAGATTCAAAAACCACATCATCAGCTTCATTATTTTCTTCTTTGTTTTTTTTAATTTCTTTAGAAGACATATTGAATCAGTTAATTTATCTTTTATTCCACTGTGGTGATTTTCTTGCTTTTTTAAGACCAAATTTTTTCCTTTCTTTCATTCTTGGATCTCTTTTCAAAAATCCTGCTTTTTTTAATGACTTTTTTAACTCTTCATCAAATAATAATAAAGCTCGAGAGATACCATGTCTAAAGGCCTCTGCTTGTGCATTTATTCCCCCACCTTTAACTAAACCCGAAATTAAAAACTTGGCATCAACTTTTGATTCTTTTAATGGATCTTTAATAATACTCCGCAATTCATTTGTGGGAAAATATTCTGATAATTTAGAATTATTCACAAGATAGGTCGTTTTATCTGCTTTAGTCAAACGGACTCTCGCCACAGACGTTTTTCTTCTCCCAACTGTTTCCAGATATTTTTTAGTTGTTTTTTTCGTTGCCATACAGTTATTTAATTATTAAATTTTTCATTAATTTTGCTCTTAATTTATTAACAGGAAGCATTCCACGAACAGCCCTTCTCATTAATTCTGCTTTTCCTTTTTTTTCAATTACTTTTTCCATTTTTTCTACTTTTCGGCCTCCCGGATATCCTGAATAACGGCTATACTCTTTTTGCTCCATTTTCTTTTTTGAAATATCAAGTTTAGAAACATTAATAACATTCACTTTAACATTAACTACTACATTTTTTTCAAAATTTGAAATATTTTTTCCCATCAACAAAGTAGCCACTTTCGTAGCCAATCTTCCTAACTTTTCTCCTGTTGCATCTAAATTATATTCCATAATTTCAAGTGGGAATTATATAAACTCAATTTGTGCCATTGGACTTCCATCTCCTTGTCTCGTTGTTAATTTTGTAATTCTTGTGTAGCCACCCTGTCTATTTTTATATTTAGGAGCAATCATTTCAATTAATTTTTTAACAGTTGAACCAGCTCCGCTTCCTAATTTAGAAATAAGCAATCTCCTTGTCCATACAGAATCTTTTTTACTTTTTGTAATTATCTTTTCAATAAAAGGACGGAGCTCTTTTGCTCGAGCTTCTGTTGTTTTTATTTTATCATTATCAACTAAAGATATAGCTAAAGACCTCAACAATGCTTTTCTTTGTTTCCGAACTCTCCCAAATTTTCTGTTTGTATTATGATGTCTCATTTTTTTTGACTTTTGACTTTTGACTTTTGACTTATTTATCTTATTCTTTGGGCTTCAAAACAACCCCAAAATCGCTTAAGGCCCTCTTAATTTCCTGAACACCCTTTGCTCCTAATCCCTCAATACCCAAAAGATCATCTTCACTTTTTCGTACTAAGCCGCCCACTGTTCGAATACTTTCAACAGAAAGTGCATTAATTGTTCTTAAAGATAATTTTAATGAATCTACTCTTGTTTTTAAGAAATCAATATCCATACTTTTCTCTTCTTTCTTATCTTTTTCTTTTTCAACCTCCTTTTTTTCTTCTTCCGAAATCTCTACTTCATCTTCCTCAAAACCTATAATGGCTTTCAGTTGCTTTACCATTATTTCAATTGATTTTTCAAGTGCTTCTTTCGGTAATATGGTTCCATCTGTTTCTATAAAAATATGTAATCGATTGAAATCAGTTCTATCCCCCACTCTCATATTTTCAACTTCGTAACTTGCTCTTCTGATAGGGGTAAAAGAAGCATCTAAAATAATTGTTCCAATATCTGTTATCTCTTTTTGCAAAACCTCCTTACTGATATACCCCAATCCTCTTTTCACCACTATTTCCATATTAAGTGAATCTTTAGCAGTTGTGATCGTAGCGATTTCTTGTTCTGGGTTTAAGATTTCAACTTGTCCTGTTTTTTCAATATCTCCTGCTTTAACTTCCTTTATCCCTTTAACCTTCAATTTAAGAACTTGTTGTTCGTCAGTTAATAATTTTATTCTAATTTTTTTTAGATTTAGAAGAATTTTTATTACATCTTCTTTTATTCCTTTAATTGTTGAAAATTCATGATCTACTCCGTTAATTTTTACGGAAATAATTGCAGTGCCTGGTAATGAAGAAAGTATTACCCTTCGAAGTGAATTACCTATAGTATGACCATACCCAGGATAAAAGCCGTCTATTTGATAAAATCCTTTAAAACCATCCTCTTTGATAATCTTTGGTTTTGAAGGTAGTAAGATATTATATTCAGACATAGTTTATTTAGTTTATAGTTGATAATTAGTAGTTAAAACTTACAAATTAAATTTTCCACCTTCTACTCTCTATACTCTATTTAATATTTAACACCATAAATATACACTATTTTCAACATATTTGCAAATATCTATCGTCCATAAAATTCTAAAATTGACTTAAAATCAAAAATTTCTTGATTTTCTAATTTCGGTATTCCTATCATTTTGCCTTCTTTTTTAGAAAAATTAAAGCTAAGCCAATCAACTGAAGTTATATTTTTACTTTTTTCTTTTAAGTCAACAAAAATCATCTTATTTTCACTTCCTTTTCTGATGGATATCTTATCTCCCATTTTTACCTGACAAGATGGGATAGTGACTTTTCTGTCATTTAACATAATGTGCCCATGAGAAACCATTTGTCTTGCCATTGCTCTTGTAGAAGACAACCCTAATCGATAAACAACATTATCTAACCGTATCTCCAGGCGAACATATAAACTTCCCGCTATATTAGCATCTTTTTTTGCCATTGCTTCTTTTACATATCGTGACAATTGTTTTTCTCTAATTCCATAAGCAAATCTTAATTTTTGTTTTTCCAACAATTGCAAACCATATTCAGAAGGCATCTTCTTTCTTTTTAATCTTCTATTTCCACTTTTTCTTGTTTCAGATAAAGTAAATTTCTGGGTCTGGCATTTTTCAAAAATACTAGCGCCTAACCTCCGACATAATTTGTATTTTGTTTTAATAATCATAATTTTTTATACCCTTCTAGGCTTCTTTGGTCTCGGCCCATTATGGGGAATTGGTGTCATATCTTTTATAGAATTAATACGAATTCCTTTCGAGATAAAAGCTCGAATAGAAGATTCTCTCCCAGCACCAACACCTTTAACAATAACATCAACGGTCTTTACTCCAATATTCCTAGCCATTTCTCCTATCAACTCACCAACTTTAGCGGCCGCAAAAGGAGTTCCTTTCTTTGCCCCTTTAAATCCAAGAGCTCCACTTGAAAGACAATAAACTAAATCGCCTTTTTTATCAGTTAATGAGACCCTTGTATTATTATAAGTAGATTGAATATGTAAAATACCTGATTCTATTTTTTTCTTAGAACCACGAGATAAAATTCGCGACTTCAAAGCAGTATTTTTCCCTGCTCCTGATTTTCCTGTTTTTTTAACTATCCGTTTTTTTCCCATATAATTATTTCTTACTTACTGCTTTTCTCCCAGACCCCATGGTCTTTTTAGTTCCTCGTAATGTTCTAGCATTTGTTCTTGTTCTTTGCCCACGACTTGGTAATTTTTTAGAATGTCTTGATCCTCTATATGTTTTAATATCAATTAATCGTTTAATATTTCCTGAGATCCCTCTTTTTAAATCTCCTTCTAATTTATATTCCTCAGCCATTTTTCTTATTTTATTTTCATCATCTGTAGATAAATCCTTCGGTTTTTTAGAAAATTCTATTTTTGATTTTTTTAAAATCTCATGAGCCCTTGACCTCCCAACACCAAATAAAGCCGTTAGGCCTATTTCTAATCTCTTTTCTTCTGGGATTGTAATTCCTAATATTCTCATCTTTGTCTTTGTTTATGTCTTGGATTTTCACAAACAACACGAACTCGACCTTTTCTTCGAACGATTTTACATTTTACACATATCTTTTTTACTGATGTTTTTACTTTCATGGTTTAGTTATTTAAAAAAATTTGCTTTGTAAATTTTTTTAGCTTTTGACTTTATGGACTTTTTACTTTCAACTAAAATCTTATGTTCTTAATCTTTGGACAATTCTTCCTCGTCCACCATAAGGATCCACTTGAATTTTAACCTTATCACCTACTAAAACCCTAATTCTATGTATCCTCATCTTTCCAGATAAATAAACCAAAGCCAACTCTTCTTCTTTTTCATCTGAATTTTCAATTTCTACACGAAAAAGAGTGTTAGGCAAAGCCTCAACTACAGTACCTATTATGTACTGTTGTCCTTGTTCTTCTTTATTATTCATTATAACAAGTGTTATCTTAACAAAATTACTATTATTTTTCAAGTGTTAACGAAAAAATTTAATTTTTTTCCAATTGTTTTATAATCTGTATTTGGCTCGTACTTCGTGGAAAAGAATTCTTCCAAAATGGTGTTATTTCTACTTCAGCTGATTCTATGCCATTATAATTAGCTAAAATGTTATTTGTCTCACTTTTTGGTTGTCCAACAAAATCATTTTTAAGTTCATCTTCGCTAAAAAGCCACTCAAAATTGGCTTCACCCTTTAATGAAAACACAAACCTGCCTTCTGTCCATGGTTCTACTTCATCTCTATTTTTAATTTCAAATTTCAAATCTTTAAGATTAGTAATTGCAATATCTTCACCCTGATAATCAGCAAGTGTGTCATTTGCTATTTGTTTATTTAAATTTTCTATATCAAAAATAATTGCATAAACAGAAACTTTTTCTCTTGCAGAAATCATTCCATCACTAACTTCTTCTGAATCAACTGTCCCCATAAAATTTGATCTTACAAATAAACCTTCTTCTTCGTAAAGAATAAAGTTCTTGGGAATCTTAGATA
>Ga0075122_10000337_pt1 | contig 38315 bp, 32 predicted proteins | sample AntAceMetag02UKB_FD_69790 | JGI IMG/M metagenome (GOLD analysis project Ga0075122, IMG submission 69790) | Saline lake microbial communities from Ace Lake, Antarctica - Antarctic Ace Lake Metagenome 02UKB | ecosystem: Environmental > Aquatic > Non-marine Saline and Alkaline > Saline | place... | reverse complement strand
TATTTTTAACCAATTGAAAGAGTAAGATTTAAAGGAGGACATAACTATACTATATTATTTAATCATAATTTTCACTAGGTTTTTCAGCGTAAACTTCTCGGGGCTTAGCGCCATCGCCTGGGCCGACAATACCTCGTTCTTCAAGCATATCAAGAAGTCTCGCTGCCCTCGCGTAGCCAACTTTTAATTTGCGTTGTAAATATGAAGCAGAAGCTTTACCGGCTTCGACTACGGCCTGTCTCGCGTCTTCATATAAATCATCATCATCGCCAGAGTCGTTTCCGATACCAGCGCTAAAAATACCTTGATGATTAGATTCGGTGTCTAAGCTAATAGTATCTGGCGGTAAATCAATATATTGATCAGTGATATATTTAACCACTCGCTTAACTTCGGTTTCGGAAATAAAGGCAGATTGTAGTCTGATCGCTTTCGACATTTCACCTGATAGGTAAAGCATATCACCAGCGCCTAAGAGTTTTTCGGCGCCTGGGGAATCAATAATCGTCCGTGAGTCAATTTGTGAAGCTACTTGTAAGGCGACTCGAGCGGGGATATTGGCTTTAATCAAACCGGTGATAACTTCGACTGATGGTCGTTGGGTCGATAAGACTAAGTGGATACCAACCGCCCGAGACATTTGAGCCAGACGCACGACAGCCGCCTCAAGTTCGCGGGGATAAGTCGACATAATATCAGCCAATTCATCAATAATGATGACAATATAAGGCATAGTTTCAACATCTTCGTCGTCATCAGTTTTGGCTTTGGCTTTTAGTTTTGGCTCTAAAATATTGCTGTGATATGACTGAATATCACGCACCGCTTCTTCTTCTAAAATACCATAACGCCGTTCCATTTCTTTAGCGGCCCAACGAAGGGCGACGATCGCTTTTTTGGAATCAGTGATGACTGGAGTTAAAAGGTGAGGGATTTTGTTGTACATAGTTAGCTCTACTCGTTTTGGGTCGATCATAATAAAGCGCATTCGTTCGGGTGGATTACGGTACAACAAAGAGGTGATTAGGGTATGTATCGTGACACTATTGTGATTAACAAAACCATTACCAACGAATGAATGAGAGCCCGGGACTTCAAAGTCATAACCCTCGCCTGAAGTTTTTTCAATCTTTGTCACTTTGGCCCAATAAAAATTACTGTGATTAATTTTTTCGATAGTTTGATATTCTTCTTCATCACTGATTGGTTTGTAAAAATCAAGTATTTTACCTAAAGCGTCGTAACTCGGCATTCTAACGTCACTGTTGTAGCTAGTTAAACTATGGAAAGCATATTTAGGAATTAAAGTTTTTTCTTGATAAGCCCAACCGTTATTGGTTAAGCGAGCAAATTGTTGCCGGTAAGATAATTTTAGTCGATTAAGGACTGGTGATAAAGATGGAATAACATCTTTGTTAGAATTACGATGCAGAGTTAATAATAGCTTGGCTCTTAGTTTTTCTTCCTTGGTCAAAAAGCCGATTTTTTCAGCGTATTTAACAAATTCGCCACCGCAAACAGTTAATCTCCAATATTCATTGTGTTCATAATTTTTAACTTTTTTCGGATGCAAACCACTAACAATGCCAAAATTAAGTAAGATGATTTGTAATTGTTGGAGTAATTTATAGTTAGCTAAAGTTATTTCCATACCCTTAGTTAAAGAAATATGTCCATCATTACGAATGAGACCCTGGATATAGGCAATAATAGTGTCTCGGCTAGACTGGCGAATCGCTAGAGGAATTTCTTTATGTTGAGCATTACTTGAATCCAAACCTAAATAATTAAGAAAGTCTTTAAGGTTTTTACTGTTGACCACGACATCTTTAGCTTTATTACTCGAGCCTGATTTAGCTAGGCTTACTTTTTTGATATCAAACAAAGTGTCTAAGAGGTTTAAATAGATATTTAACACAATCTTATTGGCTTGAGTATAAACAACTCGATGACCGATTGTTAAGCCACCGTCGGCTGATAATAAGCCCATAAACAGTCCTAGATCTTTTGACATTTTTGTCGGCAAAGTAATTTGACGGGCTTTGTTTGTTTTGTTTGGTTTTGGAGTAAATTTAATTTCTTTATCAACACTAAAGATATCAGAACCGCGGGCGATGGCTACATATTCACCTAATTTTACTTCACCACCTGGTAACCAGTTCATCACTCCATCTTTAATGACCCAGAGTGGATGTTCTTCGGTTACTTCGATCGACAGACCTTCAGCGGTGGTTAGTTTGTAAAAATCACAAATACCATTGTTGTAATTTTTGCTAGTTGTTTCGATGCCGTCTCTAGTGGCAACTTTTAAGGAATAATTTATTTCGGAGTTTAAAGGTAGGGGACATAATTCTTCAAAAGTTAAAATTCCTTTTTCACTAAAGACATAAGTGTCTTTAGCACAAGTTTTGCCAGAGCCCGTGGCCCCAGCGATAAGGAGGTGAGGCGCTTTAGCTAAGTTAGAAAAATAGGTGCTACCAGAGATACTGCGACCAAGACCAATAAGGAGAGGCATACTGGAAGTTGAAAATTCTTTACTACCTAAAATGGAACCTAAGCCGACGGTAGTTTTAGTGGTGTTAGGAATTTCGATGCCGACTAACGACTTACCGGGAATTGGCGCTTCGATTCTAATCGGATGAGCGGCGAGCGCTAAAGCTAAATCATTTTGAAGGTTAATAATTCGCGACAGTTTGACTCCTTCGGCTGGTTTTAGGGCGTAGCGAGTAATCGAGGGGCCAATCGAAATTTCGTCCATCTCAACATTAATGCCAAAGTTAGCCAAAGTCCTTTTGATAATATTTGAGTTAGCTTTAATATCACCGACGCCTGGCTTGCCACTATCTTTCGATAATAGATTAAGCGGAGGGGGTGTAAAAGTTACTTCATTACCTTTTTTGTTGAAATTAATAATGCCGGCCAAAATTCCGTTTTCGGTTACGGGTTCTGGTTCTTTTATTTTTTCTTTAATTTTGTTTTTTGGTAAATCTTCCTCTTCTTCTTCTTCGTCTTCATCTTCCTGGCTAGCGATCATTGGTTCGGCTGAATAAAGATCTTCCTCTTCGTCTTCTTTTTTACCCCACAAGCGGAGACCAAATAATCTGCCTTCAAAAGTTAAACGACTGTCAAAAATAATAAAGATCGAAATTAGTCCGATTGAGAGTAAAACTACTAGACTAATATAAAAATCAAACAAAGTTAAAAGGGGGCCAGAAATCGCTCGTCCAATTAGACCGCCAATTGTTTCGTCATTTAAAATAATATTCATCGAACCAAGAAGGGAGATAAATAAAAACAATCCTCCGATTAAACGATGGATCACAAAGTTTGGTTTAACCGACATAAAGAAAGAAACCCCAATCAAAATCAAAACAATAGGAACTAAGAGATAACCCTCACCAAACAAAAAATCAAAAGCGGTAAAAGCGGTATTACCCGCTAGTCCGGCGTAGCCATATTTAGCGAGTAAGAAAAAGAGACCAAAGGTAAAAAACAAAACACCAAAAATGCCATGCCTAGTTTCTTCTTGCAAGTTGGACCAAAAAGAAATTCGCGGTTCTTTAAGATCAGATTTTTTTCGTCTTCCCATAAAATATTTTAAGCAAAAGTTATTGGTCAGAGACCAGTTATATATTGTCTTTAATTTCGATCTCCTTAATTATAGCAAAAAACTACTTAAAATGTTCAATTAAACAAGTAAGGATGAATTAAGGGCTAGGTTAAGCCATAAAAAGACAATTAAAGACAAAGTATTGGACAAAATAAAACAAATGAGGTATAATGGACAGACTATAAAGACAGCATTACAAAGGACAATCATTAAAGACAAATAAGACATTATATTATGGATAAAGAACCCAATAAGTCTCTTAAAGACATTAATCAAATAGACGAATCTCAAAAGCCCTCAAGTGAAGCAGTGGTGGATTTTATCTTAGCTAAAAACGAAAAATTAGTTTCAGCGATATATATGATTACCGCTTTGTTGTCCGATAACGAACCGCTTAAATGGAAGCTAAGAGAATTGTCTTTGACTTTATTATCTGACTTGCCGTTGTCTTTGATTGGCTCAACCAATCGAGGTTACGGTCGGCGAGTGTCCTATGAATATGCTAACCTTGAGCAATCATTATTATTGATTGATGATATTTTGTCTTTAATCAAAGTGGCGTTATCGGGTGGCTCAGTTTCGCAAATGAATTTTACAATTTTAAATCAAGAGTATCAAAAGTTGCGCGAAGCTATTGCTGAGAATTTCTCACCGCGTAATTTTTCTAATTTTTTACTAGCTGACGCTGGACAGTTTTTGACGGGGGAAGGAGCCCTTGCACCGTGGGCTAAAAGAGCTCAAGGTCAAGCTAATTCATATCGGCCAAATTTAGATTCCAGTCAAATTCCATCATTGTCCGAAAGTAATCAAAATGAAAGCGGAGGTGATTATAAAAGACCAAACCGGTCAAGTGACAATTCTAATCAAATTACTGACCTTAAACATAAAGATCACAACCCTAGTCAGCCCAAGTCGGAAGATCGTCTTAATGTCTCTAAGACTCAAGCGGGGGAAATGGCCAAAACTAAAAGACAACAACAGATTATTTCTTATTTACAAAATCGGAGCTGGACTTCTATAAAAGACATAGCGCGCCAAATATCTGATTGTAGTTCCAAAACTGTCCAACGAGAATTAGTCGAAATGGTCGAGAAAAATGTCTTAAAGAAAACTGGTGAACGACGCTGGAGTCGGTATATGTTGGCTTAAAGGTCAGCTAAAAATTTAGCTATAAATGATGAATAATAATTTTAATTTAATAAATATTTATTAAAGCTTGATAATCAAATTTGGCTAGGTAAATATTGTCTAGCTAAATCTGATTACCAGGTTGACTTTTCACGCTATTTTGCGTAAACTGGTAGTCATGGATAGCTCGGTTTAGCCGAGAATAAAATTGTAAGTTTTTGCTTTTTTATTCGTTAAAATAAATAGTTATCCACAAAGACCAAGCCGTTTATTTGCGACAAAGGTTGTTTGCGTATTATAATTTAGTAAACACCGTAAATTGTTAAAGTCGTTTTTAAACTGATTGTCTGATCGATTGCTCGTTGACAATTAAATACAAAAAATACCGAAACGAACAAACACTAGAAATTCAGATTTCTTTCCTTTTGTTTATTAGCCCCCAGCAAGTGATAACCTCGGTGGGGTTAGTAAAATGAAATTAGTTATCAATGATGCGAAGTGTTAAAGGTGAGTCGAATCCTTTTGATACTTATGCATTGATAAGCTTGTTGTTTTTTTGGCAAGATTTAAGTGGTCGAGCTCTTTTATCTTTTTAAAAACTAAAAAAACAGTAAGTGAAAAAAACATTACAAGCATATCCAAATTAATTTTTGGATTGATTATAAGTAATATATTACTGTTAAATTTTATGAGTAAAACTAAAAAATATTTAGCTGTGGTTGCAGGTATTGCAACTACCGCTATGATGCTTGCTGTAGTAGCCGTACCGGCTCCTGCTCAAGCGCAAACCATTGAAGAGCTACAAGAACAAGTAGCCCTTCTTTTGGCACAAATCACTGCCTTAACAGGCGGTACAACTACAACTACTACTACTATTGCTGCAGCTCCTGTTGCACCATTAACCATGGGAAGCCGTGGACCAGCTGTAGTTGCATTACAAGAATACCTTATTAGCCAAGGTCATGTTATTCCAGCTGGAGCAACCGGATATTACGGTGCTCAAACTGCAGCTGCTGTAACTTCATACCAAAAAGAAAAAGCTTGGAATGGACCTTACGGTTATTACGGACCTTTGACTCAAAGTTGGATCAACGCTGATCTAGCTACCGTTGTTGTTGTTCCTACTACAACTGGAGGTCTTCCTGCGGGATGTACTTCAACTACTGGTTATAGTCCAAGCACTGGTGCTAAATGTGACGGAGAATCATCTGATGAAGAAGATTCTATAACTACTGATGGAGTCGAAGGAACCATTTCTGTAACATCTTCAAGTTCAGGTGTAGCTTCTACTGTTCGTGAAAACGATCAAATGGTAGCTATTTTAGGCCTTAAAGTTGAAGCTAAAACTTCAGATATGAGTGTTCAGAGAGTAGAAATTGATCTTGGCGCAGATACTAAAATCTATAACAAGATTTATTCTCGAATTTATGTAACTGACGGAAGCAAGGTTTTAGCTTCTAAAGACTTAAATTCTTCAACTGTTACTAAATCTGGATCTAATTATTACATCACTTTAGCTGGTTTTGACTCTATCATTAAGAAAGACAATTCTAAGACTTACATGGTCAAAGCCGACGTTCGTTCAACTGTGGATACAACTGATCTAGGATCTTATACAGTTCAGTTGGCTCCTGATGGTGTTCGAGCTTTAGATGGTGCTGGTATTCAGCAATACGGGGGAGGTACAACTATTACTCGATCTGTTACTGTAGCTAAAGATTTAGCTGAATCAGCTAGTTTGAAAATTTCAACTAATTCTTCTTCTCCTAAGACTCAAGATGTTGTAGCATCTGACGGTTCTAGTGATGATGAATTAGATAAATTAGAACTTTTAAGATTTGATCTTAAGGGTGAAAAAGATGATGTGTTAGTAACTGATCTTGTTGTAGATATAGTAAAAGCAGGTACTGGAGGAGCTACAGCTTCTTCTACTGTTTATATCTATGAAGGTTCTACTGAAATAGATAATGCTTCTTATTCAGGCGGTTCTGCAACCTTTAGTGATATTGATTTAACTATTCCTAAGAATACAACCAAGACTTATATCGTTAAAGTTGATATCAGAAACGCTAACGGTACTGTTTCTCAAATTTCTGCTGACATAGATACTGCAGATGTAACGTCAGAAAACTCTGTTGGTACTGCTATTACTGAAACAGGTTCCGCTACAGGAGAAACTATGTACGTTCGAAACGCTGGTATAGAAGTAACTTTAGGTTCAACCAGTATTTCTAAATCAACTGTTACCAATAATAATATATCAACAACTACATCTAGCGTAGCCTTTAATGTTACTCTAAAAGCTGTCGGAGATGATATTATCTTTGGTACTCAAACTGCCTCTACTACCTTTGGTATGGTGACTTACACTAATGATGCGTCAGCTGTTCTAAATGTAGCTTCGTCTACCAGCTTCGCTCAACCTACAGGTGGTGATGTTGTTACTACTGGTCTTTCAACTGGTCAATCATTTAAACTTAGCCAAGGTGGAAGTGTTACTATGCCTGTAACCTTTACTTTTGTTAACCGAAACGATGATGGGTCATTGTTAGACATTAGTAAAAACTACAAAGCTGCTCTTGATAGTATTAATTGGGCAACTAACACTGCTCCTGCTTCTGTTCAAAATACCGACTTTATGTCTGGTAAAACAGAGTGGAGATCAGCTTCCGCTTTCTAAATTCTACTCAGTCTTAGACTGAATTAGATTAAACAAAAAACCGCCCTTTGGGCGGTTTTTTGTTTGGCTGATTTTTTTAATTCCGAAGTTAAACCTCGATTTTGTCTTAAAAATTTAAAAAAAGATCGCCTCGAAACGGAATCCGTTTCGAGGCGATTATTGGTTAGGCTTTTTTCTTTTACACCCCAAATCAAAAGACTTAGAGGCTTCGCTTCTAAGTCTTTTCTTTGGTTATGATTTTTGGTTCGAAAATGAATAACCTAACTACTTTTATTTTTAATTTTCTAGTACAATTATAGTTATGAAAGATTTTGGAATTGTTATCATTGTCATTATCGCTATTGTTTTATTTTGGTTTATGTCGGGTATATCAAATAGCACTGGCTCGTTAGAAGGGTTAGTTGTACCATCTTTGCCCTCTTTACCCCAAATCAAAAATGCGACTAATCGAACAACTGACGAAAAAATAGGAGAAAACACTGGTCTGGCAAAACTCGAAACTATTGTCGTCGATGGTAAAACTTACTATAAATCTCGTTGGTTTGGCCAGATTAAACTTGGTCGCGGTAATGCAAAAAGTGCCTACCAACCTCGCGAAGAATATATTACGTTACAAAATAGTAGCAAACGGGGGAGTGAAGCCATTAACATTACTGGCTGGTTGCTTCAAAACAATGACGCTAATCGCTTATTTGAAGATAGTGGTCGGTTATACGCTGGTAACACCAATCGGGCCTATATCCCCTCAGGCGTCGAAGTGCTACTGCCCGAAAATAATCAAGCTAAACACTGGATTAATTTAAAACCAGGGGATAGGGCGATAGTTGTAACCGGTAATGTTTATTCGTCGGGTAAATTTAAAATTAAATCGAGTTTTCGAGTGAATAAATGTAGTGGCTACTTAGAAAATTTACCGAATTATAACTTTACTCCGACTTTAAAATCAAAATGCCCATCACCAAAAGAAGTTGAAGGTTTAAAAGCTTTACCTGAAACTTGCTATAACTTAGTTAGGCGCTTGCCAAGATGTGAGACACCTGACATCGAACCCTATCGTGATCGTGACGGGGATTTAGTTCGTCGGCATATAAATGGCAACACCGAAGTGTCGCGCTTTTGCCAAGAATTTGTGGTGGCTAATTTTAGTTATGGGGCTTGTGTCGCGGTGCATTATAACGATGATGATTTTCTAACTAGCGACTGGCGAATTTTCTTAGATAAGAATTGGGAAATGTGGAAGAATGATCGTGATATTATTTACTTGTTTGATGACCGCGGACACCTCGTCTCTTATTTGGCTTATTAAATATTTATTAGATGTCGAGAATACCCCGTCCGCCTTGTCGCGGGGATAGGACGAAGAACTGGTTTATTTTACAATCCAAAACAGAGGCTCCGCCTCTGTTTTTTTTTGTTTAAAATTTAAAAGTGGATAAGTAGGATGAAAAATTTAGAAGGGGGCGTATAGTAAAAATAGCTTAAATTCTCACAATTATATTATAGGTTAAATATTGTTTATTATGTTTAATAAATTTAATCCGCTTATTTTTCAATTTGTTTGTATTCTTTCGTTTATTGTTCTGTTTATAGGTTTAATTCCTAATCTAGTGTTAGCGGAGTCTGTAGTTTCTATGAGTTTAAATGATTTAACGGTTGATGCAAAAATTAATCCAACGATTAATGATAGTGTTATAATTTTAATTACAACTAATATACCTGTAAAATTTAATACTATAGCTATTTGTAAGATAGACGATACTACTTGTAGTCGATCAACAACGGTAAAATATTTTACTCAAACTTCTTCTTATTCAACAATTGTTGAGAAAAGTTGGGATGGTCAAAAAAGTGGTTCAGGTGGGCCTGTTGAAGATGGTGAATATAAAGTAAAAGTAACTATGGTAGCCGAAGGGGATAGTAATATTTTTAGTGAAGAGATAAATTCTCCTTTAATTTTAGCTGATGCATCTTTTGAGGGAAATGAAGTAGCTGATGAAGAAGAAGAGGAAGAAGCTGAAACCGATGACGAGGTAGATGATAATTCGCTTGATAATGCTTCAACCCATTCTGGTTCTCAAGCTTTGAGCACTAACATCAAAAAAGCTAAATTAGAAATTGATGCTGGACGGTTAAGATTAACTACCCTTGGTATACCGGTTAATTTTGAAGCCGAAGTGGTGAGTAGTGATAGCTTAACTGAACAAATTGAATTTGAGTGGTCGTTTGGGGACGCGACTAGTCTCACCGGAGCTGAAGTCGAACATCTTTATCGCTATCCTGGTCGGTATCAAGTTGTCTTAAATGCCGAAGCGGGTAAGGTTAAAGCTGTCGACCGAACAGAGGTGTTAGTAGTGCCAAGCGAATTAGTCATTTTAGCTACGACGACAGCTTGGGGTGAGGGACTCGAAGTGATTAATGATTCCAATTGGGAGATAAATATTGGCGACTGCGTCTTAACAGATGGATTAGTAAAGTTTGAGATACCAACTGATACTATTTTACTCTCTAAACAGAGTTTGATTATTGATCAATCAATCTGGACGAAACTAGCTTCGACAACAAATGATATTGAATTAAATAATCAAGCCGGTGAGGTATTAACTAAAATTAATGATAATGAGAAAGCTGAAATAGCGTTGTCTACTCTAGAAGAAATAGAAGAGATAAAAAATAAGGCCCTTAAGCTGGCTGTGATTTTAAATAATTTACAGTCACAAGCTAAGGTTAAAAATCAATCGACATCTATAATTAAATCAATACCCTTAACACCTAAATTAGATCTCGATTTAGATACTTCAGTCGAGGTCGCAACTTCGACTGAAATTGCAACTAGTAATGTCATTATTATTCCTAAATCCACAGGTTTTAACTTTAATTTAAAAGATTGGGCTAGCTTAAAGGCCAAGAATTTTGCTAAAATACTTAAATAATGATTAGCCGACCTTTTTTAACCAAAGCGTTTTGGAGAATGACGACTTTGTTTACAGTGATTGTAATGTTATCACTTATTTTTTTATTAGCTTTAGGGTTGTATGGTGAGAAAGAATTTCAAAAAGTAGATGCGGACGCTTATCTTATTGATTAAAATAATTAGTTGATAATCTTTTGGATTTGACAGGTTTGATATAATATAAAGAGAAAGGAGGTGAGACTATGTTTACTCGCCGATTTATGCTCCGTCCTTGCTCACATTGCAAGGAAGGTTGCTTATGAAGGGCCAAGGGAATGCTTTCGGCATTCCCTTGGCCCGTTTTTTATTGAGATTTAATTTAAAATTCAAAAATCGAGGTTCAACCTCAAAATCCCTTTATTTTACAACCTAACTTAGAGGCTTCGCCTCTAAGTCTTTTAATTTTGTGTATGTTGGGATTTATATAAAAGTTTAATTGCAAATCTATTTTAAATAAGGCTTGGTTATTTAATTTTTATTATATACAATAAAATAATGAAAAAACTCTATATTATTCCAGGTTTGGGAGAAACGACCCGAATGAAAAATTATCGACAAATAATTAAATCTGCTAAAAATAATGGTTATGAAATAGTTTCTGTTAATATTAATTGGGACGCAACTAAAGATATGACTGATTTTATTAAAGAAGCTGACAATAAACTTCCAACAAATCTTTCAAATGATATAATTCTGGGCTTTTCTTTTGGTTCATATATTGCTTACCAATTATCAAAAAATAGAAAAACTAAAGGTTATATATTTTGTTCAACTTCTCCCTACTTTTTAGCTGACCTCAAACAAATCCCAAAAGTTACTCGTGATTATTTTGGACCAAAGTTATTTAATAGTTTCAAAAAGTATAAAAAAATACAAAACTTACCAACTTCTGCTTTTTTTCTAATAGGATCGGAAGATTGGCCACTTGCAATTCAAAGAACTAAAGACCTATATGAAAGTTGGGAAGGTCTTAAAGAGTTGCAAATAATACCAAACGTTGAACACGATCTTTGCGATAAAAACTATTCTGACAAGGTTATATCTATTATAAACTACTACCAGCTCTAAGCCGGAAGTAGTTTATATCAACAAAATAAAAATTTGACAGTTTTATTTTTTAACGTAAACTATATTTACGCCGTAGAAATTAGGCTTCTGACGATAAAGTTGGAATTAAGTCCTAACGAGGTCTGCTTGTTTTTAATCAGGTCGAAAAGCAGAAAAGCGGTGTTACTAGCCGTATTTTTTTTGTTTAAAATAAGAACCCGCCTGCCATCGTCGTTCGCGACTTAGTCAATGGCGGGCAGGGCGAAGCGACTATATTTTAAACAATTACATAATATAAATTTATGGCCTTAACAAAAGAACGAAAAAAACAAGTTTTAACAAAAATTAAAGAAGCTGTTACAAAAGCCGAGTCAATCGCGTTTGTTAATTTTCATGGTTTACCCGTTGAATTAGCCGATGTATTGCGTGGTAAATTAAGAGACGACGGCACTTCTTATTTAGTAGCCAAGAAAACCTTAATCAAATTAGCTTTAGCTGATCAAGAAATCGAAGGTGAGTTACCAGATTTACCCGGTGAGATAGCTATGGCTTATGGTGACGATTTGGTTTTACCAGCTAAAGGGGTTTATCAGTTTGGTAAAGATAATCCCAATATGATCAAAATTGTGGGCGGAATTTTTGAGAAAAAATTTATGTCAGAAATGGAAATGACTGAAATTGCCAAAATTCCACCACGCGAAGTCTTGTATGGTCAGTTTGTGAATATCATCAACTACCCAATCCAAGGTTTAGTTATTGCCCTTGATCAATTTGCAAAAAAACAAGAAGCCTAAAAATATTAGAAATTTAAATTATAAACAATATGAGTGACGAAACAAAACAAACAGATGAAGTAAAAGTGGAGGATAAGGCCACTGAAACTCCTGAGGAAACAAAGGTGGAAGATAAAAAAACTGAAGCACCGGAAGTAAAAAAAGAAGAAGCCGTCGAAGTTGAAGTGCCAGCTAAATTTAAAGCTTTAGTTGAACAAATCGAAAATTTGAGTGTGCTTGAACTTAATGAATTGGTTAAAGTTTTTGAACAAAAATTTGGCGTCTCAGCTCAAGCGACTGCCGTCGCTGGTGTAGCTGAAGGCGGTTCGGCGGTAGAAGAAAAAGATTCTTTTATTGTTGAATTAACTTCAGTTGGTGACCAAAAAATTCAAGTAATTAAAGCCGTTAAAGAAATTCTTGGTCTTGGTCTAAAAGAAGCTAAAGATCTAGTTGACGGAGCCCCAAATGTCTTGAAAGAAGACGTGAAAAAAGAAGAAGCTGAAAGTTGGAAAGCTAAAATCGAAGAAGCGGGTGGAAAAGTTGAATTAAAATAGATTAAGCTATAATCAAATAGTTAAAAAATAGCCCTTAGGGCTATTTTTTTTTGAGCTTAAATTTCTGGTTTAAATTTACCCACCTTTATGGTATAGTCCTTGATAAGATTAGTTACAGTTAATTCCTTAATTACAAATGGATATTTTAGATAAATTATTTGGTAGCCGACATCGTATTAAATTATTGCGGTTATTTATTTTTAATCCTGAGGATCTATTTAGTAAAATTGAAATTAGTAAACGGAGTAAAGTCAGTCCACCTAATGTTAGAAAAGAATTGAATCTTTTTTTAGCTTTAAAGTTAATTAAAGAAAAAACAATTTCTATTAAAGATGGCGCTAAAAGTAAAAGGGTAAAAGTTTGGCAACTAAATCCGATTTTTCCGCTGGCGCAGAGTTTGCGCGGGTTACTTAATGCTGATTTTTTGCGTCAACGAGCTGAGCTCGCTAAACGTTTTAAAAATTGCGGACAAATTAAACTATTGGTTGTGTCAGGGATTTTTATTAGTGACGATGACAGGCGGCTAGACTTGTTAGTAGTGGGTGATAAATTAAAAAGACCAACAATTGATAGTATTGTTAAATCTATTGAGGCCGATGTCGGTCGAGAATTGGTTTATGCAGTATTAGAAACCGAAGAATTTTTATATCGCACAGGAACTAGCGATAAATTTATTCGAGATGTCTTTGATTATCCTCATGAGCGGATTATTGATAAAGTTCCTTTTTAAGATTTGATTGTCTTTCGGAGCTCATTAATCTGTGTTATGATTAAGAAGTTATAATTAAAATTACAAGGTCGTTTACTGTATTAATAATTTAATTTAATAAAATTATGTTGTTTCAAGAATGGAGTAATGTTTTAGTGACGTCTTTTGAAAATTTATGGCAAGATGTGATTGCTTATTTGCCTAATATTTTTGTGTCGATTATCATTTTTATTATCGGTTGGGTGTTTGCCAGTTTGGTCGGCAAGTGGATTTCTACTATGGTTCGTTCACTTAAATTTGATTCAGTTCTTCAAAGTGTCGGAATTCAAGATTTAGTTAACCGAGCTGGTTATCGCTTAGACTCAGGCGCATTTATTGGCGCTTTAGTTAAACTATTTATTATTGTTGTCTTCTTGATTGCTTCACTTGATGTTTTAGGGTTGGAACAAATCAATCAATTCTTAAATGAAGTGGTAATTAGTTATATTCCGAATGTGATTGCGGCAGCTATTATTTTGTTATTAGCAGCGGTGATTGCCGATATTTTACGCAATGTAGTTATTGGATCAGCTCGGGCTGCTGGTGTAGTCTACGCCGAATTATTAGGTGGGGTAACTAAATGGGCAATTTGGGTTTTTGCTTTACTTGCAGCTTTTAGTCAACTTAATATTGCAGCTGTTTTTGCTCAAACTTTATTTACAGGACTCGTCGCGATGCTCGCTCTGGCTGGAGGATTAGCTTTTGGTTTGGGTGGTCGCGATGCAGCGGCTCGCTACATTGAAAAATTACGTGAAGACATCTCTCGTAAGTCTTAAGATTTACAACTAAAATTAAGTGTTCTAAAAAGCGTCAAATAACTTGACGCTTTTTTGGTTTTGTATATAATGAGAAACGTCAGATATGATATATAAAGTAAACCAAAAATTAGGCGGATAATAACAGCTAAAGGATTTCCTTATGCTTTATCAAACCGCCATCAAGCGGTTTATTTTTTTACCACACGATCAGTCTTTGACAACAAAATCCTGTCCTAATGACAATTCCTAATTTTTCGTTAGAAAAATTTATGGGGTCTTTGGTCACTAGAGACAGAAATGGTAGAAATATTCCATTGCAATTTTTGCAAAAAATTAATGCAATCACATTAAAAAAAGAATTAGAATCTAGAATTAGAATTAGAATTAGAAAAAATGGTTTTTAAATTTCCTAATAGGAAATTAAGAGCATATGGTGGATGCCTAGACACAAAGTGGCGATGAAGGACGCGGCTTGGCGGCGAAATGTTTCGGGGAGGTGCCTAGCAACCTTTGATCCGGAAGTATCCGAATAGGGGAACCTCATGAGGTAAAGCCTCATGATCTCTCTTTATATGAGAGAAGCGTACCTGGGGAAGTGAAACATCTCAGTACCCAGAGGAAAAGAGACTAACATGAACTTTCTAGTTTGGAGGCAGAAAGCTTTTAGCTTCCAAACTATGAAGTTCTTAGCATTCCCTAAGTAGCGGCGAGCGAACAGGGAGGAGCCCAAACCCATAAGTTTACTTGTGGGGGTTGTAAGACATAAGCGTAGATTTCTAGGAAAGTTACAAAATATTTTGTTAGCTGAATCTGCTGGAAGGCAGGGCCAGAGACGGTGACAGCCCGGTAAGCGAAAACAAAATATCTTTCTTGCTTATGATCTTGAGTACCTCGAGAAAAGAATACCTTGAGGGAATCTGCCGGCACTAACCGGTAAGGCTAAATACACTTTGTGATCGATAGTGAAGAGTACCGTGAGGGAAAGGTGAAAAGCAGCCCGATAAGGGCGTTGAAATAGACCTGAAACCATATGTTTACAAGGAGTCGGAATCATCGCACCTATTTAGTATCAGAATATTTAAATAAGAAAGCTCTGATATTAAATAGGTGTGGACGATGACGGCGTGCCTATTGAAGAATGAGCCAACGAGTTTATGCTTATTGCAGGTTAAACCCTTCTGGGGTGGAGCCTTAGGGAAACCGAGTGTTAATAGCGCGTTTCCGCTTGCGGAATGTATTAAGCATAAGACCCGAAGCCAGGTGAGCTTACCATGAGCAGGGTGAAGTCTCGAGAAATCGCGGCGGAGGCCCGAACCGGTTGGTCGTGCAATTCCATCGGATGACTTGTGGTAAGGAGTGAAAAGCTAATCGAACCTGGTAATAGCTGGTTCTCTCCGAAATATCTTTAGGGGTAGCGTCAAGCGAACCTTACGGGGGTAGAGCACTGGAAGAGTTGAATAGGGGGAAACCTCGTCAATTCTATCAAACTCCGAATACCGTAAGTTACTACTTGGCAGTCAGACTGTGGGCGCTAAGGTCCATTGGTCAAAAGGGAAACAGCCCAGATCTCAATCTAAGGTCCCTAAATCTACATTAAGTGCACTTAAGGAGGTAAAATTTCTCTGACAATGAGGAGGTTGGCTTAGAAGCAGCCATCCTTTAAAGAAAGCGTAACAGCTCACTCATTCAGAGATTTTGCGCCGCAGATAATCGGGGCTAAATGTAGTACCGAAGATGAGGATCCTTCGATTCGATACTGTGTATCTCACTCAGGACAAGTGTCTAAATATTGGCGCTTGCTCCGAGAGAAGATACTAGAGGTACTCAGTATCGAGTCGAGGGGTGGTAGGAGAGCGTTCCCCTCCGCCTTGAAGCAGTGTTGTGAATCACTGTGGAGCGTGGGGAAGTGAGAATGTTGGCACAAGTAACCGCAAGGCAGGTGAGATACCTGCCCGCCGAAAGACCGAGGTTTCCTTGGCAATGATTATCAGCCAAGGGTTAGTCGGGCCTAAGTCGATGCCGAAAGGCGCAGACGATGGACATACGGTTAATATTCCGTAACTTCCGCTTTATGCGAAGGGGGGACGGAGTGCAGTATGCCGAGCATATTATAGGATTTATGTTCAGTTTGTAAGGAAGGTGTTCAGGCAAATCCGGACACTAGCTTTAAAGCCACTTCCAAGCAAGATGAAGACTAAGCGGGTAACCGCTTGGAATTCGGCAAAGCGCGCTTCCAAGAAAAGCCTCTAAGCTCTAGTAAAGTGGAAACCGTACCGCAAACCAACACAGGTGGTCAGGTCGAGAAGACCAAGGCGAACGGGTGATTGCTCCTCAAGGAACTCGGCAAAAAAGCGGCCGTAAGTTTGCAATAAGGCCTTCCTAACCCCGCTTCGGCGGGACGGACGCAGCTAAAGAATCCCTGGCGACTGTTTATCAAAAACACAGCTCCCTGCGAACTCGCAAGAGTATGTATAGGGGGTGACGCCTGACCAATGCCCGAAGGTCAAATAAGATGGGTTTATCTCTTTTTTGAGATAAGCTTGTTTTATAAGCCCGGGTGAATGTCGGCGATAACTATAATCGTCCTAAGGTAGCGAAATTCCTTGTCTGGTAAGTTCAGACGTGCACGAATGGCGTAACGACTGGGGAACTGTCTCGAGGAGTAGCCCGGTGAAAATGCAATGGGGGTGAAGATGCCCTCTACCTGTAGCTAGACGAAAAGACCCCGGGAGCTTTACTATAGCTTGATATTGAGCATACGTTTCGACTGCGTAGCATAGGTGGGAGACTTTGAAGCATATCTTTCGGGATATGTGGAGTCGCCAGTGAAATACCACTCTGTTTTGATGTATGTTCTAACCTGTAAAGAAAAACTTTATAGAGACAGTATCTGGTGGGTAGTTTTAGTGGGGCGCTATCCTCGAGGATGCGAAATTATTTTTCGTTTCCTCGATCCGTGGCGCCTCACGAGGGTTCACCTCAAAAAAAATAAATAAGGGGGACCATATCAAGTAATTGATATGCGAAAAGTTAACTAATATCGGTGAAAGTCCCATGTGGATAATACCGAGAGAACCGAGCACCACTTTTGCCATATGGCAAAAGTGGTGGAGAAATCGTTTTTGTTATAATAAGTAAAGTTGAAAAACAAATTTATTTATTCCAAAAGTGGTGCTCGGGCTCGTAGAGACTACAAGTTAACCTCCTGTTTTACTTAAATAATACAATACATAATAAGTAAAACAGGATGAAGATATAGTCCGATCTCATTGGTAACAATGAGTCTTGCGAAAGCGAGAACCCAATATGAACATTAAAGCTATTCGTGAAATTAAGATGAAACTAACTTTAACAAGTTGCCAGCAAGAAATTATTGTTGACACTTTACTTGGAGATGGACATCTTGAGACACAAATATGAAATATAAATAAATTGGGTAACATAAATGCCTAAAAAGTAACGGAGGAGTCTATTAAGGTCGGCTAGGCGCGAATGGAAACCGTGCCGATAGTGTAATGGCATAAGCCGGCTTAACTGCAAGGGGTACATCCCGAGCAGGTGCGAAAGCAGAGCATAGTGAACCGACAGTCCGCCTTAGAAACGGCTGAAGATTAACGGATAAAAGTTACCCCGGGGATAACAGGCTGGTACCGCCCAAGCGTCCATAGCGACGGCGGTGTTCGGCACCTCGATGTCGGCTCAACTTATCCTGGGGGTGGAGAAGCTCCCAAGGGTTTGGCTGTTCGCCAATTAAAAAGTTACGCGAGCTGGGTTCAAACCGTCGAGCACCTTTGACACAACTAATCGTTGCGTTAAAGATGCTTAAGCACTTTATATTAAATGATCTGAGAAGATTTTGATATATAAAAGGTGCTCGACAGTTTGAATCCCTTCGAATTTTTCGTTTATGAAATTAAGTATAGAATTTTGTTTTAAATCAAAAACAAATGAGACAACCACAATATCACGGCGGCGCAAAATAGTAATATTTTGCGAGAAGTTAACTGGTATCGGTAAAACCCGATTACAATTAGTTGTAAGGGCAATACCGAGGGAACCGAGCACCACTTTTGCCATACGGCAAAAGTGGTGCAGAAACTGTTTTTGTTAATAAATAAAGTTGAAAAACAAATTTATTTATTCCAAAAGTGGTGCTTGGACCCGTAGAGACTACACGTTAACCATCCAATAGTTTTGGATGAAGATATAGTCCGACTCCCGCAGTAATGCGGGGTTCCGTAATAAGGAACATCCGCCTTCGCTTTTATAAAAAGCTTTGGCGAGACAAAGTGCGTGAGACAGGTTGGTCTCCTATCTGCTACAGGCGTAGATACTTGAAAGGATCTGTTCGTAGTACGAGAGGACCCGAATGGACTGACCTCTGGTCTACCTGCTGTCGTGCCAACGGCATTGCAGGGTAGCTATGTCGGGAATGGATAACCGCTGAAAGCATCTAAGCGGGAAGCCAACCTTAAGATTAGGTATCGTTATGAGACTCGTGAGAGATTATCACGTTGATAGGCACTAAGTGTAAGCGCAGTAATGCGTTCAGCTGTGGTGTACTAATTCGTCCATTCCTATTAGGAAATTTGACAATCATTTAACCGTGGTTGCAAAAATTTGGAATATTTTTACTAAATGTTTAAAAACGATAAAGGATTAATTTCTTTTATGGTTTTTAAACATTTCAAATCCTGTGTTCTGGCGGTTTGACGCGGTGGCCACACCTCTTACCATTCCGAACAGAGAAGTTAAGCACCGTAGTGGCGATGGTACTCATTTTGGGGAGAGTAGCTAGCCGCTGGAACAAAGGATTTGAAAATAAAAGCTCGACTGTTTTACAGTCGGGTTTTTTGTTATAATTAATTAATGATTTTAATCAGCTGGCGGAAGAGTCGACAAATCACGATTGTGAGTAGTATTTTGTTGTTACTAGCCCTAATAATCTGGGTCTTTTTTTGGTGGTCGCGACCAGCTCCAACTTGTTTTGATGAAATTAAAAATGGAACTGAATTGGGGGTTGATTGCGGTGGTGCTTGTACTCGAGTTTGTTCGGTTGAAGTTGATAATTTGATATCTATTTGGACTAGAGTGTTTGAAATTACACCGAATAATTATACGGTGGTTGGTTTGTTTGATAATCCTAATTTGCGATTTGCTTCACCAGAATCAGAATATATAATTGACTATCGAAATAGCAACGGTCGGACAGTTGCGACTTCTTCAGGTTTAACTTTTATTAATCCTGGACGTTTAATCACCGTGTTTAAAGCTAATTTGATATCTGATCAAAAAATCACTCAAGCTTTTGTTTCTTTTCCTGATATTCATTGGGAAAGAATAGCTAAACAAGCTCCCAATTTAGTCATTCGAAGACAAAAAGTAGAATTAGATAAGGAGCCTCGTTTAACGGTTTTGGTGACCAATAATGAAGCTTTGCCGGTTAGTGATATTAAAATAGTCGCTGTCATTTCTGATCAAAATAATAACGCTTTTACCGCTAGTGCCACTTCAATCGAGAGACTAGTCGGTGGTGAAACTAAAACTGTATATTTTACTTGGCCGAGCGAACTTACTAAGCAACCAGTTTTCTTTGATTTTTATGCCGAAGCCAACGCTTTTTTAACGCCTGATATTTAATTGTGAAGATATGATTAGTTATCTGTCTCGTAAGTTTTCGTATTTTAATATTGACTGGATATTGGTCTTAGCCATTTTACCGCTCTTAGGAGCCGGGCTTTTGTCGATGAATTCATTTACCGTTGATAGCTATTATTTTAATCGACAATTACTTTGGATTGCTGTTTCTTTTATATTTTTTTTTAGTTTTAGTTTAATTGATTGGCGATTTTTGCGACGGACCGGAGTAGTTATTTCGTTATATTTAATTGGACTTGTTAGTTTATTAGCTTTATTTATTTTTGGTCAAGTGACTCGAGAGGTTTATAGTTGGTTATCAGTGGGTGGAGTCTCAATTCAACCAGCAGAATTTATAAAATTAATTGTTATTATTCTGCTAGCTAAATATTTTACACGTCGTCATGTCGAAATTGCTCGAATTAGACATATTATTTTATCTGGTTTATATATATTTTTACCGTTTGTGTTAGTGGCTTTGCAACCGGATTTTGGTTCGGCTTTGGTGATTTTTTTAATTTGGCTCGGAATGACTATGGCGTCAGGAATTTCTAAAAAACATTTAGGTTTAGTATTTTTAATCGGCACAATTTCTTTTTCTGGTTTATGGTTTTTTGTTTTTGCTGATTATCAAAAAGCCAGAATTATGACTTTTATTCATCCACTCGCCGATATCCAAGGATCTGGTTATAACGCTTTTCAATCGATGGTGGCCGTTGGTTCGGGGCAGATATTTGGTAAAGGGGTTGGTTACGGTAGTCAGTCACGTCTTAGTTTTTTACCAGAACATCAAACTGATTTTATTTTTGCTGCTTTTGCCGAAGAATGGGGTTTTGTTGGAGTGATGCTAATTTTTATTTTATTTAGTTTGGTTATTTGGCGTATTTTAGAAAGTGCCAAAAAAGGCGCAACTAATTTTGAAGTTTTGTTTGGGATTGGTTTGGCTATTTTTATTATGGCTCATTTTACTATTCATATTGGTATGAATATTGGCTTGTTGCCGGTGACTGGGCTACCAATTTCTTTTATGTCTTATGGCGGGTCTCATCTCCTAGTGGTTTTTTCGGGGTTGGGAATATTAATGGGTATGAGAAAATATGCCCCAGCTTTTCATCGTGATGATATTAAAAATGAATTTATTGGGCCACGTTAAATTTTTTACCAACCTAAGGCAAGGAACAAGTAAGAAGAATAAACAATCTTTGAGGCTCAACTTCAAAATCTCCTTATTTTACAACCTAACTTAGAGGTTGAACCTCTAAGTCTTTTGTTTAAACTTCGAAATTGCTTTAGTTGAGGGTTTGATATAAATTAAGCGTATTAGCGATTTCTGTTTTAAGGGTAAAAGAGTTATCAATTTCTGATTTTAATTGTTTAGCTAAACGTAAGCCGATGTCGGGATTGGTTATAATATAATTAATGGCTGAGTGTAAATCTTGAGGATCGTTAGGGGATACCAGTAAACCATTTTTGTGATTAGAGATTAGATCAATAATACCATCAATTCGACTAGCAATAATCGGCAGATTGGCTTGACCAGCTTCTAGTAAGACATAAGGAAAACCTTCTTTTCGTGACGGTAAAACAAAAAAATCACAAGCAGGGAGCAGTCGACTAGCTTCGGGGATAAAACCCGTTAAAATAATTTTATGATTTAAATTTAAATCATTAATTAATCTGGCTAGTTTAGTTTTTTCTTCTCCGTTACCGATAATAAAATATTTAAATGGGCGATCAATTAAAGCTAAAGCTTTAATTAAAACCGTTAGTGATTTATTGGGAGTTAGTTCGGCAATTGTTAAACCAACTTTTTCTTCCTCTTTGATAATTGTTTGAGCTTTTTGGTTTAAAATTCGTCTCGCTTCAGTTTTGGGTAAAAAATCAATTGGACCTAGTCCGTTGTAGATTAAATTAGTTTTAGATTTTAAACCAAATAAATAAGAAGTAGATTTTAAATCGGATTGATTTAAGACGATAATTTTAGTAGCTAGTAGACCAGTCAGCCAACTTAAAAGATAAATAAATAGTTTAATAAGCCAAAATCGTTTTTCTTTAAAAGGCCAACCGTGGACAGTATAGATTGTTTTTATTTTTAACAGACGACAAGCTAAAGCGCCTAAACCGGCAACTTTGGAACTATTTAAATGAACAATATCAGGTTGCTTCATTTTAATTAAACGCCAGATAGTGATAAAACTTTTTATATCTTTTAAAATAAAAAAATCACGACCAAGGTCGGGTAAATAAAGAGTTGGGATTTGTTTAGGATCTAATTTGTCTTTTAAAAGCCCAGTAGCAGAACCTGGTTTATCTATTCCGCCGAAAGCGACAAGCGGTTCATAGTCAGCCCCTAAATTGGTGACTAAGTCGTAAACATAAGTTTGCGCCCCACCCCAATTAGACTTGGTGATTAGGTATAAAATTTTTTGTTTAGACATATGATCATTTATTGTTGTAACTAAATTTGGTTGGGGTGGGGCAAGAAAGGGGTCGGGAAAACTTTAGTTTTCCCGTGAAGGAAGGATTGGGAAAACCGTGGGTTTCCCAGGAGCTCTACCCCAATTAGATTTGGTGATTAAGTATAAAATTTTCTTTTTTATCATTATCTGATTTATGTTTTAATACATTTTTACTATAGCATAAGACTTAAATTTGTTGTATTATCTTGACATATGAAAATTAAATCATCAATCGGCCCAATTTTCTTATTACTGGGCGATATTCTTATTTTAAATTTAGCTTTAGGTTTGACCTTAATTTTACGTTATGGCGCCTTTCCGTCACAAGCGGTATTTTTAAGTCACTTACAACCTTTTGCTTTTATTTTTATAATTTGGCTATTAGTTTATTTTATTTATGATTTATATAGCCAACAAACCGTTATTTTACAACAAAAATTAAGCACTTTGATCTTTAACGCTCATCTTATAAATAGCATTATTGCACTGGCTTTTTTCTATTTCATTCCTTATTTCGCAATTACGCCTAAAACTAATTTATTTATTTTCTTAGTAGTATCATTTGGTGGATTAATTATTTTTCGTCGTTATGCGATTTTTGCTTTCAACAAACAAAATGAAACAAAAGTATTATTTACCTGTTCGGCGATTGAAGTAGATGAACTAATTAATGAGTTTAAAATGAATCATTTTTATAACGTTAAAGTTTTAAATAATGATTTAAAAGAAGAAGATATCACAACTCTCTCGCCACTGGTGGTGATTAATAGTCATGACTCTAGTTTTACTGGTTCGTTGTTAAATTTTTACAACATGCTTTTTGCGGGTATTAATTTTGTCACTATCGATAGTTTGTATGAATATGTGTTTGGTCGAATTCCAATTTCACTTATCTCTGAACGGTGGTTTTTGGAATCTATCTCTTTAAGTGAAAAACCAATTTATGATACCGTAAAAAGATTAATGGATTTTTCATTGGCTTTAAGTTTAGCTTTACTGTCACTTGTTATTTATCCTTTGGTTTATTTACTAATTAAACTTGATGATGGGGGAGAGATATTTATTAAACCAAAGCGAGTTGGAAAAAATAATAAATTAATTTCTTTATACAAATTTCGGACTATGACTGTTGGTAATGATGGTGGTAAATGGGATAGAGTTAATAATAAAGTTACGAGAGTTGGATCATTTTTGCGTAAAACTAGAATTGATGAATTACCTCAATTGTGGAATGTTGTGTTTGGTGATTTGTCTTTAATTGGACCACGGCCCGAGTTTGAACCAGCTGTTCTAAAATATCACCAAGCAATTAAATACTATAATGTTCGCCATTTAATTAAACCCGGATTGTCTGGCTGGGCTCAGATTAAACAATCTGGGGAACCTCATCATGGTATTAATATTGATGAGACAAAAGTAAAATTATCTTTTGATTTGTATTATGTTAAACATCGGAATTTTTTGCTTGATCTTAAGATTGCTTTAAAAACTTTACGTATTTTATTATCTCGTAGCGGTGTTTAAATATGATAATTAACGGTAAACAATTAGCCGAAGGATTAATAATAGGTTTAAAGTCGGAAATAAAAAAACTGGATTTAAGACCAGTGGTGGCGGTTTTGGCTTTAGATTCTGATCCAGTTTCTTTAACTTACGTTAATTTCAAAAAAAAATTAGCCGAAAATTTGGGTATAAAAGTTGACGTCTATCGTTATGATGACACTGTTAAACAGGGAGAATTAGTAAATTTACTTAAAACTTTAGGTAAAGATGAGACGGTTAACGGTATTATTATCCAATTACCATTACCAGTTCAATTTGATTTAGATGAACTTATTGATTTGATTCCCAGAGGTAAAGACATTGATTCTTTGGGTCCTCGAGCCAAGATGCTAGCGCCGGTGGCCGGAGCCATAGCAGAAATCTTAAAACAGTTTGCTGTTGATTATAAAAAAAGTGAAGTGGTGGTGGTTGGTAATGGGCGATTAGTTGGTCGGCCGGTGTTTAATTGGCTGGTAGCTGAAGGAGTTAAGACTCATTTAATTACAAAAAAAGATTGGCCAGAGGAAGAGTACTTAAAGTCAGCTGATATTATTATCTCTGGCTCTGGTTCTCCTCATTTGATTAAACCAGATATGATTAAAGAAGGAGTCGTGTTAATTGATGCAGGTACCAGTGAGTCGAGCGGAGTATTGAAAGGGGATATTGATCCAGGGTGTCAATTAAAAGCTAAATTATTTACACCGGTACCAAATGGAGTTGGTCCAATAGCTCTAGTTAAATTATTTTCTAATTTAGTGGAGTTGATTAAAAGCCAAAAATAATTTTTATAATGTTTTTTAATTTCTTGCATCTTGGGTTAATTTATTTATAATGGTTTTACTTATGACTATATACCGCTTTGGAGCAATTTTACTTATATTATTTGGTTTAGGGGCCGGGTATTTTGTAGTTCAATCAAATGATTCGTCTTTTGTTTGGCCAAAACCTTTTAAATTAGGGCTTGATTTATCTGGTGGAACTCATTTAGTCTATCGGGCGGATATTTCAGATATACCAGCTGGAGAAGTAGGTCAATCAATGGACGCTCTAAAAAATGTCATTGAAAGACGGATCAATGTTTTTGGGGTTTCAGAACCACTCGTACAAGTAGAGCAAGTTGGCTTAGGTCAAGACGCACATCATAAATTAATCGTTGAATTACCGGGGGTAACCGATATTGAAGCGGCGTTGGAATTGATTGATAAAACACCAATTCTTGATTTTAGATTAGAAAATGAAAATCGCCCAACTGATGCCGAAATTCAATCACAAATTACCATTTTAGAACAAGCAACTAGTACTTCGATTGAGGGATTAGTTAATAGTTTGACGGATGATTTATATAAACCATCTGGTTTATCGGGCAAATATTTGAGTCGAGCTCAAGTTGTGTTTGATCAATCAGGGACTCAGGGGGCTCCACAAGGTCCTTCGATTTTGGTGGAATTTAATACTGAAGGAAAAGTGTTATTAGCTGAAATAACTAAAAATAATATCGGTAAGCCACTGGCGATATTCCTTGATGGCGAATTATTGTCAGCGCCAATTATTCAAAGTGAAATTGGTAATGGTGAAGCAATTATTACAGGACAATTTACAATTGAAGAAGCGAAAGAATTAACTCGTAATTTAAATTTAGGGGCTTTACCGGTGCCGATCAATTTGGATAGCACTCAAGTTATTGGTCCGACTTTAGGTCAGAATGTTTTAACTCAAGGAGTAAAAGCTGGCTTCTTAGGTTTTCTTGTTTTAGCTTTGTATATGGTTATATGGTATCGTTTGCCGGGGTTAGTTTCGGTTGTGGCTTTGGTTATTTATATTATTATGATGCTAAGTTTATTTAAATTGATCCCAGTGACCCTAACCGCAGCTGGTATTGCTGGTTTTATTTTATCGATTGGTATTGCGGTTGATGCTAATATTTTAATTTTTGAGCGAATGAAAGAAGAATTGGCTAGTGGTAAAAATATTGGTGATGCAATTCGTGAAGGTTTTTTGCGGGCTTGGCTTCCAATTCGAGATTCTAATCTATCGGGAATTATTTCGGCCTTGATTTTGTTTTGGTTTGGAACCAGCTTGATTAAAGGTTTTGCTTTAACTTTGTTTATCGGTATTTTGGTTAGCATGTTTAGTGCCATTACGGTTACAAGGACTTTATTGTTAGCGCTTGAGGTACGTCATAAAAATAAATTAGTTAATTTTTTATTCGGTAGTGGTTTAACTAAATAGTAAATAAATATGTTTGTCATAAAATACAAAAAAATATTTTTCACCATCTCTCTGCTCGCTGTTTTAGCTTCGGTTTCGGCAATTTTCTTTTTTGGTCTTAATTTCGGTATTGATTTTACTGGGGGAAGTATCTTAGAAGTTAGCTATAAGCCAGAGCGACCAGCTGTCACTGACTTAAGATTAGCTTTAGATCAAAGTGATTTTTCAGCTTCGACTATTCAACCAGCTGGTGATTCTAGCGTTATTTTTAGGTTAAGTTCATTGACTGATGCGGAAAAAACAAAAATGTTAGACGTCGTTAGTTTGAATACTTATGAAATTCAAGAAGAAAGATTTAGTTCAATTGGGCCAACCTTAAGTTCGGAACTTGCGACTAAGGGTGTTATGGCTGTAGTTTTGGTGTCTTTGTTGATCGTCTTATTTATTGCATTTGTTTTTCGAGGGGTGTCAAAACCAATTAATTCTTGGGTTTATGGCTTGATTGCAATAGTGGCGCTACTTCACGATATTTTAATTCCCGTTGGTATATTTACAGTTCTCGGTTATTTATATGGCATAGAAATTGATGCTTTGTTTTTGACCGCTTTAATGACAATTTTAGGCTTATCAGTCAACGATACTATTGTGGTTTTTGATCGAATCAGAGAGAATTTAAAACGAAAAATTAGCGAAGATTTTGAAACTGTAGTTGGAGTTAGTTTAAATCAAACTTTTATGCGCTCAATTAATACCTCGCTGACAGTTTTGATTGTTTTACTCGCTTTGTATTTTTTGGGCGGAACAACAACTAAAGAATTTTCTTTAGTTTTAATTATCGGTACAATTGTTGGTACTTATTCTTCAATATTTTTGGCTTCACCACTTCTGGTTTGGTGGAATAATGTAAGCCATAAAAACTCTTAATTTTAAACATAATTTATTGCTTGACAGGGTTTTTTCTTTCTATATAATGCTTGATGTGCCTAAGGTTAATTTAGGCTAATTTTAAATTTTGCCCTTTGACAATTAAATAAAAGATCAATTTTTATTGATCCAAGCTAATAAATATAAGCAAGTAAGTTTTTCCAGTGTTCTGTTCATTCTTTAATTAGAGTTTGATCTTAGCTCAGGATGAACGCTGGCGACGTGGATAAGGCATGCAAGTCGAATGCTACACCTTTCAGTTTTTGTTTTTTAAAACGAAATTTGAAAAGTGTGGCATGGCGAACGAGGTAGTAACACGTAGGAACGTACCCCATAGTCGGGCATAACTAGTCGAAAGATTAGATAATTCCCGATACACTCTTCGGAGGAAAGATTTTTCGCTATGGGAGCGGCCTGCGGGATATCAGCTAGTTGGTAGGGTAATGGCCTACCAAGGCGATGACGTCTAGGGGAGGTGAGAGCCTGGCCCCCACCGATGGTACTGAGATACGGACCATACACCTACGGGTGGCCGCAGTCGAGAATCTTCCGCAATGGGCGAAAGCCTGACGGAGCGACGTCGCGTGATGGATGAAGCACTTAGGTGCGTAAACATCTTTTATAAGGGAAGAAACTGAGCACCACTTTTGACGTAATATTAAGTCAATACTTTTTGATAAATATTTTATTTATCTTTGAGTAATTAATTAATTTATTGTTTCAAAAGTGGTGCTTGGTGTGACGGTACTTTATGAATAAGGGGTTGCTAAACTCGTGCCAGCAGCAGCGGTAATACGAGTACCCCAAGCGTTATCCGGAATCACTGGGCGTAAAGGGTGTGTAGGCGGTCTTGTTAGTCTTTTGTTAAATCCTCGGGCTTAACCTGAGAGATGCAAAAGAAACGGCAAGACTATGAGAGTGTGAGAGGTTTGTGGAACTCATGGTGTAGGGGTGAAATCCGTTGATATCATGGGGAACGCCAAAAGCGAAGGCAGCAAACTGGCACATATCTGACGCTGAGACACGAAAGCGTGGGTAGCGAACGGGATTAGATACCCCGGTAGTCCACGCCCTAAACGATGTTCTCTCGCTTTTCGGAGTATCGACCCTCTGAGAGGCCAAGCTAACGCGTTAAGAGAACCGCCTGGGAAGTACGGCCGCAAGGCTAAAACTCAAAAGAATAGACGGGGACTTGCACAAGCGGTGGATCATGTGGTTTAATTCGAAGCCAAACGAAGAACCTTACCAAGATTTGAAACCCAAACGACGCATTTAGGAAACTAGATGTTTCTTCACAAGAGACGGTTGGGCAGGTGATGCATGGCTGTCGTCAGTTCGTGGTTTGAATTGTTCCCTTAAGTGGGGTAACGAACGCAACCCTTATCGTCTGTTATACGTGTCAGGCGAGACTACCTATCTTTGATAGGAGGAAGCGAGGATGACGCCAAGTCAGCATGTCCCTTTGACATCTTGGGCTACACACATGATACAATGGCCATTACAACAGGTCGCGACGGGGTAACCCTGAGCCAATCCTTATAAAGATGGCCCCAGTTCGGATTGAGGTCTGCAACTCGACCTCATGAAGTTGGAATCGCTAGTAATCGCGGGTCAGCTATACCGCGGTGAATACGTTCTCAAGTCTTGTACTCACAATAAATGCGCCCGGCAGCTTAAATAGCCAGACTGTTAAAATCAGTCCCCAAATTATTTTTAAATAATTTGGCGTAGTGAACGGACAGGTCAATCTCTGTAAAGAGACGACTGAAGGGTCCTAGTAGCAAAAAACAGCCCTCCTGTAGTAATACAGCAAATGGTGTGTGCGACTCGTATGGTGAGTCACGAGGAAGCACGCCGTAGAAAAGCCATGAGTGGATGTTTGGAAAGGTTAATTAAGTAACCCGGGGAGATCTTATGATAAACTTAAAGGTATGAAAGAAGTCATAAGAAGTCAGCAGAGTCGTAGTACTGAGCAACATTTTTTTCAAAAAAAGTGGTGCTCGGGAAGGACGAAACCAGTATTAAAACCAGATTACATTGTTGGTTTAACCGACGGTGAAGGTTGTTTTTATGTTCAAATTAGAACATCAAAACGTTATCGTCTAGGAGCAACAGTTCATTTACATTTTCATCTTAAGATGCAAATGGATGATAAATTGTTGCTCGATCGAGTTAAAGAAACTTTACGTTGTGGTAATGTCTATTTTCAAATTGAAAATAGACCAACTCATCGTCATTGTTATCGTTACTCAGTTAGTGCTCAAAAGGATATTTTACAAATTATCATTCCTTTTTTTAAGAAATATAATTTAAACAGTCCTTCGAAGCAGAAAAATTTCAATCTTTTTTGTCAAATTGCTAACTTAATTGAGAAAAAAGCTCATTTAACGTTAGTTGGCCTAGAAAAGATTAGAATTTTAAAATCAAAAATGAATCAGGTTGGTACTGGGCTCGCGTAGTGCGGGAAATCCGCTCGCTACGTGGGAACGCGAAGTTTTACCTTAACTATCGCAATCCGCCCGTCAAGCCAAGGGAGCCGGGAGTACCCAAAGTCTCACTTTATGTGGGCCTAAGGTAAGTTCGGTAACAAGGGTTAAGTCGTAACAAGGCACGGCTAGCGGAAGCTGGTCGTGGAATTATTCCATTCGGACCGTTTGAATCATTTTTTATGATTTGGACTAATCCGGTCGATCGTTTTTTTAAAACGGAATTATAACTCTACAATTCTAAATGTGAGTTGGCGCCCCCGCCGCCTAAGCGGGGAGTGAACGGAACACCGGAAAAACTTATTTTAAAATACAAAATAGAATTCAATTATATTAGTTAGTTTGAATAATTTTCATCAAAAAACCCTTAAAAATAAGGGTTTTTTTGAGGTTAATAAAAGTATTTACTTTTTAATAATGTATGATATAATTGTTAATGGATTTTGAAACTTTAAACCCCTTTAATTAAAGGGAAGGAGGAAGGTATGTGGAATCCCAAATATGGGAACGATTGGGACGCTCGTGATCATGAAAATTTCATGATCACGAGCGTGGTGATTTTTCTAATGATGGGGGTGGTGGTTTTGGTGGTGAATTCGGATGATCGCCTGCCGATCTCCGTTCAGATTTTTCAGGGAGGAGAAATTGATCCCGGACTGTCGGGGGAAGTGTATCAGGTGATTGACACTTCAACCGGCGAGTATCATTCTCGGGAGTGGTACCTGGAAAACCGTGATCAGATTCGTGTGACGGAGGTGATTCAGGTCGCTCCGCCTCACATGAGGGCGGAAGGAGGGGAACCTCCTGGAGAGTAGTTAATTTTGCCCACCACAATCTCGTTGCTTAAAACAACGAGATTGTGGCGGGCTTTCTTGTTTTTAAGAGATTTTTTTGCTATATTTTGAGGGTTAATTAATAGTTATAATGCGCGATTAGCTCAGATGGTTAGAGCGCTCGACTGATAATCGGGAGGTCCCAGGTTCGAGTCCTGGATCGCGCACACGAACAAAGTGAGTGGCAAGATAGAAAAGCAACTGCTTGCTTTTCGACAGGACTCGAAAGCACTTTCTATGTTTGTGAGTCTAATAGACGAACAAACCAGAAAGTGACAAGCGAGAGTAGCTCGAGAGTCCTGGATCGCGCACACGAACAAAGTGAGTGGCAAGATAGAAAAGCAACTGCTTGCTTTTCGACAGGACTCGAAAAGGCTGAACTTATCGCAATGAGCCTCGAGTTTATCGAGAGGCGAAATGAGATGTGAAGCTTGTACCGTTCCTGTAGGGAAAGAGTCCTGGATCGCGCACACGAACATATACAGAGATTTAAATAAAATTTTTATAGATTTAAGAACTGCTATCGCCAGACAAAAACCAATTAGGAATATGATTTTCATCTATATCAGAATCATTACCATTTATTTTTTTATTTTGATTATAAGTTTTAGTTAAGTGTTTTCTAGTTTCAGGAAAAGATTTGAAGCCATTTTGGTTTGGATCTAAAAATCCTTTTTTAATAAACCAAATATCTAAATCTAAATCTAGATTTTCTGACACTCCAATTTTTGATTCAAATTTTTTAAGAATAGTATTTAAAAGTAGAGCGTGAGGAGCGTGACCTTCGCAGTAAAATATTTTAGTTAGATCAGTTTGATGTTGTAAGATTGTAAAAGCTCTAATGTGGCGATTGCCGTCTTGATCAAAGTCAACAACATGTTCTTGGGTTATGTTGTAGCGATTTAAAATTGATTTACGAGTAGTGGTAATTGTTTCTTCGTTGCGATGGGGGTATTTTTTATCGGTTAAAGCGTGAACTTCACGAAAAACTGGATTTTGAGATTTTGTCGCTTCGGGGATTCTTGGGGTATTAATATTGCTAATTTCTGAATGATTATTATTGTTTGGTATTTTTTCCATAATTAATTTAATTTTAACAATTTTAACTAAAAAATGAAACCACCCTTTCTTTTTTAAGAGGGTTATAGTTATAATGACTACATGATAGATTATAATCATTATTTCAAAAATAAAAAAATTGTCCTCATGGGACTTGGGGTTTTAGGGCGAGGGATTGGAGTCGCTAAATTTTTAGCGGAAGCGGGGGCCAACCTGTTAATCACAGATTTAAAAAAAGCCGAAGATTTAGAGTCGGCTTTAGTTCTACTTAAAGATTTTTCAAACATTAAATATGTTTTAGGCGAACATCGATTAGAAGATTTTGTAAATGTTGATTTGGTTATTAGGGCGGCGAATGTACCACTCGGGTCGCCTTATCTTCAAGAAGCAAAAAATAATCAAATCCCAGTTAAAATGGATGCATCTTTGTTTTGTAAATTAGCCCCTCCAGGTGTTAAGATTATTGGCATAACTGGCACGCGAGGTAAATCAACCGTCACTCATTTGCTTTATGAAATTATTAAGTTGGCCAATACTAAGACTGACCATCGTGTTTTTCTGGGAGGTAATGTTAGAGGGTTAGCTACCTTGCCATTACTAGCCGAGGTTAAAGCCGGTGATGTGGTGGTCTTAGAATTAGATTCTTGGCAACTACAAGGCTTTGGTGAAGAACAGATTAGTCCTGAGGTAGCGGTGTTTACGACTTTTATGCCAGATCATTTAAATTATTATGAAGGGGATATGGGTCGTTATTTAGCCGATAAAGCCAATATTTTTTTGTATCAGTTAGTAGATGATAAATTAGTGGTTGGCGATCAAGTGGTTGATAAAATTAAAAATATTTATGGTCAACAGATTAAAACAGAGATTAAGGTGGCTGGTGTGGATGATGCTAAAGATTTTAAGATAAAACTTATTGGTAGCCATAATCGATATAATGTAGGTATTGCCATTGAAACAGCAAAGTTATTAGGGGTACCACTTGAAATAATTAAAGAAGCGGTTGAAAATTTTTCCAGTTTACCTGGACGCTTAGAATTTGTTAATACTAAAAATGGAGTTCGCTATTATAATGACACTAATGCAACAACGCCCGACGCGGTGATTGCGGCCCTTCAATCTTTTCCAAAACAAACAGAAAAAATTATTTTAATTGGTGGTGGGGCCGATAAAGAGTTGGATTATGATGGATATGTGAGAGAAGTAATCAAAAGAGTTAAGCATTTAATTTTATTTCCTGGTTTAGCGACTGAAAAAATTAAAAAACTTTTACCAGCTGATTTTAATTTTACCTTAGCTTTATCAATGTCCGAAGCTGTATTTGTTGCTAGTCAAAAATCAGTTGCTGGTGATATTGTCTTACTGTCGCCAGGAGCATCTAGTTTTGGACTTCCACCTAGTGGTTTTAAAAATGAATATGATCGCGGTGATCAATTTAAAGAAGCGGTTATTAAACTTTAATTTTTATGACTAAAACTAAAATCAAACCTTTGCCACTTGAGACTTTACTTTTAATGTTAAAAAAAAGTGTGGGCACAACTTTATTTCAGACTTTATACATGGAAGTTCGTGGTCACAAGAAAGATGTTACCGAAAAAGGAAATCTGTCTTGTGCTTTTTATGTCTCTTCGGTGCTGGCTATTTTTGGTTTGATTGATCGACTACATAGTACAGTTTCGGGGACAGAAAAAGCTTTAATTGAAGCGGGTTGGCGAAAAACTACAGTGTTAAAACCAGGTGTAATTTTAATCTGGGGTAAAGCTAAAAAGTCTACTCACGACCATCTTCATATTGGTTTTTATTTAAACGACAATAAAGCTATTTCTAATATATGGCAAAAACGGGTACCACAAAAACACCATTTTACTTTTGGTAAAGAAGGGAGTGATACTTTTCGCTCGATTCTGGCAATGTATTATCATCCTAGTTTAAAATAAAATGGTTTTATATTCGCAACATCTTGATTTTAAGAATAAACATTTTATAGTCTCTGGTTGCGGTATTATGAGTTTATTGATGTTAATGGAATATTTAAAAACCAGTGGTAAGCATCAAAAAGATAATTTACCAACTCCTGATAAGTTATATCAAATTGGTTTAAATCGCCGGGCTTTGATTAAAGATATCGGTTGGCGACATACTGGACTTGTTGGTTTAGCTAAGTTATATGGTTTTAAATCTAGTCAAAATTATGATTGGTCTAAATTACCATCGTCTCAAGCTTTAAAATATTTACAAACAACAATTAAACAAGGACCAGTTATGGCTTCGGTTTATTCTAAATTTAAACCAAAGCAAGGTGGTCATTTGGTGGTGTTACTTAGCTTAACTCCTAATCGAGCGATAGTTTTAGATCCTGATGACACCGATCGTTCTAAAATTAAAAAAACCTTGTCGACCAAAAAATTTCTTCAAGCGTGGAAAGGTCGAATTATTGAAGTTAAATAAATTTATTATTCGTTTAATTTTAGAATTTGGATTTAAGTTGGAGAAATGCTTTAATTTGATTAATGATAGATTTATTAAAAATTAAAAAAATCCATTTCATCGGTATTGGTGGAATCGGGATTTCGGCTATTGCTAGGATGTTTAGTTTGGAAGGTAAAATAGTTAGTGGCTCTGATCAATCGGTTGGACTTGTAACCGAAGAATTAACCAAACTAGGGATAGAAGTGTTTATTGGGCATTGTGCTAGTCAAATTCCACTAGATGTTGACTTGGTGGTTTACACTATTGCGATTCCCGTTTCTAATCCTGAATTAGCTAAAGCTAAAGAGTTAAATATTCCGGTTTTGTCTTATCCGGAAATTTTAGGTCTTGTGTCAAAAGAAAAATTTACCATTGCCGTAGCGGGAACTCATGGCAAAACAACTACTACGGCTATGTTAGCCAAAATTTTTATTGATGCTAAGTTTGATCCAACTGTCATTGTTGGCAGTTTTTTGAAAGATTCACCTAAATCACCAGCTGGTGATCGGTCAAGTAACTTTGTGGCTGGACTTAGTCAGTATTTAATTGTTGAAGCTTGTGAGTACCGTCGGTCATTTTTAAATTTAAATCCAAATATTTTAGTAATCACTAATCTAGAAGCTGATCATTTAGATTATTATCATGATTTAAAGGATATTCAATTAGCTTTTACTGATTTGGTTAACAAGGTACCAGCCACGGGATTTATTATTTGTGATTTAAATGATAAAAACATCAAACCAGTTATTAAATCGGCTAAAGCTAAAATTATAGATTATCAAACAATTTCGATTGATAATTTAAAATTACAATTTCCAGGTGAGCATTTTAGACTTGACGCTAAAGCCTCACTAGCGGTAGCCGAAGCGGTTGAAATAAATCTAGAGAGTTCACTTCGATCTTTAGCCGAATTTAGTGGGACTTGGCGTCGATTTGAGTTTAAAGGTCAAACTAAAAATGGAGCTTTGGTTTATGATGATTATGCTCACCATCCTGATGAAATAAAAGCCACTTTGCAAGGAGTGAAAGAAAAATATCCAACCCAAAAAATCATCGCAGTGTTTCAACCTCATTTATATTCACGAACCAAGCAATTTTTAACTGATTTTGTATCTAGCTTAACTTTAGCCGATGAAGTGCTTATTCTGCCGATCTATGCTGCCAGGGAAGAAGATGATGGTTTGGCTTCGGATTTGAATTTGGTCGCCCAATTATCTTTAACCACAACTACTCGATATGCTAAAAGTTTTAAGGAAGCACAGATTGATTTGAATAATAACGTCAGTAAAGATTCAGTGATTATCGTTATGGGGGCGGGGAATGTTAGTGATTTAGCTAATGATTTAATAATTTAACTTTTGGCTAACTTAAGATTTTGTAGTACTATTTGAAGATATGAAAAATATTATTTGGCGTAATCAAGCGAGCGGTATTCTTGGTGTTATTGTTATTGTTTTGACTTTACTGCAGGGTTTCCCTGAGGTTATCGAAAGTTCTCTTTTTATTATATTGGGTTTTTTGATTGCTATGTTTGGTTTTATGACTAGTTATACTTTAAAAAAAGAAATTAAAGCTATGAAAGTAAACAGTAAAAAAGATTTACCGGAATCTGAAACAAAAACAGAAAATCAAACTTTAAATCAAGTTGAAGATTTTGATATTAATAATAATTAATTTTTATTGAAAATAAATGAATAATAAAACTAAGCTAATTTTTATTATCATTGGCTTGGTGATTTTATTAGTGGGAGTGTTTGGTTTTGTTTTAGCTAAAACCAAGTTAATCGAAGACGATAATTTTAATTATGCTATTCCGGCTTATGATAAAAATGGTTTAGTCGCCTCACTTGGTGAGATTGAAAAAACAGAAGTAGTACCTCCGGTTAAACATTTAAAAACTCCGACACCATTGCAGGCAGTTTATATGACAAGTTGCGTCGCTGTAACTCCATCGTTGCGAGAGCGCTTAATTAATTTAGTGGAGACCACAGAAATTAACGCCATCGTGTTAGATTTGAAAGACTACACTGGAGCCATATCTTTTACACCTATATCTGATGAGCTTAAACCTTATGCGATATCTCATTGTCCAATTAAGGATTTAAAAAGTTTGGTCGAAGAGTGGCACGATAAAGGAATTTATGTGATTGGCCGAGTGACAGTTTTTCAGGATCCGTTATTTACTAAAAATAATCCTGAAGTAGCGGTTAAAAGCTTAGCTTTGCCAACTGAAATGTGGAAAGACAAAAAAGGATTAACCTATATTGATCCGGCTTCAAAACTTGCTCATGATCACATAATTGAAATTGCTAAAGATGCTTATGCTCAAGGAGTAGATGAGCTTAATTTTGATTACATCCGTTTTCCGTCTGATGGTAAGATGTCAGATATTTGGCTACCAATCACCAAAAGTTCGACCGCCAAACCAGAAGTGTTAGAAAGTTTTTTTGCTTATTTACAATCAGAATTAAAACCAACCGGTATGATAATCTCCGCTGATGTTTTTGGGGTAATTACTTCAACTTTCGTTGATGTTGGCATCGGTCAATTATGGGAACATTTTTTACCTTATTTTGATTATGTTTCGCCAATGGTTTATCCATCTCATTATTACGCTGGTTTTGGTAATATTACTAAGCCTAATTTATATCCTTACGAAGTTGTTTATGGGGCGCTGGAATTTGCGGTCACGAGGACGTTAGCTACTTCAACCACCATTAAAACTTTACAAGGTAAACCAATCGCTTCGACCTCACCCCAACTTTATACTAAACCAGTTTTTTCAATCAACAAAATTAGACCATGGCTACAAGATTTTGATTATCCTGTACCTTATACTCCTAGTATGGTTTTAGCTCAAATTAAAGCCACTTATGATGTTGGTTTAGATTCCTTTATGATGTGGGATCCAACTAATACTTATACCAGCTCGGTTTACAAACCAAGTCTACTTAATCAGTAAATTATTAAATTTGATTTAAAACCTGAGTTGATAATGGTATAATGTTAAAAACATTATGGCTATTGAATTAAATCCTCATATTAATTATTTTGCCCAAACTGATTTTCGGGGTCGCAAATTACCGTTTGGTATAAAATCATCTGATCGGTCCAAACATATGTATGTAATCGGTAAAACCGGTATGGGTAAATCAACTATGCTGGAAAATATGGCGATTCAGGATATTAAAAATGGCGAAGGTATATGTTTTATGGATCCACATGGTAAGACCGCAGAATTACTTTTAGACTATATTCCCAAAAATCGGATTGACGATGTTTTATATATTGCGCCGTTTGATTTAGATTATCCAATTGGTTTTAATGTGATGGAAGACGTGGGCAAAAGCGAGCGCCATTTAGTGGCCGCCGGACTCATGAGTGCCTTTAAAAAGATTTGGAATGATCAATGGTCGGCGCGAATGGAATATATTTTAAACAATACGATTTTGGCTTTGCTGGAGTATCCAGACTCAACCTTGCTGTCGGTTAATCGAATGATGTCGGATAAAAAATTTAGAGAAAAAGTGGTTAGTTGTGTGACTGATCCAGGGGTTCGTTCTTTTTGGGTTGATGAATTTGCTAATTATACCGATCGATTTGCCGCTGAAGCGACGCCAGCGATTCAAAACAAAGTTGGGCAGTTTACTTCTAATCCTTTAATTAGAAATATTTTAGGCCAAAAAAAATCAACTTTTGATTTTCGTAAATTAATGGATGAAAAAAAGATTGTGATTATTAATTTGTCAAAAGGACGAATCGGTGAAGGTAACGCCAATTTGTTGGGCTCAATGTTGATCACAAAAATTTATCTAGCGGCGATGTCGCGGGCAAATTTAGATGAAAAAAATATTGATAAATTACCAGCTTTTTATTTATACGTTGATGAGTTTCAATCATTTGCGAACGAAAGTTTCGCTGATATTTTATCAGAAGCTCGGAAGTATAAACTATCTTTAACTATTGCGCATCAATATATAGAACAAATGCCCGAAGAAGTTCGCGATGCGGTATTTGGTAACGTCGGAACCACGATTGCTTTTCGAGTGGGACCGTTTGATGCTGAAGTGTTTGAAAAAATATTTTTTCCGACTTTTACGACTGAAGATATGGTTAATTTAGGTTTTACTCAAATTTATTTATCTTTAATGATCGACGGAATTGGGTCAAAACCTTTTTCAGCGACAACCTTGCCGTCAATTGCACCCGTGACTGATTCTTTGGCTGAAGAAGTAAAAAAATCTTCGCGTCAAAAATATGCTCGTAAATTAGTCGATATTGAAAAAGCAATTTTTGATGCGCAAACTGGTTTAACTAATGAAGTGTCACCAAAAAATGAAATAAATAAAAAGAATCAAGCTTCAGACAATAACTTTAGGAAATTGAGTAATAATAATTATCAGAATCAGAATCAGAATCAGAATCAGAATCAGAATCAGAATCAGAATCA
>Ga0075122_10000335_pt1 | contig 38597 bp, 39 predicted proteins | sample AntAceMetag02UKB_FD_69790 | JGI IMG/M metagenome (GOLD analysis project Ga0075122, IMG submission 69790) | Saline lake microbial communities from Ace Lake, Antarctica - Antarctic Ace Lake Metagenome 02UKB | ecosystem: Environmental > Aquatic > Non-marine Saline and Alkaline > Saline | place... | reverse complement strand
GGTTCATCACCAGGCTCACTAGGTTCTTCTTCAGGCGTTTCAATTTCAGGCTGAGGTTCAGGAACAGGCGCTGAAGATGAACTAAATCCTAATATTAAACTTTCAACCTCTACTATATTAAATCCGCCAGGAGTAGGAATTGGATCAACCCAATTATCAGCACCATCCGGAATACGGGCATAAGATTTATTAGGAGGAACACTAGTACATATCCCAGAAGGACTATTTATATTCTCTTCATCCGGTGTTGGTTCTAAATCACAATAATCGCCGCCTAAATAACTATAATAATCAATGAGATTATCATTATTATCATATAAATTAACAGTATCACCACTATTATTTAAGCTAAAATTATGTGAAATACAAGTATCACTACCTTTGCGATAAACAACTAAAAAATCATTCGGGCCAATCGTTGTTCCGCCAGTATTGGTCCGACAGGATTCTACATCAATTCGATGAGCCGGATCTGCGTCAGTTAAATAATATCCAGCCAGGTCAACTGTTTGATCCGATAAATTATATAACTCTACCCATTCGCCTTGCGGTTTGACATCAGCGTCTGTCCCAAAGTCAAAGCCATATTCTTCGCCTTCTGGGTTTGGTAAAAATTCATTAAGAACAATACTAGGTGATGACGACGAAGACTGACAGAAAATTGTGCTGTCGGCCGTTACTGGCGTTCCCCAATCTGTTTGGTCAGACCAAAATTTAGCCGTATTGGTTATAGTTGAACCGCATTCTGGTGACTGGCAACCTGAATCTTTAACTCTTAACGTTAAATCAATTTCAATTAAAGGATCGTCAGGATAAACATTGCCAAAACCCCACTTTATATCTTCAGCTGTCTGGGTAACACTACTAGGCGTTCGATTTGAAGTATATTCTACGTACTCAAAGTTTTCGCCATAGGTATCAAGAAGCTGCACGCCACTACCAGTACAAACTGCTGTGCCGTAATTATCAAGCGTTAAATGGTAAATTATTTCCTCGCCCAACTCGACTTCGTCCTGCTCCGTTGTTTTAGTCAATTCCATAGCGCAAGCTGGCTCTTCCGGAGGCACACATCTTACGCTTACCTTATCTAAAAATGTGCCAAATGAATCACCAATACCTAAATCAGCAAAACTCAAATTCGTTAAACCCCCGCCAGCAACAAAACTATGTTCATATTCAGTCCAATTATTATCACTGCCGCCGACTGCTTGATGGGTATTTTTTTGAACATTATCTAAACTAAATTCAAGATAATTATTATCAGCGTTCTGGCCAGGCCGTGGTGAAAATGAATATTTAACTAAATAATTATAACCAGAAATAGTAGCAATATCTTGAGAAATTCTTACCGAAGCCGGTTCTTGATTTAATAATCCGCTTGGACCGTCCCAGTCAGTGTCTAATTCAGCGTATTGGTCTCCTTCAGCCGCCAAACCTAAAACACCGCGATGCAATTCAAGATAAGCTTCAGTTGGTTGCGGATAACCCTGATAAGGATCTTCTACTCTTACCCAGGCAATATTCCAACCAGGCACCTCTGCCGTAGTAAAGATATCCCATTTCTGTGGCGTTCCCACAATTGGTGTTTCAAAACCACCATTTATAACTAATTCTTGGTTAGGATCGCAAACATTTTGGCAATATTCTACAGACACATCATAATATTCGCTCATAATCGCGCTTTGTTTGCTGTCATGGCAGGAGCGCGCTTTAATAGTTGCGCTAGTTATTAAAGGAAATGGACTAGTATACAAAATGCCGCTAGGCGTAAAGCAGTCTGGATCAGAGCCATCAGTAGTATAATAAATACTTGCTCCACTTAAAGTTACGCTTAAAGTTACTATTAAACTGCCGTCATCACAAAATTCGCCGCCTGGTGGATCAATTTCTGGAATGTCATTAACAATTGTTGCGGTCACATTAATTACATGAGCCTCAAACGCGGTTAATAATGTGGTTTGAAAAAATACTAAGCCAGCCAGCACTACTATAACGACCATCTTATATGAAAGTTTAGGAACATAAGATCTAATCTGACGCGCTAAAGAATAAACCGGCTTTAAGCGCCTATATATAGGAAATCTATAATACGGTAATATTCTTTCACGCTGCGCGCCGGAAATTAATAACCAGGATGCTTTAATGTTGCGCTTCAGAATTTTTATAAAAGATATTTTTCTTACCCTAAAACCGGCTGGTTTAATCAGCTCTTTAGCGCGTTTTAATTTTTTGACCTTTGAATTAACCATATTTAATCTTTCTTGTTTTGTGAAAGTAATCCTAAATAAGGGATTCTAATCGGGTTATTATTTTTAAAATTTACGGTTTTGCCGATAACTTTATCGTACGTTATTGGTTTATCGTCTGTGTTATTGGCGTCGCCTTTAGTAATTAATACTTCTGTCCGCATTTCTGCTATCCGGTGAATAGTAAAACCTTTAATATTTTCAAAAACTACAATGTCTCCGGTTCTTAAATCATCTTTCCCGTTAACGCCTTTAATAAATACGACATCGCCTTTCTTTAACGCCGGCCACATTGAACTTGAGGTAATTGAGGCAATCGGATTATCTGTTTTCAATATTTTTGTTAAAGCCGTTGGCGTTCCCCAAACAATTAAGACAAAAATTATAGCGTAAATAGTCCATTCAATAATTCCTTTTATAATCTTTCTTTTCCGACTATTATTTTTTGTTTTAATCTCCTTGCTATTTCCTCCTTGCTCATTATCTAAATTATTTAATTGATTATCTTTTTTTTCCATTTACCAAAATTTAGGAATCTTAAAAATCCAAACTTTGCCAGTATATTTTTCACCAATCGGAGCGGAAATCGGCATATATAAACTAAACTCTAATTTCTTTTCATCCCCTTTACTCATAGTAAAGCTACTATCATCAAGCTTTATTAATTCAGCAATAGAGCCGAATTTAATAACTTTTACATAAGTACTCAAGCCGCCGGCTTTTAAGCTTATAAATCTACTAGCCGATGTATTGCTAGATAAATCTCCGAAATCCAGGCTCTCGGTGGTCGGGTTAATTCCGACTTTTCTTTCTCCCTCTATAACTACTACCTGCGCCCTGTATTTATCAGCTACAGCAACTTGCACTATAACGATAAATAATATTATCGCTATAATTATCCAAACAATTTTTTTAGTAAGTGACATTTTTTCTTTTTTAATTTCCTCCTCCATATTTTTTATTTTTTAAAATTAATCTCTAATTTCTCTCCCTAAAATATTTAGGGAGAGTTTATCAGAAATCAAATTACTACTAAATTGAGAAATCAAAGAAGCTGGTTAAGCCGTCTACTTCACCTGCTCCTGGATATTCACCTACAGAAGCCCATCCGCCATCTTGATCTTTAAGTAAGAATTGAACTTCATCATATGAACCACCTGGTAATAAGACACTAAATGTAGCGCCTCCAACGCCCTTTAGTGTAGCGCCAGAAACTCCACTTTCAAAATTATAATAACCTTCCATCCAAGTTAAAGGTGTTACACCATCAGCGTCATCAAATCCATCACAATCACCATCGGTCATACCAGTATTATCTAGAGTACGATTACTCCACCAACCACCATCCCAAAGAGGACCAGTTGCACAAGCAGCAGAAGCTAAACGACCGTTTGTGCTATCTGCAACTAAGGCTCCGGTTCTTGGACCATTTAACACCATTGTAAAATCATGTCCGCTATCAATCCAAGCTTGACCTGCTGGTGTGTCAATAACGACTGTACCTGTTAAATTTCCACCCGCAACTTCATAGCTTAATGTCCCGATTCTATCACCTAAGACATTATCTGGATCGCCATCTGGATAATCATCATTTTCTTTATAAATTCCGATTATATTGCTTCTAGAAACTTCAGTTACCTCAATCCATAAATCACAACCAAACATTTCATGCTCAAGCTCTGCTGGTAAAATATAATCTGCTGCTACAGCCCCAGGATTATTTAGCTCAACAAAGGCTGCCCAATCTTGAGCGCACATACCTTCAAAACAAGGAACTCGGAAATCAATATTCCAAACATCTTCTGTATCCTGCTCAGATTTAGCTAAACGACCGGCAACCTGAGTGCCAAGAGTATCTTGTAAATCCCAACCAGAAATTGGCCCATGAAAAGCATTAATACCTTCGCTATCATTTTCTACTTCTTCCTCTGTAATTTCATGTTTTGATAAAAATGGGCAAAGAACTGGGAGAATATCATAATCATCATCGTCTACACAAACAAAAACGTCACCTTCTTCAGTCACTCTGCCATACATTGGAAGATCTTGACTGGCTTGTTCAGTTCTTATACATTTTGGTTTTTGACGGATAACATAATTAATGTCATCTACTCTTTCTTCATCAATAAAAGAACCGCTTAAGGCTACTCTTACGCTTTTATCAATTGATTCTTGAGGAAAAACAGTGCCAAACATAATATCGTCTGGAGTTACGCTTAAAGCGTTTTCGATCTGCGCTGTTACATTAATAATATGAGCTTCGTAAGCGCTCATGCCAACAACACCGACAGCCACAGCTACAACTGCGACTAATGTTAATAATAGTTTCTTTTTAATAGTTTCTTTTTCATATTCTTTTTACCTTAATAATTTTTAAATAAAGTCTAAAAATTATTAAGGTTTCGTAACAAAATTTTTATAAACACTCTTTGTCTCGACCTTTCCTCCTTATATAGAGTGCTATTCTATAAAAGTTTTGTTTGTTAATTATTATGTTAATTGTTGATTTTTAAAAAAACAAAAAAAATACTCTACAATAAAATAGAGTATTCCCGTGTGTAAGCAAGCTTGTTTGTTGCGATATTTAAAGTTGTCTTATAACAAAAATAAAAATGGTTTTTTTGCATAAACATGTATTTTCACCCTCCCTGTATATAATTTTAAAACTTAGAACAACTCACTAAATTACTTTCTCTTTGCTCTTATATTTATAATTCGTTTAATTATATTAAATCTTATCAGCAATAAATTTCATTGTCAAGTTATATTTTTTCTTTAATGTTAGGTATTTTTTTACTATATTTATATTAAAAAAAATTCTTATTATATTTTTTTAAAAAAAGAATGAACTTACACACAATATATTAACTATATTACAACATAAAAATAAAAAACGTTCCACTATCTATTCCGAAACACTTCCTTTTTTATTCCCTGGCCCCTCATCCCTAACCCTTCTCCCGCTCATTCTTCACAGGAGAAGGGAACTATTTTAACGCCTTTTTTTAGCTCCCCTCTCCTACGACGCTAGGAGTGGGAGAGGGGCCGGAGGAGAGGGTATTATTTCAACTTCTTCGCAAAATACTCGCCTAGCTTCTCAATCTTAATCCTCTCCCTGCCTGCCGGTAGGCAAGCTGGCTAGGAGAGGGGAAACGAGTCCTATCGGCCTCGTCCAGTCGTTCACGAATGACGGGACTCGGTTGACGGTCTGAGACAAAATTGGGCTAAAAAAATAAGGGCAATTTGCTTTTAAACAAATTACCCCTAAAGAGACGAAGTCGGCAATACTCTTTTTGTTTTTTTAACGCATTCCTGCGCTAACCTTTGAATTTCCCACGCCTTCTCTCTGCTATCCAACTCAAATTCTTTCATTATTTGGTCAACCGCCATTTTTGCCACAATCGCAGCAAAAATCGGCGCGCTTTCTAAAACCCTTTCAGCAAAATAAGGCGTACGGAAGCCAAGAACTCTTTTAAAAATGCTCAGAGCATCATTAATTCTATTCTCGGCTATTGCCTCTTTAATAGATCTGGCAAGATTACCCGCCGGCGTATTTGAAAACCTGGAACTTTTAATCCCCAGATTCACCGACTTTATTGTTCTGCTCAAAAATCTTATGGGATTGATTGGCATCAGCTAGCTCCTTATCTTAAAGAACAAATTTTTTGTTTGATTGATTTTTAATATTAACACATTTAACATTTTATGTCAAATCTACATAATAATTAAAAACACCCTTCAAGCTTGAAAGGTGTTTTGGTCTTTCTGGAACTCTAAAGCCGGGAATAGATTTGCCTGGCTTTTTCCCTGAAAAGAGTTCTGAGCAGCTTCAAAGGAAGCAACATCTCGTCCTTAACAATAGTCGTAAACCACTCCGGAATTTCCTCGGCCTTGTCAACGGACAAAGTATTGATGACTACCGCCATCCTCGCCTCGATGACTCCTTGGACTCCGGGGTCCCTTAAATTTTCTGTCCAGAGCTTTATGAGTTTATCCATATCTGATATGGAAGAAAACTCTCCCGTTAATGGCGCTGCTTCCCCAAAAAAACTAGCCAGCAGAATCTTTAGAGCTTGCCTATCCATAAAATCCTCCTTATTGTGAATGAAATCTGTAATTTTCAAATGGCGTTATGAAACAAGTTTATTCTCCATCCCTTCACCATTTTTGATGAATATAACAAATCATGACTGCCAGAGTTAAATCTCGGATATTCGCCTGATTCATCTGTCAATTTCTTTAAATTACTTCCATCGCTCATCATCAAGCAAATGTTTTGCTTGCCGGCGACGGCGAATCGGTTGGAATCAAAAGCGATTAATAACCCGTCATAAGACCAAGAAGGATTACAATCTCTAAAATTACCGTTTGTGACCTGAATTATAGCCTTTGTCTCAATATCATTCATAACATAAATATTGGTTCCTTCTGATGTTCTGGCCACAAAGGCGATTCTCCCGTCACGGGCCCAGCTGTACATGCCTATCCATTGGCAATCTTTATTTATTTTTTCGCCAACATTTATTAAGGTAGCTGTTCCTCTTGGCGGATATTCGCTCCAATACATCTCGTCATTAAAAGAAAAGACGATACAATTTCCATCCCAAGATCTGGCTGGAAATTGATATCGGTTAGAGCCACCTTCCGGCAAATCAAAATCAATTTTTTCTGTCATTCCGGAAAAGGCTCTTTTACTGCATATTTCCGAACTGTTGCTTCTTTGGTAATCCAGCTGGAATATTATTCTGTCGTCTATTTTCCAGTCGGGATGCGATGCTTTTTTGTCCTCATCCGGAAATATTATTAATTTTTCCAGGCTTAAACCCTCGTTATCCATTACCCAAATATTTCCATCCTGACAAAATAAAATTTTGTCTCCAGCCGGAGACCAGGTTGCATAGGGTTCAACCGCCAAATATATTACTTCTCCGATATCTGGATCGACTATATCTCCGCCGCAACCCAAAACAAGGATAAGAAAAAATACGGATAAAACAATAGTTAAAGTCTTCATTCCTTTCCTTTCCTCTCTCCAAAATATTCAAAAACCCGATTTTAAAAGAACCGCGGCTCCTTTTTTTCAAAAATAATCGTGCCCATCTATGCCTTGATTTATAGACTAAAAAAAGAGATTTGTCAAGCGCTTAACCTTTTTTAATAATTGGCAGGGTCGTAGTCTCTCGAAAAGAACTACGACTGAACCATTTTAATAAAAAAGGGGTAAAAATTTATAGAATTTATAATATCCTCTATATTTTTCTACCCCTTATGTAATTTTAGATATAGGCACTAATTATTTTGTACTACCGAACCTTTTTTAATTTAACTTCTCCGCAAAATACTCGCCTAGCTTTTCAATTTTAATCCGTTCCTGCTTCATACTATCCCGATCACGTACAGTTATCTCCTTATTTTCTAAAGAATCAAAATCTACGGTAATGCAATAAGGTGTGCCGATTTCATCCTGTCTACGGTAACGCTTACCTACGTTGCCATTATCATCAAATTCGCAAACATAATCTAATTTTAAGCTATCAAAAACTTCTTTAGCTAACTTAACTAGCTTGGGCTTATTTTTTAACAACGGAAAAACTGCAATTTTAACCGGCGCAATTTTTTTAGGAAATTTCATTACTATTCTTACGCCGTCTTTTATTTTTTCCTCTTTATAGGCCGAACATAAAGCAACTAAAATAGATCTTTCAACACCGAAAGTCGGCTCTAATACGTGCGGAATATATTTTTTATTAGCCGCCTGGTCTAAATACTCTAATCTAATATTTGAATGCTTAGAATGCTGGCTTAAATCAAAATCGGTGCGGTTAGCCAAACCATAAAGCTCTCCCCAGCCAAAAGGAAAATTATATTCTAAATCAACTGTCTTTTTAGAATAATGAGATAATTTCTCTTTGGGATGCTCATAATCCCTTAAACTTTTTTTATCCGCGCCTAACTCTAAGGCATATTCTTTTTGCAATTCAAACCATTCTTTAAACAGTTTCTTCCAATCTTCATCCGGAGAAATAAAATATTCAATCTCCATTTGTTCAAATTCACGCACACGAAATATAAAATTACGAGCAACAATTTCATTACGAAAGGCCTTACCGATCTGGGCAATGCCAAAAGGAATCTTAACTCTTGAACTATCTAAAACATTTTTAAATTCAACAAAAATAGCACCGGCTGTTTCGGGCCGTAAATATACCGGTTCATCAATGCCATTCATCTCGGTTTTAAACATCATATTCATAGTCCGAACCTCTGTCCAATCTATCTTGCCGCATTCAGGACATTTAATTTTCCCTTTAGATAAAACATTATTCATCTTTTCTAATTCACCTTCTAAATCCTTCCCGGTCGCTTCAAAAATTAATTGGTCAGCCCGAAAACGCTTTTGGCAGGCTTTACAATCAACTAAAGCATCATTAAAACCGTCCGTATGTCCTGACGCCTGCCATAACTTGGGATGTAATAAAATCGGTCCATCTAAACCAACCATATCAACCCGACTTTGGACAAATTTCTTCCACCATAAATCTTTAATATTTTTCTTTAATTCCGCGCCATAAGGCCCATAGGAATATGAATTGGCAAAACCGCCGTAAATTTCACAGCTAGGGTAAACAAAGCCTCTTCTTTTGCATAAAGATACAATTTTCTCCATTGTTTTATCTTCTTCCATATAATTTATTTTATATTTTTAAAAACCTCTTCTAAAATACGCCTAACCATTTTTGTCGTTTTAATATTTTTAAACTCTTTTTTGGAAACCCATTTGTAATTTGTATGTTCACGGTTTAATTTAACTTGACCTGACTTATAATCAGCTAACCAGAAAAAACCCATTACCCAATCGTCTTTTCTGGGCCAAGCCAAATGCAAAAGAAATTTGGAATTTTTTATTTTTAAATCTGATTCTTCTAAAACTTCTCTATCTAAATTTTTATAGCAATCTTTTCCCTTCTCAGATTTACCGCCCGGTATGCTCCAAGTTCCAGCTCCTAATATTTCTTGGCTATCTCTTTTAACTATTAACACTTTCTTATTTTTTACAATAGCTGCCCAATTACCAACCACCATTAATTTTTTCTTAGCCACTCCCATTTTATGATTGTTATTTTATTAATAAAATTGACTTACCATTTAATATACTTTTTCAATGCCCAATAACTCTAAACCATTTTTTTCTTCCGCCATATTTTTGTTTTATTATTTAAAACCTTATTTTTTAAACTAATTATTTATAATTATAACCTTTTAGGCGGATAAGTCAATTTACAAATACACTAAAACTCTGTAAGATAGAGATAGACAATTTAAAATTAAACAAACAAACCCGCCTTCGCTCTGTGAACTACGGCCCGCTTCGCCCGCCTAGACTCGTCCGCCTCGGCGAGCTCTCAGCGAGACGGGGCGAGGCTGGCCGGAGCTTAAACGAGGCGAGCGAGGCCAGAAAATTTATGTGGGAAATACTTTTTAAAAAAATTTATGCCAATAAGGAAAAATTCCTAAAAAGTAAAAAGGGCGTTTACGCCGGTATTTTTATAAAAGAAAATGATAGCTTTTATTTAGCCGTTGAAAAAAACAATAAAATTACAACTGAACATATAAAAAAAGGAAAATCATCTTTGTCTAAAAAAATTACTAGCCATCTATCTTCGTATGCTAATAAGAATAAAGTAAAATTTATTGCTATCGGATTAGCTGGTATTGATAAAATAGAAAAAATTTGTTCGGATTTATGGTTAGATCAAGATATTGTTCCTTATAACTTTAATAATACAAATTTAAGCGGACAAGACGAACAAAAAGCCAAAAAAATATGCAAAGGAGTCGCTAATAAATTTGATGATAATAATTTAGTCCGAGTTAACCTTAGTAAAAACAGGCAGGTAAATATCCCGGAATTAGCTGAATTAGCCGATTATAAAAAAACCGTAAATGACGACGAATATAAATTATTACTCTCTTTAGCTGAGGATTTTAAGGATAAAAAATTAAAAATGGCTTTTTTCAATTCTACGGCCTACGGTGGCGGAGTAGCTATTATGCGCCATTCTCTTATTCGGCTCTATCGGCTCCTGGGCTTAGATATCAGCTGGTATGTTATGGAGGCTAAACAGGAAATTTTTGATATTACCAAAAAAAAATTTCACAACATCTTACAGGGTATAGCTTCACCAGATATTAAATTAACAGAAAAGGATAAACAAATATTTGATAAATGGAGTTCTGCTAACGCTAAAAGATTTAAAGAAATTTTTAAAAAAAATGATGTTATTATTATTGATGACCCACAGCCATCGGGCATGATTCCTTATATAAAAAAAATTAATCCTAAAGCTAAAATTATCTATCGCTCCCATATTCAAATTCCGGCAAACTTAACAGATAAAAATAAACTGCAACAATTGGCTGTCTGGAATTTTATTTGGAAAAATATTAAGCAGGCTAATATATTTATTAGCCATCCTGTACTAAAGTTTATTCCTAAAAATATTCCTAAGAAAAAAACAATTTTAATGCCAGCCGCTACTGATCCCCTAGATGGGCTTAATAAAAAATTAAGTTCTAAGCAGATGGATTATTATTTTAATCTTTTTAATTCTATTCTTAAAGATAATAAGCAAACCGCCCTAGATAAAAAAAGGCCTTATATTGTCCAGATAGCCCGCTTTGATCCTTCTAAAGGCATCCCTCATGTAATTGAATCCTACCGCAAATTAAGGAAAAAATTAAATAAAAAAAATTTGGCTAAGGAAAAAATTCCGCAATTAATAATTACCGGTAACGGATCTGTTGATGACCCGGAAGGTGAATTTATTTATTCGGAAATCATGCAATTATTGGATATGGATACTTATAAGCCAATCGCCTGTGATATTAAAATAGCTAAATTACCTCATTACGACCAAATACTAAATACCCTTCTCCGCGGCAGCCTTATGGCCCTGCAACTTTCTATAAGAGAAGGTTTTGAAGTTAAAATTTCTGAAGCTTTAATTAAAGGCAAGCCTGTTATTGCTTATAAAACTGGCGGTATTCCTTTACAAATAAAACATGGCTTAACCGGCTACTTAATAAAAGTAGGAGATACTACTGAAGTAGCTAATTATATGTATGATCTTCTCACTGACAAAAAACAATACCGGATTATGAGTAAAAGAGCTAAGGAAAAAATAAATCATGATTATTTTATTGTTAATAATGCTTATAAATGGCTTTGGCTAGCTATACAATTAACAACCAAAAATAATTTCTCCGGTGATTGTAGTAATATTAATAATATAATTAATGCCCAAAGAAAATTAGTTTAAAAAATTAACTTCAAAAAATCGCAACCAAAAAACGGCCTGTTATCAAACATCGCCGTTTTTTTATATTTGTATGTTTATAATCTTACATTTCTTCAACCACTTCAATGCCTAATAATCCTAATCCATTTTTAATAACCTGACTTACGGCCGTAAGCAGAGCCAACCTAGCGTTTCGCGTTATATCATCATCAGCTTTTAAAACTGGTACAGCATGATAATAGTCGTTTAGGCTCTGAGCTAATTCAAATAAATATTTTGCCGCTTCGGCCGGGTCATACTCTCTACCAGCCCTAGCCACTGCCTCTGGATATTTTCCTAATTTCGATATTAAATTATTTTCCCTCTCTTCTTTCAATTCTTCATAACTAACTTTCACCTTTTGACTTTTCCTGCCAGCCGGCAAGGCAGAAACTTTTGACTTCCTAAGAATACTTTGCATTCGCGCGTAAGTATATTGCAAATACGCTGACGTATAACCATCAACGCTTAAAGCTTTATCAATATCAAAATTAATAATATTATTCGGATTAATCTTAATCATCTCAAACTTCATCGCCCCTAAAGCGATTTTTTCCGCCACCTCATTTGTTTTTTCTTTATCCCAGTCTTTATGCCGAGTAGTAGTTTCTTTTATAATTTTAGATAGCATCTTCTCCTTTAATTCTTGGTAAGTTATAACGTTCCCACTGCGTGACGACATCATGCCGGAAGGCAACTTAACAAAGTCATGACTTAGATGGATCATCTCCTGCTTATATCCCATCTTATGAAGCACGGCAAACAATTGCTTAAAATATAAACCCTGCCTAACGTCAACCACATAAATTGATTTCTTAATCTTATATTTTTTAAATTTCTCCACGGCTAAAGGAATATCAGCTACCGGATAAAGGGCGGTTCCGTCAGAGCGTAAAAAAAGTAAAGGCCCTAAGTCGCCTAATTGCGCTAAAACCGCGCCGTCGCTTTTCTCTAAAATGCCTTTTTTTAAAAGCCCTTGAACCATCTTTATGCCTTTAGCAATTACTTCGCTTTCGTAAAATATATTTTTAAATTCAATTCCCAACTCTTTATAAATTTCAGCAAAATATTTAATACTCCACTGTCTAGTTTCCTTCCAGTCTTTATAAGCGTTGCCTTTCCGGCTTTCAATCTCTTTCATAATTCCGCCTATCATCTGCTTAGCCATAGGATCTTCGTCGGCTCGCTTAACAGCGTCAACATACATCTTGCCTAATAGGCTTCCCCTATCTTCTTCTGACATTTTATTTACCTCTTCCTGGCCGGCCGATTTGGAAACAAACGCCTGATAATTCCAGATAGTTTTAGCGACATGAATGCCAAAATCATTAATATAAGAAACCGGAATTGTTTTGTAGCCGTTAGCCAGTAGTAAACGGTAAACCGCATCGCCGTAAATAATATTGCGCAAATGCCCGATATGATATTCCTTATGCGTATTAACGTTAGAATATTCTATCATAACCTTCTCTCCCTGCCCGTTTTTATTACGTCCGTATTCATCCGCCTGTTTAGTAATTTCTAATAAAACATTTTCCGTTAAATATTTTTTATTAATTGAAAAATTCAAATAAGGGCCGGTCGCACTTATTTTAGTAATTATATCATCAGACGATAATTTATTAACTAAATCGGCCACTGCTTTCCCCGGTGGCAGCTTTTTCTTTTCAGTTAAAACAAAACCAGGTAAACTTAAATCTCCAAATTCAGAATTGGACGGATAAACTAAATCAGGCGCCTGGATAGAAATATCACCCAACGCCTTATTAATTTTCTCCGCAATATGCTCTTTAATTTTTTCTAAAGTATACATAAAAAAATATTAAAAATCACCTAACTAACTATTCAACTATCTAATTTCAGCCAAAGGCTGATCCGCCTCTGGCGGAAACTAACTTCCAATTACTTTTATAAACTGTCTCTTTCCTCTTTGAACTAAAACACCATCTTTTGTTAACTCAACTTTTGTATTAATATCACCAATAACCTGTTCATTAATCTTGATTCCGCCCTGTTCAATCAAACGTCGTGCTTCACTTTTACTACTGGCTAATCCAATTTTTACTAACAAATCAACAATATTTATACTTTTGACTTTCAACTTTTGACTTTCAACTTCGTTTGGCGCTTCTTTCTTTTGTACAGTTTTCACAAAATATTCTTCCGCCTCTTTTGCCTCTTTTTCTCCATGATAAATTTTTACAATTTCACGCGCTAATTGCATTTTATAATCCCGTGGATTTTTTCCCTGCTTTATTTTCTTAGCTATCTCTTCTATCTTATTCATCTCTACTTTAGTGCAAAGCTCAAATCCGGGCAAAATAAATTCATCTGGCCAACTCATAATCTTACCATATACTTCTTTAGCCTCATCATCAAGAGTAATCATATTGCCTTCTGTTTTACCCATCTTCTGTCCATTGGCATCAACCAAGAGTTTTGTAGTTAAAACAAATTTTTCTTTATTTTTTATGGCTTTCATTAAACCCCGACCAGCCATCATATTAAACATTTGGTCATTACCCCCAATTTCTAAATCAACATCCATAGCTACGCTATCATAGCCCTGCGCCAGAGGATATAAAAATTCATGAAAATAAATCGGCTCTTCTTTTTTTAAACGCTCCTGAAACATATCTCTTGTAAGCATCTGCTGAACTGTAAAATTAGAAGATAATTCAATTAAATCTTTAAAGTTTAATTTATCATTCCATTTGCTATTATATTTTATTTTGGCTTTATTCCGCCCGAAAAAATTTAAAAAAATACTAGCCTGTTTTTTATAATTTTTAGCATTAGCTAATACTTCCTGGCGAGTTAATTTTTTTCTAGCAGCAGTCTTATCAGTCGGGTCGCCAATCATGCCGGTAAAATCACCAACTAAAAAAATAACTTCATGCCCTAAAGCTTGAAATTGCGCTAATTTACTTAACTGAATTGCGTTGCCAATATGAAGAGTCGGGGCGCTAGGATCAAATCCGCAATAAAGTCTTATTTTTTTACCGGACGAAAGAACCTTTGCTAAGGAGCTTTTGTCAGGATAAATTTTTTCTACTCCCCTGGTTAAAACTTCGTCTATTTTTTTCTTGTCAATTATAGCTTTTCCCATATATTTTTTATAAATAATATAATATTTGATACTTTTATTCTATATTATTTAATGCATTTTAGCAAATTAGCAAAGCCGGAAAATACGCCTAATTTAAAGGCATTTGACAAGTTAAAAATAATTAGATAAGATAAAAATAACAATATGAATTTTATCCAAAGCATAACAATTATTATCGGAATTATTATGATTATCATTATTGATAATCAATTTCGTTATGCTTTGAAGATTTAATAAATAAACATAAATTCAGATATAAAAATCGTCTTCAAAGCAAGACGATTTTTTAATTGCTCTTTTTTAAAAAAATGCACAATAATATAAATAGATTACTATGAGGGGGAAAAATGCAAACCGGAGATAAGTTTGCTGATGTCACAAAAGTAAAAAATGGATTAGGAAAAAAGCAGGCAGTTGTAGTTATTACAACAGACCAAGGTCTTGAAGTGTGGGGCGAACCTCGCGTCCCTTCCCATGATGACGGGTATAAAAAATTGATGCAATGGCTTGAGGAAGCTGAACAAGATCACCCGGAGAATACAAAAATTATTTATGCTTATGACTGCGTACACAAAAAACCACACAAATCATTTCATATTCCTGCTTAATCATCCATTACTTTAAAGAAGGGGAAAATTTCCCCTTCTTTTCTTTTCCTTGACTTTTAAAAAAATCCTGCTAAACTATTAAACATATGAAACAAGTTAACCAAAACAGCTTATTATTAGGTTTACTACTATTACTACCTAACCAGGTGGCTTGTTTTCATACCCGATAAACTTCAATAGAATTTAAATAATATAAACCAACAAGCCGCTTGTCAAAGGTGGTTTTTTGTTTTTAACGCTCTTTAAAAGGGGAATAAAATGGCGGTTGAAATTAATGTTCTTAATTATACCGGGCCATACGGTACAATATCTCCAGAAACTATAAAGGTTATTGGTTTTTCCGGGGAAGGCAACTATTTGCCTACAGCTACCATAATGATAAGCTGTAGCAATAAAAAAGAAACTATAACAGGCGAAGGCGATAATATTTTTCAAGCTATCTTTGTAGCCAGTCTGGATGGTATAGCTAAAATCTTTACTGATTTTACTAAAGTAACCATATCGCTTAATTGTTTTGAGTTAAGCTGCGGGCAGCAGCAGATATGCGCAGTCAGAGTCAACGCTAAATTCAATGGTTGTTCCAAATATTATATTGAATCGTCTTCAAATGATAATTCATTGGAACAAGCTTTTGCCCAAGCCCTGGCTAATTGCTTAAACCGAATTATTAAGGACTTTAGACTGTAGCCGGCGGAACTGAAAGGATAATAAAATTTTTGGGGGATGAAATGGAAAAAATAGACTTCAAAGATAGTAAAGGACATCCTTGGCAAGTTGTTTGGTATCCTAATACATCTAGTGTCTTCGCCGGACCGGTTGATGAGAATAATCCAAGAGGTCCAATAGCGGATTATATTTCTATCGGATTTTCTATAACAGCAAAAAATTCTTTAGCTAAAGCTAAAAAATATGCTGCCCAAAGGTAAAAAACAACTTGCCCTACCTAAAAACATAAAGAGCAATAATAAAAAAGGCGATTTTACTAAAAAATCGCCTTCTTTTATTTTCCTTAATATTAGCTAATTATTAACATAAAATTACGCGAGTCCATTTTTTTATTTGACTTATGCTGTATTTTTGCTATAATTATCCACAGATAGTAAAATTATGATTAAGACACTACAAAAAACTTATTTCACATTCAACAAGCTCAGTGCAGGCTGGCTTGGATTCTATTTTTTCGGCTCCTTGAGGAGATCAGTTTTTTGTGGTGCTTTAACTAATTACTAGTTAGCTTCATCACAAGGGAAAACAAAAACTGGCTCCTCATCTGAGGAGCCAGTTTTATTTTATGCTCTTTTTAAAAACCAGCCAATTCAATCATCTATCACAGCAGGAGGATAAACACCATGGGAGAAAACGATACTCGTTCTACCGAAAAGAAAAATAAAGGTCCAGCTTTTCAAAAGCCACAACCTACTGAAATTAAAAAAGCGGACAATGAGCATTCGTTAAGCAAGACATTCACGGCTGTACATCCAGGACCAAGAGTTTGGCTAAGCTAAAACTAGACTAAAATAAGGGGGAAAGAAAAATGAATGAACTAGCTAAAAAACAGATTAGACAGGTTCTCCAGGGTTGTGAAACGCCTCAGCAACAAGCGGAAATTTTAAAAGAAGTTGCTGGAGAATTGGATATAACACAATTATTAATGGCATCAATTTCAGAAATACACGAAACTAAAGGAGAACTTCAACTAGCCTAAAGAAAGGCATAATATGTGCTGTTGGCCAATTTCGGATGACAATGACTGGTGGTAACTATGGGCTTGATTAAACTAAAATTTTAGTTTAATCAAGCCTTCTTAAATTAAAATTTATTTTACTTGTCCCGCTTTAAGCGGCGATATAATAATTAACTAATTTAAATTATGAAAAAAATTAAAATCGGCATATCTGGCTCACGTGGCAGTTTTTCAGAGGAAGCCGCTAACTATTATTGCGAACAAAATAAAATTAAAAATTATGAGCTTATCTATTTAATCAGTGTAGATAATGTTTTATCTTCTCTAAAAAAAGAAAAAATTGATAAAAGCATTTTCCCAATTGAAAATTCCAACGGTGGAATTGTCTATGAAGCTGTGCGCGCTATGAGCCGATATATTTTTAATATTGAAAACTTATTTGAGATAGATATTAAACATTGCCTCTTAATAAAGCCGGACATAAAATCTAATGATATTACAAAAATAGCTTCCCATCCACAAGCCCTAAAGCAATGCCGCATGTATTTACAAAGAAGTTGGAATAAAGCGGACTTAGAAGAATATAGCGATACTGCCGAAGCGGCCAAAGACCTATCTGCTAATAAATTATCGGACACAACCGCAGTAATTGCTCCAAAAATCTGCGCCTCAATATATAATTTAGAAATATTAGAAGCTAGTATTCAGGATCTAAAATTTAATTTTACTACTTTTATAACCGCTACCTAATTCCAGTTTTTTTAATATTGTGGTATAATAAAAGATATAATAAATAAATTTGTCATTTGGCGTTTGTCATTTGGCATTCTCAAACTTATGCCCCTATATCGCAATATTTTAAAACAAGCCTTAAAAATTACCTGGCGTTATAAATATTTATGGCTATTCGGTTTATTTGCCTCTCTCTTAGGCAGTGGCGGCGAATATAAAATAATCAATAATATCTATAACGGTAATACTGGTGAAAATCTGTTTCCAGATTTTTCCCGTTTAAATGAAACCGGAGTTTTTAGTAAAGAAACCTTGAACGGTCTAGGCCAATTATTTAAAAATGATACGGCTTCGATGATCGTATTATTAATACTCGGCCTAATTATCTTAATTATAGCGGCTATCTTAATCTGGCTAATGGTAGCTTCTCAGGCCGCTTTAGTTAATAATTCAGCCGCAATTATCAGTGGCCAAAAACAAAAAAATAATTTTAAAACCGGCTTAACCGCTGGTAGGAAAAAATTCTGGCCGGTTTTCGGGTTAAATATAATAATTAAAATCATAATTAGTCTGGCATTTACTTTAATAAGCCTGCCTATAATTTTATCAGCAAAAGAGGCTCTCTCTTCTTTGGGTGTATCTTTGTATATCATCCTATTTATCATTTTTATACCAATTGCCATAATTCTGTCTTTTATTATTAAATATGCAATCGCATATGTTGTAATTAAGGAAAAAACATTAATGAGCTCAATTAAAGACGGCTGGAAATTATTTATCAAAAACTGGCTTGTTAGTATTGAAATGGCTTTTCTTCTCTTTTTTATCAATTTCTTAGTAGGTCTAACCGCAATTCTAGCAATTTTTATTTTAGCCATACCGTTTTTATTCCTAGCCCTAATCTTGTACCAATTAGTGGCTTTCATGGCTTTTTGGCTCACTATTATCACCGCGGGGATTATCTTTATTTTAATCATTATTTTGACCGGGACCTTATTAACTACTTTCCAAATTGCCGCCTGGACTGGACTTTTTCTTGAATTGATAAGTAAAGGCGGAACCAGTAAGATAGTCCGGCTAGCCAAAAAACTAAAAAAATAACCTTAAAACAAGTTAATAAACCCAATCTTGCCATTTACAAATAGCGGGATTGGGTTTATTTTTTCTAAGTATTTTGTTATGATTAATATATAACAAAAAATATATGCCTGATAATTTACAATCAATTGAAAATTTAATTGATTCTTCTTCTGAAGTTAGTGAAAATAAAGCCGGACAAGACGAAAATGTTCGGGGAAAATTAGCTAAAAAGCAGGGAGAAATAAAAGAGAAGGAAGTTGAACGGCTTTGCCAACAAACGGCTAATGATCTTGGCTTACCATATACAAACTTAATCGGCGCGCCAATCAGCCCAGAAGCTTTAGTTTTAGTTTCGGAAAAACAGGCCAAAGATTTAGCGGTCGTCTGTTTTTATTATGACGGCAATAAATTAAGACTTGGTTCTCTCAACCCCAAAGATAAAAATGTCCAAGCCCTACTAAACGACTTAAATAAAAAATATCATACCCAAGGGGAAACACATTTAATTTCCGATTACAGTCTTAATTATGCTTTAAAAATTTACGCTAAACTACCTAAGATTAAAGAAGCCGTTAGGGGAATAAAAATCACCGAACAGGATTTAAATAAATATAGTGAAGAATTCTCTACTTTTAAAGACCTACAGAAGCAAATTGACGGCGCGCCCATAAGCGATGTTATTACTATCTTTATGGCTGCAGCTATAAAATCCGGCTCTTCTGATATTCATATTGAAGCTGAAAAAGACGTAATTAAAATCCGTCTAAGAATTGACGGCATGCTGCACGATGTCGCTATCTTAAAGAAAGAGTTATGGAAAAAAATTATTTCCCGCTTAAAAATCCTAGCTAAAGTTAAAATAAACGTTAATGACAAACCCCAAGACGGACGAATTTCAATTTATACCAAGAAGGATCAAATTGATATCCGAGCCTCGTTTTTACCGACTAATTACGGCGAAAGCGTAGTTATGCGACTATTACGAAGTAGTTCGGTTGGTTTATCTTTTGATAAACTAGGTATCAAGGACAAGGCTTTTGAACAGCTTAAAAAAGAGGTGGAAAGACCGAACGGCATGATTGTTACTACCGGCCCAACCGGTTCAGGTAAAACTACGACTTTATACGCAATTTTAAAAAAACTGAACAAACAGGAAACTAAAATAATTACAGTTGAAGATCCAATTGAATACCAATTAGAAGGCGTAAATCAATCTCAGGTAAGCAAAAATCATACCTTTGCTAAAGCTCTGCGCTCAATTGTCCGCCAAGATCCGGATGTAATTATGGTGGGTGAAATCCGCGATTTAGAAACCGCTGAAACCGCTATCCAGGCCGCCTTAACCGGCCATTTAGTTCTGTCCACTACTCATACTAATGACGCCGCCGGAGCAATTCCCAGATTTCTATCTATGGGCGCTAAGCCGTTTTTAATTGCCCCGGCAATCAACGCCGTTATTGGCCAACGTTTAGTCAGGCGCTTATGTCCTAAATGTAAACAAGTGGCCAAACTAGATGAAGCTACAACTAAAAAGGTTAAGCAAGCTTTAGATAAAATACCTGATGAATATAAAAAGGATATTGACTTAAGCAACCTTAAAACTCATTCTGAAGCTGGCTGTGCTGACTGCCAAAGTATCGGCTATAAGGGTAGAATTGGAATTTATGAAATTATGGTTATGGATAAAGAGATTGAAAAATTAATCTCTTCTGGAAAAGTAAGCGAATCTGATATTCGTGACGCCGCTATAAAAAACGGTATGATTACCATGACACAAGACGGACTACTTAAAGCGCTTGACGGTATTACCAGTGTAGAGGAAATTTTTCGTGTCGCTGGGTAATACGATAATAAAAATATTTAACCTAAAAATATATGCACATGATTAATAAAAAATTCATTCAAACTCTAAAAAAATCTCATGATGAACAGAACAACGAAAGGCGACAAATTATTAGCTTAGCTAATATTGTTTTGCATGACTCAAAAAGAGTAATTTTCTCTCTACACCGCGATAATATTTCTAAAGCCTCCATTAGCTTAAAAGAAATTGAAACAATCCTAAAAAAATTAGAAAAAAAATTCGGTCTAAAACGATTAAACGAACAAGGCGCTTATAAAGCCGGAGCTGAAGAATATGTTGAAGCTAAAATGTTTTATTTATTAATTTCCGGGAAAAAAATTGATAAAATTAAAGAAGTTAATTTAAATTTTGATAGCTATCTAGGCGGAATATGCGATACAACCGGAGAGTTAGTGCGCCGAGCCATAAACCAGGCCGCGGCCGGAAATTTAACTGAAGTGGAAAAAATAAAAAATACTATTAATAATATTATGGAACAATTAGTGGAGTTTGACATGACCGGCTATCTGCGCACTAAATACGACCAAGCTAGAGGAAATTTAAGAAAGATAGAACAAATTAATTACGAAGTAAAAGCTAAAAAATGATTTCATTAGTGAAAATGAGAAAACCATGTTTAATGTGGTTTTTTTATTTATTTAACGTTATAATAGAAACATAATTTAAAAAGGGTGAAACCCTACGGGCTAACACCCTTGATTTTCAGCGGTTTTCGGTATAAATCCGCTTAAAAATTTATGCTTATAGCCATTATCGCTGATATTCATGACAATTTAGTTAATTTAACTAAATGTTTAAATTGGTGTAAAAAAAGTAAAATAAAAAAAATTATTTGCTGCGGAGATATTACTAACGAAGAGACCTTAAAGCATTTAGCTAATAATTTCAAAGGCGAAATTAATTTAGTTAAGGGAAATATAGAATTATACCGCGAAAAACAACTAGAAGAATTTAACAATATTAATTATTATGGACAGATTGGCTACCTAAAATTAAGTAAAATAACAATCGGTTTCTGCCACGAACCTTTTTTAATTGATAAGGTCTTAGCTAAAAAATGCGATCTGGTGTTTTATGGACATACTCATAAACCTTGGCTAGAAAATTTTAACGGTATAAAAATAATTAATCCCGGCAACCTAAGCGGCATGTGGTATAAAGCCACCTTTGCTGTTTATGACACAAACAAAGATAAATTAGAATTAAAACTACTAGAAAACATATGAAAAAAAATATAAACACTATAGCTATTAATATCATTATAAAAGCTGGCGAGGCTTTAACTAAAAAATATAAAACATTTAATCGGTCTAACATTAAATTAAAGCACCGGCGAGAAATCGTGACTAAAGCCGATTTGTTATCAGAGAAAATAATTATAAACCAAATCAAAAAAAGTTTTCCTGATCATCAAATTTTATCTGAAGAAGCCGGCCGGCTTAATAATAATTCAGATTATCTCTGGATTATTGACCCTATGGACGGCACTACTAATTTTTCTATGCATAATCCTCTTTGGTCAATATCTATCGCTTTAGCTTATAAAGAAAAAATTATTTTGGGTTTAATTTATGCTCCCTTAATTAACGAATTATTTCTAGCAAGACCGGGCCAAGGCGCTAAACTATTTAGCCCGGCTAAAAGCAAGACCGGAAAAAAAATAAAAGTTTCTGAGATAAATAAAGGAAAAATTTTAAATTCTTTTTGCTCTGGACGCTCTCTTAGAGACACTAAACGGGCTATAAAATATTATGCTAAACAAAAAACTACCGGCTTTGACTGCCGGCAATTAGGTAGTGCCGCTATTGATTTAGCTTATGTAGCTAGTGGCCGGATAGAATCAATTGTTATCCCCGGTGCTAACGCTTGGGATGTAGCCGCTGGCGCGTTATTAGTTAAAGAAGCTAACGGGCGAGTGACTGATTTTAAAGGCAAGGACTGGGATTTAAATAGTAAGGATATAGTAGCTAGTAATAGAAAAGTTCATCCTGGCCTTCTGCGTGTGCTTAAAAATATATGAGCCAGCTAACTAAACAAGAACAAAAAAAATTATTAGATATTGCTAAGCGGGCAGTAGAGAATTATGTTAAACAAGATGAAATTCCAGAGTTTAGTATTACAGATAAAAATTTAAATAAAAATCAGGGCGCCTTTGTCACCCTGCATAAAAACAAAGAGTTGCGCGGCTGTATTGGTCAAATTATACCTAGTAAAGAACCGCTCTGGCAGGTAATAAAAGATATGGCTATAGCTGCGGCTAGCCAGGATTATCGATTTTCCCCCGTAGCTAAAGACGAGCTAAACCAAATAGATTATGAAATAAGCGTTTTATCTCAGCCAGATAAAATTGATAATTGGCAGGATATTAAATTAGGTGAACACGGAGTAATAGTAGGGAAAAACGGTCAATCAGGCGTATTTCTACCCCAGGTAGCCGAAGAAACCAACTGGGATTTAGAAAAATTTTTAAGTGAGTTATGCGCGCAAAAAGCCGGTTTAGAACCAGGCGCTTATAAAAACGACCCAAACGTAGAATTAAAAGTTTTTACAGCTCAAGTCTTTAAAGAAAAAGATGTAAAATAATACTTTTTAGCTAATATTAGTTAAAATTAAAATAAATTTATTTATATCCCTTGACAAAAATGTCAGGACACGCTATATTGTTATATTGTTATTTGACAAAGAAATAATTAAGGATTAAAATAATATTATATTTAATGCAGGCTCGCCTGTGTTATTTCATTTCCAATTAACCCATTATCGGGAGGAATCCAATGATCAGGAAAAAACCGTCGAACAAAACCAACACTCATAACTTTATGGCAACCACAAACGCCGGTACGAATTTCCAGATCGAATGAACATCATACGGGCCTGGTAAAAAATAAAATACAGCGCCTGAGTATCACTCTCTCCCTCGTAAAAATTTACGGGGACTACAATAACAGATAAAAACCCAACACAAGATCGAAAGGAATGTCTATGCTTTCCTGTTTGGTCATCGTGGTATGTCTGGTTGGTGTTTCTGTGGAACCTATCACAGAAATTAAGTCCATTGTCCCTGTTGAATGTGGTACAGAAATATCGTTAATTGTCTCTGCAACATTAGTAGAAATTATTCCGACAATTTTTTCTGGAACGCATATCACAGAGGCTTTGTCAGACCCCACCCCGCGCGTACCACCTCCGCCGGAAATCGGCAAAAAATTCAGTTTTGACCGAACCTAGCGGACTCTTCTTGAAGGGGAGTTCGCTTAAACGGGTCTTTATCTAGACCCCGAAATATTCACAATTAAAGCGGATTAAACCGCAACGCATATGCGCTGAGTGGCTCAAAAAGATTCGAAAGAGACTTTTGTTTCTAAAAATCTCAACTAGATCAACTAAATAAAGGCCAAATAGCGTAATACCCCAAATTAATTTGCAAAAAATTGCAAAAAAATCTGGGGTATTTTTTTATAAAAAAACAGACTCTTACTAAGAATCTGCTTCCCTAAACGCTAAATACTATATACCAACCCCTAATTTTTAACCACCTTACTTAAATATTTTCCTGTATAGCTATTTTTTATTTTAGCCACTTCAATCGGTGTCCCTTGGGCAACTATTTCGCCTCCCTTATCTCCGCCTTCCGGGCCAAGATCAATAATATGGTCAACCGACTTAATCACGTCTAAATTATGCTCAATAATTAAAACCGTGTTGCCTTTATCAACTAACTGGTTTAAAACATAAAGTAACCGTTTTATATCGTCAAAATGCAAGCCAGTAGTAGGTTCATCTAAAATATACAAAGTCCGGCCGGTTGAACGCCGTGATAATTCAGTCGCTAATTTAACTCGCTGCGCTTCTCCACCGGATAAAGTCGTCGCTGACTGGCCTAGTTTAACATAACCCAGGCCAACTTCATGCAAAGTATCTAATTTAGCGTAAATCGCCGGAATATTCTTAAAAAAATATCTGGCTTCTTCAACAGTCATATTTAAAACTTCATAAATATTTTTCCCCTTATAATGAATTTCCAGAGCTTCCTTATTATAGCGCTGGCCGTGGCAGACTTCACATTCGACGTAAACGTCCGGCAAAAACTGCATCTCAATCTTAATCATCCCGTCCCCAGAACAAGCTTCACAGCGCCCGCCTATAACATTAAAAGAAAACCGTCCGGCTTTATAACCTCTAATTTTAGCTTCCGGTAAAGCCGCGAATAATTCCCGAATCGGGGTAAATAAACCAGTATAAGTAGCTGGATTAGACCGCGGCGTGCGACCGATCGGCGACTGATTAATATCTATTACCTTATCAATATAATTTAACCCTAAAATCTCCTTATGTTTACCAGGCTCCTGCTTAGCTCGATAAAATTTCTTAGACAGCGCCCGAGCTAAAATATCAGTCATCAAAGTTGATTTACCTGAGCCAGACACGCCGGTAATAGCCACAAATTTTCCTAAAGGAATAGCCACATCAATATTTTTTAAATTATGTTCCTCCGCACCAATTATTTTTAAATCCTTATTATTTCCCGGCCGATATTTTTTCGGTGTTGGAATTGACTTCTTACCGGATAAATATTGTCCGGTTAAAGAATTAGTAGATTTTTTTATCTGGGCTGGCGTGCCTTGGGCAATAATTTTTCCGCCATGCTCGCCCGCGCCCGGACCAACGTCAACTATATGGTCAGCCGCCACCATGGTCGCCTCGTCATGTTCAACGACAATTACGGTATTGCCAATATCCCGCAAGCGCTTTAAAGTTTTAATTAATTTATCATTATCCCTCTGGTGCAAACCGATTGACGGTTCATCTAAAATATAAAGTACCCCGACTAAAGCCGAGCCGATCTGCGTAGCTAAACGAATTCGCTGCGTTTCTCCGCCCGATAAAGTATTAGCGCCCCGATCTAAGGTTAAATAATCTAAACCCACGTTAGACAAAAAATCTAAACGCGCGCAAATTTCTTTAATGATTTGAGCGGCAATTTTTTTATCTTTAACTGTTAATTTTTTTGAGTTAGCTAGCTCTAAAAAAAATTTCTTGGCTTCATTAATTGCTTTAGAAGAAATATCATGAATTGATAAATCATTCACTTTAACCGCCAGCATTTCCGGCTTTAAACGCCGGCCTGAGCAGGTCGGACAAATTAAAATCCTCATATACTGCTCAATCTCCTTTCTAATATAATCTGATTCAGTTTTCTTATAACGCCGTTCTAAATTAGGAATTACGCCCTCAAATTCAGTAGTTAATTCACCACTAAATCTATCACTGGCGTATTCAACATTATAATTTTTATCTCCACTACCATAAAGCACTATATCTAATTGTTTGCTAGTTAAGTCTTTAACCGTAGTATTAAGATCAAAACCGTTTTTAGCGGCAACCGTACCTAAAATCCGCATCATCCAGGTTTGGCCTGAAGCCGTATTATGCGCCCAGGGCCGAATCGCACCTTGGGCAATAGTCAAGTTTTTATTTATAATTAAATTTGAATCAATTTCTAGCTTTGTTCCTAACCCGGAGCAATCCGGACACGCGCCATGCGGAGAATTAAAAGAAAAATTACGCGGCTCTAATTCAGGCAAGCTAATCCCGCAGTCCGGGCAGGCAAAAAGTTGAGAATAAACAGCTTCCTTAGTCGTCTTAGCTCCGTCCTCAATAATGATAACTAAACCATTAGCTAAATCAACCGCTTTTTCTATGTCATCAGACAAACGGGCTAGATCTTCTTTATTCTTACTAATTTTAAAACGGTCAACCACAATATCTAAACTATGCTTTTTCTGCTTATCTATATCCATATCCTCAACCTCTTCTAGAGAGTAAATACTCTTGTCTAATCTTACTCGACTAAAACCAGCTTTAGCAATCCGATCAATAATATTCTTATGCTCGCCTTTTTTATCTTTTATAATCGGAGATAAAATAATAATATCCTTATTTAAATATTCATCCATTGCCTGATTAACTATTTCATCAATAGCATGCTTTTTTATTTTTTTACCACATTTCGGACAATGTGGCACACCAATGCGGGCAAACAGCAAACGCAAATAATCATAAATTTCCGTAACTGTGCCCACGGTTGAACGAGGATTATGCGAAGTGGATTTCTGGTCAATAGAAATTGCCGGCGATAGGCCTTCAATCAAATCAACTTCCGGCTTATCCATTAAACCTATAAACTGCCGGGCATAAGCTGATAAAGATTCAACATAGCGCCGCTGTCCTTCAGCATAAATCGTATCGAAAGCTAAAGAAGACTTGCCAGAACCGGATAAACCGGTAATTACTACGAACTTATCGCGCGGAATCTCTAAGTTTACATTTTTTAAATTATGTACCCGAGCTCCTTTTATTTTTATAGTATTTGGCATAAAAATATTTTAATAAAAAAAGGTGAAACAACTAAATTTCATCTTTAATTAAATTTTATATAACAGCAATTATTATACACCAAATTTTTAATTAAGGCAAGGCTACAACAAAAAAACTACGATTCCACAAAAAAATCGTAATTCTTTATTTTTTTGTTATGGCAGAATCTCTCCTGTCGCCCTCGGATGACGGGAGGATTCTGCCAATCCCTCCCCACAAGAATATATCTATCGGCAGAATCCTCCTACGAGAGATTCTGCCGTAACGGAATTCTTAACTCTCTATAACAGTTCCCTTAAATTTTTTATTCTCTAAGCAATTATTAAAATTATCTAACTTCTTTCCATTCATAATAACTACTTTAAGCCTTAAACTTTGAGCTAGTCGCGAAGCCACTGGATCAAACGGGGCATTAAGTCCCGGTCCCCATTTGTCACCAACTATTTTTCTAAAATCCGCCCAGCTTATTTCTTTAATTGGCTTAGCGTTTTTGTTCTTTCTAGGATCAGCAGTATAAACATAATCAATATTAGATAAATTAATAACGGTTTTAGTCCGATACTTTTCAGCCAGCTTAATAGCCACATAATCAGTTGACCATCCCGGTTTCCAACCACCACTAACAATTATATTCTTTCTATCCTTTATATTTTTAGTAGGATCCTTAATAATTTCCGAACAAGCAACATCATAAAAAATAGTTTGCAGTAAATGAGCATTGAGTCTCGTTGCTTCTATTCCTAGCCAATCTCTATCCTCATCACTCACCTTTATTATCTTATCAACTGCCTTAATATAATTTCTGGCTGTAACTCCGCCGCCGACCACAATAAAAAATCTTTCGCCTTTTTTTATCCGCTGTAAAAGAAAAATTCGAAATCTTCTTAAAAATTTCCAATCAATCCCAGCCGGCGTGGCCACTAAAGAACCGCCCAAGGAAATAATATAGGTATCTTTTTTCATAGTAAAAAGCTAAAACTCCAAATTACTAATTACCAATTACAAATTATAAGCATTATTCTTCTACTTCCTGCGCCTTAATCTCAGACAAAATTTTCTTTCTCATCTCCTTCATTATTTTTTTATCCGCACGCAAAAATCTTTTCGCGTTTTCCCTACCCACTCCCAATTTTATATCGCTAAATGAATAAGAATTGCCTGACTTGTTGATAACTCCGTAAATAACTCCTTGGTCTAATAAATCACCGGAAATAGATATACCTTCATTATACATAATATCAAACTCACAGGTGCGAAAAGGCGCCGCTACTTTATTTTTTACTATTTTAGTTTTTACCCGGTTACCGATTATCTTATCGCCTTGTTTAATTTGAGCTGATCGCCTTACTTCAATCCTGACCGAGCAATAAAATTTTAAAGCATTCCCGCCCGTAGTTACTTCTGGATTGCCAAAAAATACTCCGATCTTATGCCTAATCTGATTAATAAAAATAACTACAGTCTTAGTTTTGGCCACTGCGCCGGTTAATTTGCGCAAAGCCTGACTCATCAAACGTGCCTGCAAACCCATGTGAGAGTCTCCCATATCGCCATCAATTTCTTTTTGCGGTACTAAAGCGGCAACGCTGTCAATCACAATAACATCAACTGCGTTAGAACGAACTAAAGTCTCTACAATCTCTAAGGCCTGTTCCCCGGTATCTGGCTGGGAAATAAGCATATCCTTAATATTAACTCCAATTTTCTTAGCATAATCCGGGTCTAAAGCGTGCTCGGCGTCAACAAAAGCGGCAATTCCTCCCAGCTTCTGTACTTCAGCTACGATATGCTGGGCTAAAGTTGTTTTTCCCGAGGCCTCAGGACCAAAAATCTCAATAATCCGACCTCTCGGCACCCCGCCAATTCCTAAAGCCACGTCTAAAGATAAACAACCAGTCGGAACAGCGTCCACATCGGATTTCCTAGCCTCGCCGAACTTCATAATTGCACCTTCGCCGAACTTTTCTCTAATCTGCTCCATAGCTGAATTCGCTGCAGCTAAACGTTCCTCCCTCCCCCCTTTATTAACATCTTTTTCTTCACTCATATAATTATAATAATTTATTAAAAGCCATACATATAAGTTATCATATCATGATTATGAAATCAAGCCAGTTAAAATTTCCCATAATCAAACTTAGTCACATCCAAAAACTCTTTGTGATGTTTTGTAAATTAAAAAATTTGTAAATTAAAAAATTAATTCTATAAAACTATTGCTATTATAAAAAATATTCTGTATAATTAAAGTATAAGATAAAAATTATAAAAATAAAATTAATATTTATAAATTTTTAGTTAAAAATTTCACCTGAAGAAAAAAATAACAAAAAACTATTGCTATTATAAAAAATATTTTATATAATTAACGTATAGAATAAAAAATTATAAAAATAATTTAAAATACGATTCGCAATTTATTAAATTTTTAAAAAGCATTCGTGTTTTACAAGAGAGGAGGTGATATTATGCCAGCTAAAAAAAGAAAAGTAGCTAAGCGCAAACCAGCTAAACGAAAACCGGCTAAAAGAAAAGTAGCTAAGCGCAAACCAGCTAAACGAAAACCGGCTAAAAGAAAAGTAGCTAAGCGCAAACCAGCTAAACGAAAACCGGCTAAAAGAAAGCCTGCCAAGCGAAAGAAAAGAAAAAAATAGAAAAATAAAAACCCCTCTTCGCCAGGCAATTGAACAGAATTCGTATTATGCTTAGTTGTTTGGCGAACGAGGAGGAACAAAAAACGTCTCTACTATTAGTAAAGGCGTTTTTTGTTTTGTACAAAAACGATTGATCACGATAGTTAAACTAAAATTGTCCCCCTCCTTATCTAAGGAGGGGCTAGGGATGGTCTAATAGGTGGGAATTATGCAACCAAAATATTTAATGATTTAAACTTTTCAACACCACCCCTGTCCCCTCTTCGCTTGAGGAGGGGAACTAGAGTAAAAAATTTTACTAAACTTGCCAAGAAAATTGTAATTTAAAATAATTTCTGTTGTTTATCTTTTTTTTCTTCTTCTGAAAATATTTTTATAGTTCCATACTGCCCGTCAAAACCCGGCTCTACTATAAGTTTACCGTCCCGTACTCGTTTAATGCCCTCCACAATAATCGGTAAAGTCATATTTTCTAAATTTTCCAACGGCTCATTAATTAAAATATTTAATTCATTACCGCCTTTCTTAATTAACTCATTATAAACCATCTGTACTTTTTGCGCGCTCCGGCTTTTTATATTTAAGGCCTCAGCAATAATTTTATCTAATTCCACTAATTTTTTGAAAGGTGCGGCTTTAGCCGGTTTGTAGCCAATAGGCCGATCAGCTAACTCATCAACGCGATAATTTACACCCACAGTTAATGGTTTTTTACATTTCGGGCAAATACCCTTATATTTCTTAGTTTCGGCCGGCGTTAATCTTACTTTACATTCCCGATGCCCGTCATAATGATACATGCCTTCTTCTGGATAAAATTCAATTGTGTATTTTAGCTTGCTTAAATCTTTCTCTTTTATCACTCTATATATTTCATCATAGCTAATTTCCCCTAAATCCATAACATTAGCTTCCCGACCGATATTCGGCAGACTATGCGCGTCTGAATTAGAAAGGATTGTTAAATTATCTAGAGCTGATAAGCGCCAATTCATGGCCGGGTCGCTGGAAAGTCCGGTTTCAAACGCATAAATATGTTTAGTAAATTCGCCAAAGCATTCTTTCAGGGAGTCAAAACCGCTTTTAGAACCAAATACGGCAAACCAAGGAGTCCAAATATGCGCTGGAAATACTAAAAATTTTTCATCTATGTTAAATAATATTTTGCATAATTCAATTGCACTCATTCCTAAAATTGGTCGCCCGTCAGAAGAAATATTATATCCATGGCTTTCTAAATATTTGTTAAATTTAGCCACAGCGGAAACACTAGGCGCTAAAACAACAATATGCAGACGGCGGGCATGGCCTTCTCCTTGTTTATAAATTAAAGCCAACTCAGTGGAAAGAATAAACTTCATTTTATCATCCAAAGCAGATTTTAATTTATATAAACCGGAATTACCAAGTTCTTCTAGATCATTTTTAATACTTAAAAACCAATCCGGATAAGTAAAATCTCCGGTCGCGATAATGTCCACACCTTTAATCCGGCAGGTCTTATCAATATTACTTAATTCCAACTGCGGTGAACAAGCCCGGGAATATTTAGAATGAATATGTAAGTCTAAAATTTGTTGCATTTAACTAGTAAATAATTTATTATTATGCTCGCCAATTTTAAACCCTTTATGCTTTTCGTCCACATCAATGTCAACCCATTTATTATCAATTTTAATCTGTAAATACTGATGGGAAACAAAATTCAAAAAACAATGACGTTTTCTGATTTCATCTTCTCTAAAAAACCCGCTTTTAACTAAAGAAATCTTTAATAAAAAATTAGCCCATTGGCAATGGATAAAACCCTCTCTCTCCCAAGCCCAATTTAAATCCTTGAATGCATAAGAGATTTTTAAAACTGTATTAAACCGTTCAGAATGATATCTATCTCCTAAATAATTATAAACTAATTCTAAAAACTCTCGCTTATTCTTAGCTTTATCTTTAAGCTCATCTATTTTTTTCTGCAGGCTATCAGGAATTTTTTCCGGAATAGGATCCTGTTTCCAGCCTAAATGCGGAATAACCAAGTGGCTAAGCCCAAAGACGATAATTATATAAGCAATAATAATTATGATTAATGTCGGCATATTTTTATATTTTAAAATCTTCTATAATAAGCTTTTCACCTCGCTTAGTTACCACTACTCTTTGTTTCTCCCTCCATTTTAACTTTTTTAAAGCTTCAATGGGAATAGAAACAGAATAACTATTTCCATTTTTAGTAATTTTACGAATATTTTTATCTATTAGTTTTCTCATAATAGTATTAATAGATTAAATTTTGATAATATTTAAACTTTCAATAATCTGAGTCTCGCCCCGTACTAAGCCTATAAAATAATGTTAATATAATAAATCCGGAGCCGTAGGCGCTTCCGCGCACTAAATAGCTTTAAATAATTTTAACATCTTCGGGCTTTAGTATGGGGTTTATTAATTTCCGCATATTGTTATTTTATGTACGTACACGTGTACGTACATAAGTACGTATTTTCCGCCAGCCCACCCCGCTTTACTTGGCGAGATCGGGGAGGCGGATCAACCCTTGGCTGAAAATACGTATTTCTTTATTATAAATATTACCTCTTTTATTATAGCATACTTGCCAAGCCCAACCATTCTTTGTATGATATATATAGACCTTATTAAAACATATTACCCAAACTTTCCCTTATAATAAACAAGTTCCCTGGCCACAGTAGGCGCTCCAGCGGGCAGACGCGTATAGCTTATTACACACCATAGTGAAAAGCCAAAAAATTTACAATTTTCTGATATATTTAGTAATTTACTTTTATAGGTAAAGTCATCATAGCTAATGAATTAATATATAACAAATAAAATGCAAAATTTATGAATACATTTGAACAACTTCCACAATCAGATGATAAAGCAGAATCATCTAAACAAAACCCGGAAAAAAGAGAGATGATTGAAATCACAAACACTAAAACATTTCAGGAAACTCTAGAAGCCGGTTATCTCAAGGAGGCCACGACTTGGCTTGAAAACGCTAAGTCTGATCCAAAGTATGACGAAAGGTGGCTTGATCACCGAAGTGGCGAACTCATGAGCGCTCTCTGTGATGCTGGACAATTAGATGAGGCTAAAAAGTATATTGATGATGCCGAGAACGAAAAAGGACGCCGCGGCCGCAAAGAAAAAATTGAACGACTGCAAAAACAATCGTCTTAACTTTTACCAGAAACTTTATACGGAAAAAAAATTTAAAAATTATGCTTAAAGTCTTCGGAATTATTCTTATTGTCGGCGGTTTAATAATTATACTTACAAAATAAATATTTCTTCCCAAATAAAATACTCCTATCATTAAAAATGATAGGAGTATTTTATTTTTTAAATGATTATTTTCTTTTCATTAATTTCTCCGCTATTTCTAGTTCTTCCACGCTATTAATCCCCATAACTTCACGCGCGTCAATTACTAAATCATTTACTTTATGGCCTTCTTGAAAAGCTAATTTAACCATATCAGTTAGATAATACTCTCCTGAATTATTATTATTTTTTAATTTTTTAATATTGGCTTTAAGCCATTGCCCGTCAAAACAAAAAAAGCTGGGATTCACCTCTTTAATTTCTTTTTGCTCCTCGGTAGCATCTTTAAATTCTATAATCGCTTCTATTTCACCTTGTTTATTTCTAACAACCCGGCCCCAATGGAGAAAATTACGTCGCCAACCGTTAAAATCTTTAACTTCAGCAGTTATCATAGTAATTACACCCTTGTGGATCTCAAATAATTTTTTAATGGTGGCTGGTTTAACAAAAGGATGGTCACCGTAAAAAGTAATTACCTTGTCTGTTTGTTCATCAATTAAACCACAAGCCGCGCTTGTAGCATGCCCAGTGCCTAATTGTTCTGCCTGAATAGCGTATTCACATCCATATTTATTTAAAGCTTCCTGAATAATTTCCTTATTGTCTGGCGAAACAACTAAAATCGGTTTGACATTAACTTTTGAATCTTTAATTGCCTGCAATAAATGTTCAACAATTGGCTTATCATTTAGGGGCACTAAAGCTTTTGGCAAATCAGAATTCATTCGCGTCCCTTTGCCAGCGGCTAAAATTATAATTTTATTATTTTTTTTCTCCATAATGATATTTTATTTTTTTAAATCAATCCTTAAACAATTTTGAGATTCATTAAAACCGAATTTTTTATAAAAAGGAATAAGCTCATCCCGGCAATCCAATATAATTTTATAGCAACCTATTTTTTTAGCCTTACCTATGGCTTGCTCAATTAAAGATCTGGCGATACCCATATGTTCAAAATCCTGTCTGGTAACCACGTCCTCAATATGCCCGGCCCGCTTCCCGCCACGCCAAAATTTCCTTTCAATTATTAGCTTAATTGCGCCAACTATCTGCTTGTCCTTATCAACCGCCACAAAAATATAACTATTTTCTTTTTTTTGTATTTCCTTAAAAATTTCTCTTATCTTTTTTTGGGACAAAAGCGCGGTTTTACTTAAATTAGATAAGGTCTCTAAAAAGCCTCTATCCGATTTTAAATCTTCTTCTTTTAATTCACGGATTATATATTTTATGTTATCCATATTTTTTTATTCCACGGTTACTGATTTAGCTAAATTGCGCGGCTTATCAACGTCTATGCTTTTTAAGTCCGCTACATGATAAGCAATTAGCTGCAAAGGAATTGTATTAATTATTGGCGCTAATTCATAACAGACTTCCGGCACCGTTATTAGATGGTCAACCAATTTTTCCAACTTCTTATCCTTCTTATTTACTATAGCTATAATTTCTCCGCCTCGGGCTTTTATTTCTTCCATATTAGCTAATATCTTCTCATAAGTATTATCTTTAGTAGCGATAAACATCGCCGGCATATTCTTGTCAATTAAAGCAATCGGCCCATGCTTCATTTCCGCCGCTGGATAACCTTCGGCATGAATATAAGAAATTTCCTTTAACTTTAAAGCCCCTTCTAAGGCTACGGGGAAATTAAGGCTCCGACCAAGATAAAGAATATTTTGGCACTTTACAAATTTCTTAGCAAGCTGCCTTATGCTATCTGATTGTTTTAAAATTTTCTCAATTTTAGCAGGTAAATTTTTTAAATCCCTAAGTAAAGCCGACTTTATTTTAAGGCCTTTGGCTTGCCGGAAAAATAAAGATAGTAATAATAAATCTACAACCTGGATAGTAAAAGCCTTAGTGCTAGCCACTCCGATTTCCGGACCGGCGTGCAAATAAATTCCCGAGTCAACTTCTCTAGCAATAGTTGAACCAACAACATTAATAATCCCCAAGGTTTTAGCACCTTTATATTTAGCTTCTTTTAAAGCTGCTAAGGTATCGGCCGTTTCACCTGACTGGGAAATTGCTATAACTAAATCGTCTTCTCTAATTATCGGATTGCGGTAACGAAATTCCGAGGCATAATCCACTTCTACCGGAATATCTAAATTTTTCTCTAAAAAATATTTTCCTATTAAAGCCGAATGCCAGCTTGTGCCGCAGGCAATAATTATAATTCGTTTAAAAAAATTTAAATCTAAATCAAGAGTTAATTTTATATTGCCTGCCTTTATTCGTCCTCTTAAAGTATTAACTATTGCTTCGGGCTGCTCAAAAATTTCCTTTAGCATAAAATGCTTAAAACCCTTCTTCTCAATCTGATCTAAAGTCCATTCCACTTTATGAACCTGCTTATTTAAATTTTCTCCCTTAAAATTTTTAACTGCGTATCTATTTTTATTGATAATAACTAATTCATTATCATTTAAATACACTATATTCTTAGTATATTTTAAAACCGCTGAAACGTCTGAAGCGATAAACATTTCTTTATCGCCAACGCCCAACACTAACGGCGAGCCTTTTTTAGCGGCAATAATTTTATTTTCACCCTTAAAAACAATCGCTAAACCAAAAGTACCTTTAATTAATTTAAGCGCGCGGACAACCGCCTCCTCAAAATTTCCAGTATAAAACTTTTGAATAAGATGAGCAATAATTTCCGAATCAGTATCAGAAATAACTTTAAATCCTTCTTTGGCTAAAAAATCCTTTAAGGCCTGGTAATTTTCAATAATCCCATTATGAACTATGGCGACTTCTCCCTTAGCGTCTGTATGGGGATGGGCATTAATTATACTTGGCCGGCCATGGGTTGCCCAACGGGTATGGGCAATACCTAAATTACCGGATATTTTTTCTCTTTTTATTATTTTTTCTAGTTCAGATATTTTCCCAACCGCCTTAAAAGTCTTAAAGCCGATAGAATTAGCTATCGTCATTCCTGAAGAATCATATCCTCGATATTCTAATCTTTTTAATCCACCTAAAAGCACAGATGAAATATCTCTATCCCCAATATAGCCTATTATACCGCACATAAATTATTTTATCAGATCCCAAAGTTGTAAAAATATAATCTTTTGGGTTTGATAGATCATGGCGTTCTCAATAATCACGCCAATAGGCAAATTACGCGCGTCTCGGGAAATAAAAGCGCATTTACCCGCATAAATTAAAATAAAAGTAGCCGACTTATCATCGCTTCCCAGCCAGCGTCGCTCATCCAAACCATAAGTTTTCCCTCCTTGAGCTAAAGCAACAGCTTTTACTTTTATCTTTTTCTTTATCCTGTTCTTGGTAAAATCAGGATACACCTGATTAATGTCAGCGCTGGCGTTAGTGGCTGAATAAATATAATACTCTTTATCCTTACCCTCACTAACAGAAATTAAAACATCATCAAGAATATATTTTATTCCTTTTCTGCCTTCATAAAATTTAGCTGTTGGTTGGTTGCCGCCCTTACCTTGCAGAGATTTTAATTCTGGTATTAAATCGTTTATTTTATTCTTTATTTTTTTAATTTTCTCAGCTTCATTATCAACTAATTTTTGCAGTTTATCAATATCTTCGGCTACAAATTTCTGCTTAGTTTCCTGATGATAATAGCTAACCAAACCTTTCTCCTGTAAATTTTTTAAAATATCATAAACCGTACCACGGTTTAAATCAGTTAAATCAGCCAAACCCCGGACCGAAGTCGCTCCATATTCTAATAATTTCAAATAAACTTTAATTTCTTTATCAGTTAGCCCTAGTTTTTTAAAAACTGTAATATCCATATTATTTTTTAATTAATGTTTTTAATAAATCGCATGAAAAATCTATTTTTTTAAAACCCTGTTTTTTAATTTTCTTTATTAACTCATCAATTTTAGCTTTGTCGCCATTTTGACAAAATTTTGTGCAGTTAACACAATTAATTATTTTTAGTTGGTTATTTTTCCCCATAATTTTAATAAAAAATATTATAAATCCAGTATAGGCCTTAATTATTATATTGTCAAATATTTTTCTACAATTTATATAAAAAATATTATTATTATTTAATATTAGCTAAATTATTAATAATAATTTGTCATAATATTATTAAACATTCTATTAGTTATCCACAACTTTTTTGTCAAATAAAAAACTCGCCCTTTAAATAGAACGAGTTTATTTTTTAAACGTACCCAGCGATCTAAAAATCCAATATTTCTTAAACGCAAGCTTAACAAACTGAATAAAAATAATAATTCCTACGCAGATAGCTATGCTCTTTGCTTCTGGAAGACCATAATTAAAGAATCTTTTTACGAAAACAGAAAAATCTAGATGTCTAGCTGGAAAACTAACGCCCAGAGGATAAAAAAAATAAAGTGTCTTACCATTGGGAATAAAGTCTGCCAAGCTATGCGACGATATTAGGAAAAAACAGAAAAAAAAATTCACCCAACGGCTTTGCCAAGATAGCCAGCTCATTTTTTGGGGAATAATTTTTGAAATAACTAACCCCGCCAAAAGAGCAAAATATATAGTATGGGTAATCCCATAATGATTGGCATGACCATTGCCGGTAATTATGAATCCAAGCACGAAATCAAAATCCGGCAAACCTGCAAGAATGGCAATTAAAAAAAATGTCTTCCAGCGTTTGTTAAAATTACTCCTAAAACCAAACTGATAACCAACCGCTCCAATAGCTATATGAGGCCCTAATAAAGGCATAAAATCCTCCGAATAATGTTATAAAAGAACAGTTATTATTTATTGTCTCTACTTTAATTTATTATAATATTTTTGTCAAATAAAAAACACCATTGTTCTGGCGGTGACCTACTCTCCCAGGGCTCAGGCCCAAGTACCATCGGTGCTGAAAGGCTTAACTTCTGAGTTCGAGATGGGATCAGGTGTGACCCTCTCGCTAAAACCACCAGAACAATGATGTTTTTTCTATTTACCGTTCAGTAAATATTTTATGGCCGTAGAGCTTTGCTCGCTATAAAATATTTACTGAACACAGTATATTTTTTGAAAATATTAAAAACTTTTTCTAAAAAAGTTTTTAACTGTTTAAAAGTAAAAATGTGGGAAAATTAAATGATTTATTAGTACTCCTCAGCTCAACGCATTACTGCGCTTACACTTAGAGCCTATCAAGGTTATAGTCTATAACCAATCTATGAAACCTAATCTTGAGGACGGCTTCGCGCTTAGATGCTTTCAGCGCTTATCCAAACCGAAGGTAGCTACCCAGCAATGCCCCTGGTGGAACAGCTGGTACACTAGAGCTTCGTCCTTCTCGGTCCTCTCGTACTAGAGAAGGATCCTCGCAAGTTTCCGCGACCATAGTGGATAGGAGACCGACCTGTCTTACGACGGTCTGAACCCAGCTCGCGTGCCGCTTTAATGGGCGAACAGCCCAACCCTTGGGAGCTTCTCCACCCCCAGGATGCGACGAGCCGACATCGAGGTGCCGAACCACGCCGTCGCTGTGGACGCTTGGGCGTGACTAGCCTGTTATCCCCGGAGTAACTTTTATCCGATGAGCTTCCGCCGTCC